>Ga0228650_1000743_pt1 | contig 12372 bp, 8 predicted proteins | sample 62DmetaG_FD_183171 | JGI IMG/M metagenome (GOLD analysis project Ga0228650, IMG submission 183171) | Seawater microbial communities from Monterey Bay, California, United States - 62D | ecosystem: Environmental > Aquatic > Marine > Coastal | place: USA: California | collected 2016-10-28
TCTACTCAGCCACCCGGCCTAAACAATGCTCCCAACCCGACTTCAACACAGGGGCGGCAAGCCATGTTTTTGGGAGTTAAGTTTATGCGCTGGCGTCACGGCGAGAGTCGGCGCGCTGATCAACCGCCAACCCACTGTCCCAACGGGCAGATAACCCCACCCGTCGGCACGCTGATCAATGAGCGAATCTTCAACCCGAAGCGGTTTAGCTAAAAGCCTCACCCGAGGCAATCTTCTGAGCAACGATCTCGGGTGCCTCGAATCGGTCGCCATATTGGGCCGCCAGTGCCTCGCATCGAGCGCTGAATTGCTCCAGTCCATAAGTGTTCACGAACTGAATCAGGCCACCGGTCCAGGCCGGCGCGCCGATGCCCATAATCGAGCCAATATTGCCATCAGCAACGCTGCGCAGTACGCCAGTCTCTAGGCATTTTAGGGCCTCGATAACCTGCCGAAACAGCAGTCGGTCCTTAATGTCATCCTCTACCACCGTGGCGTCGGCGTTGTAGTAGAGATCCATCAGGCCAGGCCAAATCGTTTTACTACCGTCTTCTGCGTATTCATAAAACCCACCGCCGTGATGGCGACCGCCACGACTGTGGTCGCCCACCATCGTGTCGATAACATCGCGGGTGATCGTGCCATCACCCCAATTATCCAGCACGCCCATCTCTGACCATGTGGCCCAAGCCTTTCGAGACAGCTCCAGACTCACTTCGTCATAAACAGCCAGTGGCCCAACGGGCATACCGATTGCTTTACCCAGATTATCGATCTGTATCGGGTGAATACCTTCAGTCAACAGGCGCACCCCCTCATCGAGATAAGTACCGAAAGTACGTGAGGTAAAGAAGCCCAACGAATCATTGACGACGATCGGCGTCTTGCGAATCTGCTTGGTGTAATCAAACGCTTTAGCGAGTGCCAGATCACTGGTGTGCTCACCCATGATGATCTCGACCAATGGCATTTTGTCGACCGGCGAAAAGAAGTGGATACCAATGAAATGCTCGGCATTGGCACTGGCTTCAGCCAATTGGCTAATGGGTAACGTTGAGGTATTGGATCCCCACACGCCGCCTTCGGCCAAACAGGGCTCGAGCTCCTTGGTAATCTCGTGCTTGAGCGCCATATTTTCAAACACCGCCTCGATAATCAGATCGCAACCCTGAAGATCATCTTTATCTGCCGTAGGCGTAATCAACGCTAATATCTGGCTGGCCTTTTCTTCGGACAATCGGCCACGACTAACCCGTTTTTGCAATAATCCCTCGGTGTAGGCCTTTCCCTTGTCAGCCGCCTCTTGGGAGACATCTTTAAGCACGACCTCGATACCCGCCATTGCTGAAACATAAGCGATGCCCTGACCCATCATGCCAGCACCCAGCACACCCACCTTTTTCGTCGTTTGCGGCTCGATATCTTTTGGGCGAGAGGCGCCCCCGTTGATCTGATTGAGGTTAAAGAAGAACGTGTTGATCATGTTCTTCGCCACTGGTGTCAGTGCCAACTCGGTTAACCCCCGGCTCTCAATCCGCATCGCGGTCTCAAAGTCGACCCGCATAGCAGACACTGCCACATCCAAAATTTTGACCGGCGCGGGCAATAACCCCCGCGTTTTCTGCGCAATCATGGCGGAAGCAACTGGGAGCATAGGGGCCACTGCAGGATGATTGGCGTTTCCACCAGGGATCTTATAGCCCTTGGTATCCCAAGGCTGAGTGCAGGCCGCCTCGTCGTCGTGATGCTCAGCAATCCATGCTTTAGCGCGCGGAACCAGATCGTCAAGACTCTCGACAACCTCGTGAATAAAGCCAGCTTCCTTGGCTTTGGCAGGCACTATGCGCTTACCCTCAATGAGGTATTCGTTGGCCGCCATTAATCCCATTAGATAAATGGTCTTCACCACGCCGCCACCGCCGGGCAGTAATCCCAACGTGACCTCGGGAAATCCTAGCTGTACCGCTTTATTGTCCCAAGCAATGCGATAATGACAAGAAAGTGCCAGCTCAAATCCCCCCCCCAGTGCAGCACCATTAATCGCCGCCACAACCGGTTTGCCCAGTTTCTCCAAGCGACGCAAGTCGGCCTTGATCGCCTGTGCCTCATTGAAAAAGGTTTCTGCTGTCTCCGGTGTCACCTGATTGAGCGAGTTAAGATCACCGCCGGCAAAAAAGGTCTTTTTAGCCGATGTCAGTATCACACCCGTTAACTCTGATTCTGACTCTAATTTCTCGACTGTTTCTCTCAGCAATGGCAAGAACGCAGCCGACATCGAGTTCACGGGCCCTTCCATATCCATCGTGACCGTCACCACGCCATTGGCGTCTTTTTCGTAGTTAAATCCACTCATGTTGCTTTCAATCCCTCTGACTGCGACGTTTTAGACTCGTTCAATAATGGTAGAAATACCCATGCCACCACCCACACAGAGTGACAACATGGCGCGCTTCGCATCACGCCGCTCGAGCTCATCGAGTACGGTACTCACCAAGCACCCACCGGTTGCACCCAAAGGATGTCCCATCGCAATAGAACCGCCGTTCACATTGGTGGTTTCTATATTAAGGTCTAGATCTTTCATGTAACGCAGCACTACCGATGCAAACGCCTCGTTAATCTCCCACAGATCAATGTCTGCAGCCGTCATACCCGCTTTATCCAAGCATTTCTTGGCAGCCGGGCCAGGTCCGGTCAGCATGATGATGGGGTCGGTAGACAGTACTGCAGTTGCCACAATACGACCTCGTGGCTTCAAGCCCAGATCATTGCCGGCCTTTTCGCTACCGACCATCACCGCGCTAGCGCCGTCGACAATACCGGATGAATTACCGGGGGTATGGACGTGGTTAATTTTGTCCAACATGTTGTATTTGGCCAAGATAACGTCGTCGAAACCCATACTGCCTGGCACTTCAAAAGACGGCTTCAGACCGGCCAAGCCCTCGACCGTGGTATTGGGCTTGATAAAATCGTCGCGCTCAAGAATGGTCACGCCGCTACTGTCCTTCACTGGGACAACGGAACCGTCGAACCAGCCATTATCCCGCGCATGCGCTGCACGCTGCTGCGACAGGACGGCGTACTCGTCGACGTCCTCGCGGGACCATCCCGCGAGTGTGGCAATGGTATCGGCGCCAATCCCCTGAGGTACAAAGCTCGATTTAACAGCAAATTCTGGATCACTCGCCATGGCGCCACCGTTAGACCCCATGGGGACACGAGACATCGATTCGACGCCGCCTGCGACCACCAAATCTTCCCATCCCGATGCGATCTTTTGTGCCGCGATATTCACTGCCTCCAAGCCGGAAGCGCAGAAGCGATCCAGTTGAACACCGGGAACCGATTCATCCCACTGGGCATTCTGCACAACCATCTTCGCCACATCCGAACCTTGCTCACCGATAGGTGAGACACAGCCCATCACCACATCGTCAACGTAGCTGGTGTCTAAGTCATGACGCTGCTGCAGCTCAACCAACAAACCGGCCGCTAAATCAATTGGCTTCACCTCATGGAGTGTGCCAGTGGATTTTCCTTTACTGCGAGGAGTGCGAACGGCGTCGTAGATATAGACGGGATGGGGCATGGCGAGTTACCTGTGATCGTTATTTGAAAAAAAAGGGTGCACATGATGCGGTATAGACCGCAGTTATGCCAATACTTTCACGCCCATGTGATGCTGTGGACAAGCGGTAAATGGGTTTATTGCTGCCCTGTATGGATCTATGTCCCCTACAATGGCGGAATGACGCGGCGTGCTCTTTCGCGATCAAGGCGCGAGGCCGCTTTCGATGAGCTGCCGTAAGGTCAGCGCCTCCGTGATTTCAACCGCAGTGAGATGGACAAGCAGCATGAATTCAACAGACCAAAGTATTCTCAGTTGCTTGCTTGAGGCTCTTCAATCACTGCAAAATCCTTGGTTGATCACGATTACTAAAACCATCGGATCTTCGCCCCGGCCCGTGGGATCACTGGTCGCCTTTAAACCCGATGGCTCGCAAACAGGCAGCGTCTCCGGCGGCTGTGTCGAAGAAGACCTTATTGCTCGCCTCCTGGCCGGCGAATTCGATGGCCCTCAGGTTCATGTCATCGAGTATGGCGTCTCCGCAGAAGACAACGAAAAATGGGGTTTGCCCTGTGGTGGTCGCCTTGAACTCGCCGTGCAACAGCTCGATGAAAAGGACGTCGACTGGATTGAACAGGCACTCGATGCAGTAATATCGCGGCAAGTCATGGCGAGAGCCGTAGACCTCCGAACGGGGGAAACGCAGCTTGAACTCAGCGCCCAATTTACGGCGCTTCAGCAAGATGAAACACGATTGCACCACTGCTTTGGACCCCGTCACCGCTTATTGTTGGTGGGGGCGGGACAGCTCGCCGCCAGCCTGAGCACCCTGGCCCTAGCAATGGATTACGAAGTCTTACTGGGGGATTCTCGCGAATGGGCGCTAGATCAGTGGCAGGGTCCTAGCGTACAAAAGGTATTGGGGTTGCCCGACGACGTTGTCCGTCAACATGGAAATGATGAGCAATGTGCCATTATTACCCTCAGCCATGATCCTCGGGTCGACGACATGGCGTTAATGGAAGCCCTTGAGACGAGTGCTTGGTACGTTGGCGCATTGGGATCGGTACGCACCACGGCGACAAGGCTCGATCGGTTGCGCAAGCTGGGGCTCAGTGAGGCCGCCTTAAACCGGCTCCACGCACCCGTCGGTTTGGCGATCGGCTCTAAAACTGCCATGGAAATCGCCATCGCAATTATGGCCCAGTTGACTCAGTTGCGGCGCGCACCCATCTCGACAGAGAATAAAACGAGCTCAGGAGCTGGCTCATAAATGATGGATAGGATTGTGTCTGAAGCGCTTGCCATTTTGCAGAACGATTGGGTGATTTACGCGGTGCCCGTGTTCTTGGCAGCGCTGGCCCTAGAGTGGTATATCGCCTGGCGTAAAGCGCTACCGCTGTATCACCGTCGTGACTTCTTTGCCTCGATGGGCGTGATGGGTCTCACAGTTGTCATTGATGTGTTACCCAAACTCGCGGGCGTGATGCTCATGTTTATCTGCTGGGAAAACTCACCCTTCAAAGACGTGATAAGCCATGCACCGCAGTGGTGGCTATTGCTCTTTTTTCTTGATGATCTCACCTATTATGGTTTTCATCGCGCCAACCACGAGGTCCGCTTTTTGTGGGCGGGTCACGTGCCACACCATAATTCGCAGTTTTATAACTACGGTACGGCGTTGCGGCAGGGTGTGGGCGAACGTTGCCTGAAGTATCTTTTTTGGTGTCCCTTGGCGCTGCTGGGTTTTGACCCAGTAATGATCGTGACCATGATGAGTGTCAGCCTGATCTATCAATTTTGGCTGCACACCGAGACCATCGATCGGATGCCCCACTGGTTCGAATGGTTATTCAATACCCCGTCACATCACCGTGTGCATCATGGGTCGAATGTGCGGTATTTAGATCGTAATCACGCAGGTGTCCTCATTATCTGGGACCGTCTCTTTGGAACCTTCAGCGAAGAAACCCAGGAAGAACCGGTTCGCTATGGCCTGACCAACAACATTAATACCTTTCGGCCAACATCCATCGCCTTTGGCGAGTATGGGACGATCATAAAGGATCTGAGACGAACTCAGCGGTGGCAAGATGGTTTGCGCTACCTGCTGTTAGCGCCAGGCTGGGATCATGAGGGAGAAGACAAACGCTCCGACACCCTCCGAAAGGCGAATACCTGAAAACATGCGCTCTATTGCGGGATGGATCGTGTATCAGTCGGTCCACCGACTATGACACGCCTTCGAAACAAGCCCACACATCATGTCAGAGCGCGTCACGTCAGTGCACCGCTGCTCTAAGCTTCGCAAATCAAAGCACCGCAAGCCAAACACTGCATCAAACTTAGCCATCCGCCTCAAAAGCGCCCGTTCCCGGTCTCTGTCTGGAACGTCTTGGCGGCTGTTGTGATCGGTGCACCTGTGGTCTCAGGCCTTAACCAAACTCACTCGTTTGCGCGCCAACTGCCGTGAAAACCAAATGGTATGCGGTGGTCCAATCTGGCGGTGGCGACCGGTCCTTGTGACACCGCGGTAGCGTCCAAGATAACGAGTGAAGACGCTTGACTGGTAGCATCGTAGACGGTTGCCAGTAACCAGCCATCTCCCTCATCAGCACTCGCGTGGCGAGGCACAAATACGGGTTCTGAAACACCATTACCCAGACCTGCATCCCACACTTGGGTTGCACCACTCTCCAGATTCAAATGGGTCACCTCGTGGAATACTCCGCCGTCGCCGCGCTGCCGCTGTGACGCGGTAGCCAGAAAAGCCTGTGTATGCCGCTTCATCGCATAGCGATCATCGATGCGAGGGAACTCGCAAGCCAGATCGAGTAACGGCGTACGTTCGACAGCGCCCGTTGCTAAATCAAGTCGCCAACGAGTCAATCTGCCCTGAGCCTCAGCAAACTCGGGTAGATTGCCATCAGCGTCAGGAAAGTTAGGCGCAACCGAAAAGTCGATGGCGTCAAAGGTGATCTGCTCGCCCTCGTTCCATGCGTTTAAGTAATGAAATACGAAGCAGACTGGCGCCTCAATCCATCGGATCTCACTGATGGGAGCGCCCCTTTTCAACACGCCAATCACCGCACCTGCCTGAGGTTCAAAGGCAAACGGAGAGCCCAGTTTCTCCATCCTCTTAAAATCAAACGTCAGCGGAAAGAGCGGAAACAGCACATAGTCTCTCGTGACCGCAAAATCATGCACCATGGCGGCAAAGGGAGCCGTAAAGATGTCGGAGCGTATAACAACGCCTTGCTCGTCGACCACGTGATAGCTCATGCCGGCACTGCCAAGGGCGTCAGACATGTAACCAAAACCATGTAACTCACCCGTGATCGGATCAATTTTTGGATGCGCTGTCATCGGCCCTGACAGCGCATTGGCATAGTGGCCATACCCCTCAGAGTCGAGGGTTTTCGGAGACAAGGTGAAGGGGTGACTCCCCTCTTCTAGCGCCAGTAACTGATCGGCATGCCAAATAATATGGGTATTCGCCAAGCCGTTGCGTCGCTCTGATTGCAGCTGTCCGGTGTCGGGATCAACCACAATACTCATAGGCAAGCTCGTTCCTGCCGCCAACTCAGCCTCAAATTTGGGTGTCCGCACCCAGCGATTGACGTAATCAATTTTGCCTTCGTGCACGTGAAAAGCGTGCACCATGCCGGTGCCAAAAAACCAGTGGTAGCCTTGATCCGGCACAAACTTAGGGTTGGGGCCAATGCGGTAAAGCGATCCGGCAAGTCCCTCGGGCACCTCGCCCTCTATGACCAAGTCCTGACAGTCTGCTTCAAAATTGATCGGCGCATAGTTGCCGCGAAGCTGCGGGTGTTTGGGTAAGGGGCTGGCCATCAGCGCTAGCTCGTCGTCTCAGTGGGGCCAGAAAGTGTAACGCGAACACGCGTTCATTACCGGTGCCACTGCCCAGTGCTATTTTTTTAATAGGGACCGATGCTTCCCTCGCAGGGCCCTGCCGTCTATTATTTTAGAAGCGCGGAATCAAAAGGAAAGACCAGCTCATGACCAGCGAGACACAGCCCGCAGTCAACCTGTTTGACCTAAAAACACAACAATGCCCTTACGGCGCTTACGAAACGCTAAGAAACGAGGCACCAGTATACCAATGCCCCGTCACCAAGATGTTTGTGATCACACGCTTTGAGGATGTGCGCACCGTGCTCACAGACACCCAACGGTTTACCAGCGAAACCGCTTACCTCACTGACGCAACCGAACCAAGCCCTAGGGCGAAACGCGTTTGGAACACTTTCGAGCAGGAAGGTTGGGTCCCCGCAAAAACGCTGAATGGACGTGACGACCCGGATCACAAAGCATTACGAGCTGTCTTTAACGACGCTTTTCGACCCAAAAAAATTGAAGCCCTCGATGAGGAGGTTCGAGATTTAGCTTACCGGCTGATCGATGACTTCATCGAGGAAGGTCATTGCGACTGGGTCAGACAATTTGCCGTTCCGCTGCCGCTCCTCATCATCGGTCGGCAAATGGGGGCGAACCCGGATGATATCTGGCGAATCAAAGAGTGGACCGAAGCGTTCTTCCATCGCATTAGCTTAATGCAATCAGAGGAGGAGGAGCTGGAGTCGGTGCGCAAAGAAATCGAAGCGCAACATTACTTTCAGCCAGTGTTCGATAAGCTCAGACAAAACCCCAACGACTCCTTGCTGAGTACCTTAGTCAACACGGTCATCGAGGGCTGGGGGCGACCACTCAGTGACAACGAACTGCATGCCGAAATGATGGCGGATACGTTTGTCGGGGGTTCTGAAACCACGACCAACGCGATTTCTGCAGGCGTGAAGTTGCTTATTGAGAATCCGCTGGTCTGGGCGCAACTCAAAAATGATCCCGATCGTTACCTCAAGGTCTTCATCGAAGAGGTTTTGCGATTGGAATCGCCTGTACAGAGCTTGATGCGAGCCACGGCCACAGACGTAGAGTTAAGCGGCGTGCGTATCCCTGCGGGAAGCCTCATCAATGTGCGCTTTGGAGCAGCGAATCGAGATGAGCGGCGTTTTGAAAACCCTGAACAGCTCGATCTCGAGCGCAGACAGCCCGGTGGTCATATGGCATTTGGTTCTGGCAAGCATCATTGTTTGGGTGCACCACTGGCTCGTCGCGAGCTCCATTGGTCTTTTACGGCGCTAATCGATCGTATCGACAGCTTGGCTTTTGCCACGGCAGAAAGCGATATTACGTACCACCCCCACTATTTATTACGTGCCATGAAGTCGCTTCCCATTACATTCACTGCGAAAAAGCGGTGATGGGTAACTGAAGGGGAAGCATGCTGGCTGCCTTTCGACCGAGATGGGCCGGAGCGAGATTATCTGCATTCATTGCGGAGGTTAAATAGCCTCAGCGCCGCGCAACAAGAGATGCAGTTGCGACTCGGAGAGGGAGGATCAACGCCGACACAGAGGGCACCGGCACTGGCAGTGACGTCTTCCGCGCAGGAATAGGGTTTTCGCCGATTCAAGAAAATCGAGTGCGTAGCTCGCGTTTTGGCTTGACCCCAACATGATCAGGCGATCAAACCAACTGGCCAATTTTGCTTTAGATCTGTAACAGCGCCCTAGCGCTTGCGAAAAATGAACCCGAAAAAATATATAAAAAATAGCTACTTAGGCGTATGCTCCGCGGCCTCAATGGTGGGGATTTTAAAACGCCCCAAACACAGGTAATTCAATGTCATCGGTCGACTTCGCATCTCTGGGTATTGCTGCCCCGGTCCTCAAAGCGGTAAAGCAACTCGGTTACGAGCAGCCCTCTCACGTTCAAGCGGCGAGCATTCCCATCCTGCTAGCAGGCAAAAACCTACTGGGTACTGCTCAAACCGGTACTGGCAAGACTGCTGCCTTTGCACTGCCCTTTTTGAGCCAGCTGAATGACAAACAAACCGCACCGCAGGTATTGGTATTAACCCCGACCCGCGAGTTGGCGATTCAGGTGGCTGAAGCTTTTCAAAGTTACGCAAAACACATCAAAGGCTTCCACGTTCTGCCGATCTACGGTGGTGCCGATATTGGTGGACAGCTCCGCGGGCTTAAGCGCGGTGCTCAAGTTGTGGTCGGCACCCCCGGGCGGATGCTTGACCATTTGCGTCGTCGGAGCCTGGACCTCAGCCAGATCAAAGGTTTGATTTTGGACGAAGCGGACGAAATGTTACGAATGGGCTTTATCGATGATGTAGAAACGATTCTAGCCAAGACTCCGCCTGAGTGTCAGCGCGCCCTGTTCTCTGCGACGATGCCACCAGCGATCAAACGAGTTGCCGACAAGTATCTCGGCGATGCCGAATTAGTCAGTATCGAGAACAAGACGACAACAGTTGAGCGTATCGCTCAGGCGCATCTGATGGTTAAGGGCCACCAGAAAATGGATGCACTGACACGCATCCTCGAAGTTGAGCAGTTTGATGGCATGATTATCTTTGTCCGCACTAAATCCTCAACACTGGAGATTGCTGAAAAACTGGAGGCCCGTGGATTTTCCTCGGCGGCACTCAACGGTGATCTGACCCAAGCTGTGCGCGAACGCGCCATCAATCGCCTAAAGAAAGGTCAGTTGGACATCGTGGTGGCCACCGACGTCGCCGCGCGTGGGCTCGATGTTGAGCGGATCAGTCACGTTATTAACTACGATGTTCCCCACGACAATGAGTCCTATGTTCACCGTATTGGTCGAACTGGGCGCGCCGGTCGCGAGGGAAAAGCCATCATGCTGGTTACCCAAAAAGAAACCCGCCTATTGCGCTCAATTGAGAAATCTACGCGCCAGCCTATCAGTGCCTTTAATTTGCCCAGCAATGAAGAGGTCAGTGGGCAACGCGTTGAGCTGTTTAAGCAGCAGCTCGTAGGTATGTCTCAGTCCACCAAACTGGATAAGTTTCACTCACTGGTTAAAGAGGTTGCCGCTGAGCACGATATCGACATGACGCTACTTGCTGCAGCGCTGGCGTTTGAGGTGCAGAAAGAGCGTCCGTTATTTCCTAAGCTGGTGGCTATCGATACGCCCAGAGCCTCCGACAGCGACCGCGCTAACAATCGCAAGGCCCGTCAGCGCAACGAACGTACTGACCGAAGCGACCGCAACGAGCGCGCTGACCGAACCGACCGAAATGAGAGTCAGCGTTCTGATCGTGCTCCAAAAGCCGCTCAAAGCAAGAAGCCGATAACTGATCATGAAGGCAATAACGTCGAGATGGTCACCTATCGTATTGAAGTCGGCCGCAACGACGATGTCTCACCAAAAAATATTGTCGGCGCGATCGCCAATGAAGCGGATATAGACGCGCAGTTTATTGGTCATATCACATTACATGATGACCATAGCACCGTTGATCTGCCAGAGGGCATGCCGAAAGAGTTGTTTGATCATCTCTACAAGGTAAGGGTTTGTCAAAAGCCACTGAAATTGAGTATTCATAATAGCGCCGCCGGTGAGCAGCGACGTACCAAGCCAGCAGGTAAAGGCAAGAAAAATAAGCCCGCCGCAAAAGGTAAGCCAAAAGCGCATCGCGGCGATGACTCAAAACCAAAAAAGCCACGCAAACGGCCAACTGCTGATCGCAAGTAAACAGATGAAACGACTGACGGCGCGGTATCCGCGCGTTGTATCGTCAGAGTGCTGACTTTAAGCAATAGCAGTCGGGGCAACAGGTTAAGGACGGCGGGACACCATCGGCAGTTTGAGGATAATGGGTTCGCAGAATAATGCGGTGCAGCGACCCGAGTTCCGCTATCAGAGTTCAATGGTTTGCACACAATGATGCTCGAGTTTTCGATTCATGCATAATAATGGACAGCGTTAACTGAGCACGCGGATTATGGCTATTCTTGATTCATTTCGCCTGGACGGCCAGGTAGCGGTGGTAACCGGCGGTGGTAAGGGTATTGGCCGCGGAATAGCGCTATGCCTGGCCGAGGCCGGTGCCGATGTCGCCGTCGCCTCGCGCAACCTGGCTGATCTAGAGGCCGTTGTGCGTGAAATTGAGCAACGCGGCCGCAAGGGCCTCGCTGTGCCAACCGATGTGACTGCTTCAGGGCAGTTAGATGCATTGGGGGAGCAGGTTGTCGGCATTCTCGGCGCCCCAACCATCTGGGTTAACAACGCTGGTGGTTTGCCCGATGCCACGCCACGTTACCTTACCCGCACCCCCGAAGACCGCTGGAACGCTCAGATTGACCTGAACCTGAAATCCGTCTGGGCGGGTTCAACAGCTGCCGCAAAGCTGATGGATGAGGCGGGCGGCGTCATCATCAACATATCTTCGAGAACCGCCTTCGGGCCCCAGAGAAAAAATGGCCCTTATGCCGCAGCTAAAGCCGCTACCAACAGCCTTACCGAAACGCTTTCGGTGGAGCTCGCACCCAAGATTCGAGTCAACGCAGTGGCGCCAGGCCCTGTGCCTACCCAGAACTTCCAGGAGTCTACCGGCATAAGCGAGGAGCAGGTGCCCGCAATGGAGAAGAATTTGGGCATTCCCCTGCAACGCTTTGGCAAAGTGGAGGACATCGGTGCCGCTGTGGTCTTTATCGCATCGCCGGCCGCTAGCTGGATTACTGGCCAGTGCCTCTATGTAACAGGTGGTATGTAGCGCTAGAGCACTGATAAGCGCTCAATCAGCAAAGACGCTAGCAAATTCTCAGCCCACTACGCTCTGGACACCCACCATTGCGGTATAAGAACTGGAAACAGTGCCTCGGTGTTGCGCAGGGTATCGGAAGCATCATCAGGCAGTGGCGGGTTTTCGGTTGCCGGCAAGGCGTTGGCACCTTGAA
>Ga0228650_1000747_pt1 | contig 12330 bp, 18 predicted proteins | sample 62DmetaG_FD_183171 | JGI IMG/M metagenome (GOLD analysis project Ga0228650, IMG submission 183171) | Seawater microbial communities from Monterey Bay, California, United States - 62D | ecosystem: Environmental > Aquatic > Marine > Coastal | place: USA: California | collected 2016-10-28
AAAATTAAAAAGCATGTAATTGTAATAAATATAATAATTGCAGCAATTAAAATATAAATATTTTGAAAAATCCAATCTAAAATAGTTAAAATAAACCAATAAACAATTCTAGAATTGACTCTTCTTTTTAATTCTTTAGCTGGTATAAATAATATTTTTAAAAATTTATAAAGAAAAAACATAATAATATATAAAATACTTAAAACATAGATAGTAATAATCATTCTTATTTTACATTCATATTATAAATAGTAATAGTTTGTATCTTTCTAGATACAATTTCAGATTTTTTTTTCCAAAAAAAGTTAAATAGTTCGATAAATTTATCATTTAAATTATAATTAATTAAATTTTCGATATCAATATTTTTAATAGCTATTTTTTTAAGTTCTTGAACATTACTATATTTTTCTTTTAATTTTCGTTTAATAGTTTTTTTAATAAGTTGTTTAATTTGAATGTTAAAATCATTATTATCGTAATAAAGGAATGAAGAGTTATATATATTAGTAATATTAACTAATAATAATTTAACATCTTTGTGTTTTTTAAAGAAATTAATTTCATAATTAATTTGAGTATAAATAAGCATATAATTATATAAAAATAAAAAATGATATCATTTTTATAATATAATATGTTTATTTATATGAATGATAAGCCTTTAATATTAATAGATTGTAGTTATTATATATTTTATAGGTATTTTGCAACTTTAAAGTGGTATTCATTTCAAGGATTATCTTTTAATAATGAAAAATTAAATCAAGATTATTTAGATGCATTTAAAAAGCATGTTCAAAATGATTTGTTAAAAATAAAAAAAAAGTATAAAACAATAGAAAAAAATATAATTTTTGGTTTAGATTGTTCAAGAGAAGATATATGGAGGAATGAATATCATAATAATTACAAGGGTAAAAGGATAACAAATGTAAATTTTAATAAAGAGATATTTACATATTTTAAGGAAAATTTAATGAATGAATTAAATTTAAATTTATTATCTGGTGATAATTTGGAAGGTGATGATGTAATAGCTATATTACATGAACAATTAGTAAATAATGAAAAAATAATAATAACAAATGATAATGATTATATTCAATTAATAGATAAAAAAACCAAAATAGTAAATATGCAATTTAAAGATATTGTAGATAGATTGGAGATAGAATTAGAGAATCATTTAATACTAAAAGCTTTAATAGGAGACAAATCAGATAATATAAAAAAAATAGGAAATATAAGTAAAAAACAAGCTATAGAGTTAAGTAAAATGTTAGATAATGAATTAAAAGAATGGTTGGTTAATAATAATTTATTGAAAGAATTTAATAATAATATAAGATTAATAGATTTTAAATATATTCCAGAAGATAAAAAGTTAAATTTATTAAATAAATTAAATTTTATAAAAGAATAAAAAATGATATAAGAATTTATTTAGTAATATATTATACAATGGATGATGATGAATTGTGGAATCTTATGGATAAAGCAAATATAAATGAAGAAATAATAAAATGTAATAATTGCGATTCATCCGAATTTATTAAAGATGATAATTTAGTAACGTGTTTAAATTGTCATAATATAATAGATAATGTAATTGAATGTACTGCAGAATGGCGATATTATAATGGTGATGATAGTAAAAGTGAAGATCCATCAAGATGTGGATTACCAACAAATGCTTTATTACCAAAATCTTCATTAGGTTCAATAATAGGCAGAGGTTCAAATGATACAAAAGCAATTCATTGTATTCGTAAATTACAGACATGGACAAGTATGCCATATAGTGAAAGAAAATTATTAAGTGTATTTGAGAAATTTTCAAATAATACAAATAATATGGGTATATCTGGGAAGGTATTATATGATGCAAAAATAATGTATAAAAATGTATCAAGTTTGAAGATATCACGTGGTGATAATAATAATGGTTTGGTAGCAAGTTGTGTTTATTATGCTTGTATAATAAACAAGGTACCAAGGAGTATAAAAGAAATATCAGATATGTTTAATATAACACCGATAGTTTTAACAAAAGGAAATGCAAGATTTCAAAAATTAAATCCGATGAATGTATCTTCATCATCACCACAAGATTTTATATCTAGATTTGGTTCAAAATTAAATATATCAAAAAAAGATATAAATACATGTATTGAATTATCAAAATATTTATATGAAGAAGATATAATAAGGGATAATTCTCCAACGAGTTCTGCGGCTGGAATTTTAAGTTATTATATTAATAATAATAATATAGATATTGATAAAAAATATATAGCATCAATATGTGGTGTTAGTGAAGTAACAATAACAAAGAGTGTAAAACAATTTATGAAATATGATAAAGCAATAAAAGAATATATTAACAATTTATCTTAAAAAGAAACATTGCACCTAAAGTTGTAAAAAAATTTAATATTGCTATAATAATAATAATTGGAATTATTATGTATAATAATTGTAATTGTAATTGATCTTTAAAATCACTTTCTAATAATTCTTTTTTGATGAAATTAATGAAAAAATCAGTATTAGTTTTTTTTTTATTATGCGTATCTGTCATTGATAACTTAATATTTTAATTATATAAAAATGATAAATTTTAACGCAATAACAAAGAAATCGAATTTTTATATTTCAACACCAATAAATGATTATATATTAAGTTTAATAAATATAGATATTGTAAATATAAATCATATAAGTGATAATAAATATAATTTATTAATAAAAATAAATGAAAAAGATGATATTAATAAATTAGAAGATATTGAATCATTAATACAGAGTATTGTATTAGAAAATAATAAAACTTGGTTTGTAAATAATATGAGTGATCAAGATATAATAAATAAATATACACCATGTTTTAATAGTCAAAATAATATATTAAGTATAATAATACATTTAGATTATAATCCAAAATTAGATGGATTTAAAGATATAAATGATTTAATGGATAATTGTTATAATAATAATAATTTGAAAAATATTTCAATAAAATTGATTGGAATTTATATAAAAAATAATAATTTTTATATTAGATGGTTATTAAGAACTTTAGAAAAAATGGATTATATAAATGAAAATTTAAGTGAAGTATTTGAGGATAAATATAATATTTTGGAAAATATGATAAATAAAAGGTTAGAGATATTAAATAATGAGAAAGAAAAATTAAGTGAAATATATAAATCTAAAAATTTTGAAAGATTATCAGAAAGTTTTTATCTTATATTAGATAAAACATAATATGGCACAAGATAATAACAAGCTTGTTTTATATTTTTCTTTATTAATATTATTGCTATTATTAATATTATTATTTCAAGCATATAATAGCAAATGTAAAGTATTTAATTATGAAAGTTTTAACAATAAACAACCAGGAAATTCAGTAGCGGATGTATATAATGAACAAAATGTAATGAATTCTGGTGGTATGCAAAATGATACAAAATATTCCCCAATGGATACTGAAGACTCAAATTATACACAAGTAGAATCAAATGGTGTGAATAATGTTTCTGGTAATAATGAGACAAGTTGTTTTCCGAGAAGTAGTTTAACTGCTAAAGATTTACTACCAGCAGATTTAGATGCTACTAATTCAAAATGGGCAAATATGAATCCATCAACAGGTGCATCAATTGATGATCAAAATTTATTAACTGCAGGTTGGACAGTTGGTGTAAATACTGTTCAAAATACTTTACGTAATCCTAATTTACAATTACGTTCAGAACCTCCAAATCCAGTTAAACCAGTTAGTCCATGGATGATATCAACAATTGGACCAGATACAAATCGTAAAGACTTAGAAATTGGATCACAACCCCATTGGGATAATTAATATATAAGAAATTATGATTTTATATTACTTAGAAATGGACAATGTTACTGGTAAAGCATTATTATTATCTTCAATATCTAAATATTTTAAAAATAATCCTACAAAAATACATTATTTAAAAGAAATTATTTCTGGAAAAAGCTTTATATCATTAAGATTGATTGATTGGTTATTAACTCATTATGCAAAAAACAATAATATACAATATTGGATTGATGATGATAAAAATTTAATTTATAAAAAATTACCAAATAAAATTGAATATGCAGCAAAATTAAGGAAGTTTAATATGCATACTGATTATAGAGCTCAATTAAAATCTTTTAGTAAAATGTTTTTTGATCCATTTCGTAGGCATGAAAGAATTATATATTCATTATCAGATGGTAGTGAATTAGAAACTACTATTGGACAGTTAAATTTATTTAGATGGTTTTTTAAAAATAATATATATGAATATATTTTAGAAAATTATTCAGAAATTATAAAAATAATGACCAGTAAAAATGTTGTTTCAAATAAAAAAATAGAAACAATTATAGAAGAAAAAAGAATAGTATTTTTTAATTGATACCAAGTGTTTTTATTTTATTTTTATTTAAATTTATATCATTTGGATCCCATGATATATATACTATATTTTTATTTGGTTCTGGTAATCTATTGACTAAAAAACCAGATTTTTTATAAACATTTATTAAATTTTTTATACAAGCTTCAATATTATATAATGGTAATCCAATTATTACATATGGAATTGAAAAAAAAGTTGTATAACCTCCATGTTCAGCAATTCTTTTAATTTTTTTATTACATAATTCAACAACTTGATTATATGTTTTAACTTGATTTTTATCAATTTTCTTTTTTATATCATATAATTCATTTATACTTATTGATGACATATTATAATATATATCATAAATTTAATTCACGAATAAATAGACCTTTTTCTAAATAAACCATACTTTTTAATATTTCTTTCTGTTCTTCTGTTAATTCTGATATTTTTAATATTTTTTTATCAAAATCTATTAAATCTGAATTTAATATATTTTCACTTAAATATTCTATATGTTTTAAATAATTTTTAGTTTCAAATTTTTCACTTAAATAATTACCATTTTGATTTATATAATCATACCATGATATAACAATATATCTTAAAGAATCAAAACAAATTTTTTTTGAATGTAAAAGATAATAATAAGATTTAATAGCTTGAACACCTCTTAAATATATAGTTTCAGGGTAATAAAAATTATTTAAGTTTGAGTAATATATTTTAAGTTGTGACATATTAATAAATGTTAATAATAAGTTATTTTCATATTTTTATATTATTTATTGTAACATTTTATCCTTTAATATTTTCTAATAAATATGATATATATTATATAAATTATCAATTTGTATTATATTTATCATGGGTTACATGTAAAAATGAGTGTTTAATAACGTATTGTTATAAAAAATATAATAATATAAATTATAGATTAGGTGATAGAGCAAATGATATGGATGATATATATTTAATAATTCAAAAAAATATATATAATCAATATATATTAAAAATAATATTTTGTGGAAATATAATAAATAATATTCTAGTTTTCTATAGAAATAATATAGAATTATATTTAATTTTATTATTAAACATAGGTTTTATTTTGTATATTTTTAATTTAAAATTACTAAATATAAAAAATATAAATATTATATTTGGATTAATTATTATTTTTGTAAAAAAAATGATTGTTTAATTTTACAGATTTAAAATGGTTAAAATAGAAACATTTGATAAATATCAATTAGATGTTGATTATGATATATTAGAGTGTTCTCAATTTTTTAAAAACTTATTAGAATTTAATCAAGATAGTGATGAAATAATACCTTTAAATGATAGTTCTTGTTCTAAAAAAAATATTGAACTTTTAATTGATATAATTTCAAATAATAAAGATGATATTACTTTTAATGAATATTGTGAATTAATAAAAATATCAAATTTTCTTGAAATAAAATATTTATTAAAAAAAAGTAGTAAAGAGATAGCAAAATCGATAAGTAAATGTAATAATGAAGATGAATTGAAAGAATTATTTGGTGAAATGAGAGAATTAACATCAGATGAGGAAGCCGATATAAAAAAAGAGTATGATAAAATTTGCGGTTAAGATTTAAATTTATCTAATACATTAATTTTAAAGTTATGTGTAACAGTTTCCCATTTATATTTTTCTAAGATATGTTTTCTACCTTTAGAACCATGTTTTTGACATAAATCTGGATTTGAAAAATATTTCCATAATCCATCTGTAAAATCTTCTGGTAGGCATATTTCATCAATAGAACCAATACCTTTCATTTTAGAACTGATTTCACCATATTTATACATAATTGGTTTTATTAATGTGGATATTGATTCATTCATAAATTCTTTATGACCACCAACATAAGAAGCTACTTGTGCTTTACCAATTCCTAATGATTCACTACATGTTAATCCCCATCCTTCTGCATGAACTGGTGCAAAATTAACATCACATGTATTCATAAAAATATTTATATCCCTATCTGATACCCTTTGAGGATTATCAATAAACCATAAAGTCTTTTTTGCATATTCAAAATCTAATTCTATTAATTTACATTCATGTTCTAATAAATCTAAAATATTCCAAAATCCTTCTTTAGAAGTTCCAATCATAAAAAGAATATTTCTTTTTGTGTGATGATTAGTTTTAAAAGTGGTTTTTTCTTTTTTAACATTAATTAACCAATGTCTTTTAACGAACTTAGCCCATGAAATAATAGCGATATCCCATGCTTTTCTAGGTTGATTACGATTAGAAGATTGAATAATAAATGCATCTTTTGGTAAATTGAAATAATCTCTACAATATTCTGTAGGAATTGGAAAATAAATTTGTGTATCAAAACCATGATTATAAGTATAAATAGGCATATCTTTTCTAATACCAATTTTATATGCGGTATCTTTCCAATAAGATGTAAATGCTATAATAGCATCAAAATGTTTATTAAGTATTTCAATATAACTAGGTTTTTGATACATATAAACTTGATCCATATAAGAAATTAATTTAAATTTAGAACGATATTCATGCATTTCATTAATAATATTTGCAGTTAATGCACTAGTTATCATACTATCATTAAATATTATGATTATATCATATGAATTTTCTTTAAGATGTTTTCCAATTATATTTTCACCAAATCCAGAACCTTTAACATTATTATCTTTTTCTAATTGTAATGGATCAATAATTTTAACATTATTAGGTATTTCAGTTCTAATTGCACCAGATGTTTGTTTATAATTTTGAAATCCCCATATTGATAAATCTATTTCATTTTCATATTTACCTAAAAATTTTGAAGTATAATAAGTAATTTTAGAATAACCATTTGTAGTTCCAATTGGATATGTTCCACAAAAAAGAATTCTTAATTTATCTGTTTTAATATTCCAGATATCTTCAGTTTTTTTATTATCTATAACTATATCTCTAATTGAATATTCACCGATAACAACACTTTGACGTATAAAAGGTGAGATTGTCATAATTATTAATTAAGTAATCAAATATTTTTTATATGTTGATCAATGAAAATATTGCGATTACCTTGAATTTTATATACAAATTCATTATGTATATATTCATTAAAAGTTGGTTTATATTTATTATTCCATTCTAGATACATTTTTAAATTTTGAAATTTATTGTAATTATAATTATGATTCATATATAAAATAGCTCTAGCAATGATACCTCTATCTTGTTCTCTTGGATAAAATAATTGTCTTTTTTTTGATATTAAATTATTATTAATATTAATAACATCTGGTTCTGATATATTTAAAATTGAATAATTATAATTAGATCTTATAAAATTTAAATTATATGATGTTGGATAAATATTATGTATATCTTTATTATGTGGTTTATTGCAAAGACTTTTAGGATATATATGTTCTAAACTTTTAACATGTGGATTCAAAATAGTTGTATATAATATTGGTATTAATGCAGATTTTTTTAAAAAAAGTTTAGTTGTGTAACTTAATTTCATCTATATTACTTATATTAAGTTTATCTTTTAAATCATCTTCTGTTAGTTCTATTGCTGAATCTTTATCGGTTTGTGAATAATCCAATGTTTCATCTTTATTTTTAGTTTTTATTAATATTGGTTTTGTTGGTTTTAATAAATAAAAAATACTTTCAATTAAATATTTTAATTTTTCATTTTCAATAAAAATAGTTGTATTAATTAATAAACGTTCATTAATAATTTTAGTATCTGGATTAATAAAACATTTAACACATTGATATATTTTATTGAATCCAATAAAACCTAGTAATTTAATATCAAGTTTAATTTTAAATTCTAAATTTTCATCTATAATATTATTATAAAAATTTTTAAGAGAATTAATAAAATCTCTAAATTCAACATCTGTTGGATAATTTTTTTTTATTTGACACTTTAATGATGGTCTTTTTTTATTTTCTTTAAGTTGATAAGATGCAATACAGAAATCATTATTAATTAATATATGTTTAAATGTCATTATTATAATAGTTAAATAAAAATAATATAAAAAAATAGACACAATATAAAAATAATGTTATTATTATTAATATTGATTATTCAATTAAGTTTGATTAGTAAATTTGATAAAAAAATAATATATAAAATATTATTTGAAAATGATATTTTACGTAAAAAATTAAGATATTCTATGATAACATTTACTTTGAATGTATTTCCAAATGGTAAGCCATTTAAGAAACATATATTGGATATAGAATATTATGATTTTCCAGTTAGAATAATAATATTTTTAACTATATTATTAAAAATATTATTATCACCATATATAGCTTTTTATCATTCATTTATGATTTCAAACAATATTTTTTTAAATGAATATAAAAAAGGTGGTTATGGATTAGATAAATTAAATTTAAGGAAATTAAAGATGTTATATTTTTATTTAAAACATCCATTAGCATTAGATGGTGAAGGATTTAATAATGGTTCTGGATTAGCTGTATATAGTGCAATAGAATCTTTAAATTATCCAGTTAATAAAATTGATTTTTTTTATAAAATATTTCATGATAAACTTTGGCAAAATGATTTTTTTATAAAAAATGGCGTAATGGTTGCAAAAATATATCGTATTTTTACAAATAATATATGTATTAGAGATAAATTAGATGATATAAATAAAAAATTAATTTGGAAGCCAGTTTATGGAACAATGGGATTAGGTATAAAAGATTGTTATGATGTAAATAAACCACCATCAGATGCTTATTATATGTTAGTAGAAAAGATTCAAGCAAAATATTATAAAAAAGCAGAATGGTTTAGGATATGTACAATATGGAGATATGAAAATAACGAACCAGAATTAGGATATTGTTGGAGAACATATAATGATTTAAATGATAATAGAGTAAATACAGATATAATAGGTGGTGATATAATTCTTTTAGATAATTATAAATCTTTTATTAATAAAAGTGACTATAATATTAATTGTAATGGATTTTATGATAAAAAAAATAATATAATATTAGATAGTAATAATTATAATGTTTATTTAATTTCTGCATTTAATAAATGTTGCACTATGCATAAACAATTAGGCAAAGAATTATCAAATATTGGTTGGGATATTATGATTAATGAAAAAGGAGTTATATTTTTAGAATTAAATATAAATAATGGTTTTTTAGTGAGTGATCATGGTATAGATCAATGTAATAAAATGATAAAATTTTATAAAGAAGAATATAATAAAAGAGTTAATCTTGAATAAATGTTTCTAATAATTTAAGTTCATTTGTTATATTATAACTATTATTATTATTGATATTTTTAGATTCAAAATTTACTGGTTTAATTGGTTTAATAATAGTAAAAATTTTTTGAAAATTATAAATAGTATTTTGATTATCAAGAATGATAGTGCTATCAATGAGAAATTTCTTATTAATTTCTTTATTTTTTTTAGTAAAAAATATCCGTAAAATTTCAAAGTATTGTAAAGGTGTAAGGTAACCGAGTAATGATAAATCAAGAACAATTTTGAATTTATTATTTTTTTCAAATATATTATAAAATTCTTTAACGGATGATAATAATTCTTTCCATTCTAATGTATTAGGTTGTTTTTTATTTGCAATAGTAACATAATAACCAATATTATCTTTAATTTTATATTCTGATTTAGAAAAATGATTATCTAATAATAACATATTTAATATTTATATAAAGAATATATTTATATAGTATAATATAGTATGAAAAAATTAACGGGTATTCATAATAAAACAAAAGATATTACAGAAGAATTATCACCATATAATAATATAAATATATTATTGACAGATAATGATTTAAATAATTTTTTCAAAGAACACGATATAAATTATAGTGTAAAAAATATAAATTTATTTAGAAATGCTTTTGTTCATAAAAGTTATTGTTGTATGAAAAACAGTGATTTTGTAACAGGAAATATTAGTTGTCCAGATGATTGTTTGCCTTTACAAGAGATGCCATATGAACGTTTAGAATTTTTAGGAGATTCTATATTAGGATATATTATAGCTAAATATATGTATATTAGATATCCAGATCAATCTGAAGGTTTTTTATCAAAAATGAGAACTAAAATTGTTAATGGTAGAATGTTAGGTTTTTTATCTCAAACTATTGGATTTACTAAATATGCTATAATTTCTAAACAAATTGAAGAAATTAATGGTAGAGATAATTATAAAATATTAGAAGATATTTTTGAAGCATTTATAGGAGCATTATATATAGATAGTAATGATATTAAATTAGTTGAAAATTGGATTATAAATATAATTGAAAAACATATAGATATGGTAGATTTAATTATAAAAAATATAAATTATAAGGATACATTAATATCATTTATGCAGAATAGGTTTCAAGATATGCCAAAATTTTTAGAAACAAATGTATCTCAAAATAATATGCAAAAAATCTTTACATATATTGTAAAAGATCGTGATAATAATATATTAGGAAGTGCAAATGGAAATACAAAAAAGGATGCAGAAAATAATTGTGCTTATGAGGCACTTAAATATTATGGAGAAGAATTATAATAATAGTAATAAGTAAATGATACCAACATTAATATTAGATTTAGATAATACAATAATAGGTAATATAACGTATCAGTTATTAACATTTAATTTATGTAAAAAAGCAAGTAAATTACCACCAATTACAAATTGTTATAATGAAAAATCAGGTATAATTCGTTCTGGTTTTGTTCAATTTATAAGAACATTATTAATGGCAATACCAGATGTTAAGATATATGTTTATACTGCAAGTCAAAAAGAATGGGCTTTAAAAGAAATTAAATGGATTGAAAAATGTTGTAATATTAAATTTGATAGACCAATATTAACTAGAACAGATTGTTTAGAAATTAATGGTGATTTTTACAAATCAATTAATAAAGTTAATAAAAAAATTAAACATATAACAGCAGAAAATTTATTAATTATAGATAATAATGATATTTTTATAGATTGTAAAGAAAATTTTATAAAATGTCCGAGTTATAATTATATATATTTTGTTGATATGTGGAAATCAATACCAGAAAAATGTTTAAATAACAATGATGTATCAAATTTTATATTAAAATTAATAAAAGATGGATATATGAATCCTTTTAATGTTGTTGATATAAATACAGATATGGATAAATCAATAAAATCTTTAGATTGGTTTCAGAAAAAGTTAGTTAAAATTAATAAAAATAATAAAAAATATTTAAATGATAATTTTTGGAAACAATTAACAAAAGTAATATTAAATTATAATGTAAAAGATTTAAATTCTATAAAACAACATATTCGTTTAGAATAATTCAAAAAAAATATTTATAAAAAAAAATGAATATTCTAATAACTGGTGGTTTAGGATTTATTGGTTCTAATTTTATTAATTTTATTTTTGAAAATAATTTCATATTATTATTTTAACCAATAATAAGTATGATGTTTTTACCATAGTATATATTTTCAATAAATATATTTGTTTAAATTAAATAAATGGAAATTGTTAAATTATTTAAAAATTATGTTATTATTCGTAAAAACACTAAATTTCCAAATTATGATATTAATGATGATGTTGATATTTTAACGGATGATATACATTTCAATTTAAATATAATGAAACAAAATAATTTTGTGATAAATAAATTAAATAAGTTTCATTATCATTGTGATAGAAAAGAAAATAATAAATTGATATTTAGAATTGATTTATATTCAAAATTACTTTATAATAAAGTAAATATTCATGAAAAATATTCTTCTTTAATAATAAAAAATAAAATACCTTTTTTAGAT
>Ga0228650_1000754_pt1 | contig 12261 bp, 8 predicted proteins | sample 62DmetaG_FD_183171 | JGI IMG/M metagenome (GOLD analysis project Ga0228650, IMG submission 183171) | Seawater microbial communities from Monterey Bay, California, United States - 62D | ecosystem: Environmental > Aquatic > Marine > Coastal | place: USA: California | collected 2016-10-28
GTTACAATACCCTCTTCGCAGCTTAAGGGTGATGCGTGGGCATCAATAGACATTCCACTTTCGCTGTCTCAAAGATCAAAGGTTGGACAGTTCATTTTTGAAAATGGGGGGTCTGCTGTAACTAACCTATACATGGATAATGTGTATTTCTACAAACAATAAGCAAAAAAGAACAACATGAAATTTAAGAATCGAATGCATTCAAATCGTTTTCAACGTTTCTCCTATTTAGGAGCTTCTGTGATCCTAAGCGTATTTTTTACAAGTTGCGAACCTGATGAAACTCAGGTCGTAACCAATTTCACCACCATTACCATGCAAGACGAATTTGACGTCGCTGGCGCTCCCAATAGTGATATTTGGGGATTTGATATCGGTAAAGGTATTGATGGCTGGGGTAACAAAGAATTGCAGTACTATACGGATCGTTCTGACAATGTAGTTGTTGAAGACGGGATGTTAAAAATTACTGCGGTTAGCGAAAGTTACCAAGGTGCCGCTTATACTTCAGCACGTTTGAAGACCCAAGGTAAGTTTGAGCAAAAGTATGGACGTTTTGAAGCGCGTATAAAATTGCCTTGGGGACAAGGTATTTGGCCGGCCTTTTGGATGTTAGGATCAAATTTTGATACGGTTAGTTGGCCACAATGTGGTGAAATTGATATTATGGAATTTAAAGGTCAAGAGCCCACCATAATTACTGGTAGCTTACATGGACCTGGTTATTCTGCAGCAACGCCTGTTACAAAATCATATGAACTAATAAACGATCGCTTTGACACAGGCTTTCATGTTTTTGGTATTGAATGGGGTGAAGATTATATCAACTATTATGTAGATGATGTATTGTATAATCAAATCACACCAGAAGATGCTGATGGTGAGTGGGTCTTTGATCAACCGTTTTTTATTATTTTAAACCTTGCTATAGGCGGAAATTATGTGGGAGCCCCCACTACCAATACCGTTTTCCCACAAGAAATGCTTGTGGACTATGTTAGGGTTTATTCTGCCGAATAAGTTTATTCATTATCAACAGTATTTAAATAAATTGACCTGTATGCCTAACAGGTCAATTTTATCTAAAAAACCTTTTATTATTTTATTATTTTGACATTTGCAACATCTATAAATTCTAAGATTACTGCCCAGGACGTTCCATATTTAGGACAAAACCCTGCTCAATTTTTTGAAAAAGAAGTTGATGGAAAGGAAGTTATCCGCAATGGCGAATCTTTTTACAAAATTTCGAACGCTGATCTCATGCGCCCATTTTTTATGAGCATCGTGAGTAACTCAGACCATTGGATGTTTATATCAAGCAATGGAAGCCTATCGGCTGGAAGAAAAAATAGCAATTATGCGCTGTTCCCTTATTACACCGATGATAAAATAACAGAAGCCGTTGAAACAACAGGTAGCAAGTCTATATTTTTAGTCGCTGTAAATGACAAAAAATACCTTTGGGAACCCTTTTCTAAAAAGCACGAAGGTATATATAAGGTTTCGAGGAATTTGTACAAAAATGTACTTGGCAATAAGGTGGTTTTTGAAGAAATTAACCATGATTTAAATGTTGCATTTACGTACGAGTGGAATTCTAGCGAAAAGTATGGATTTGTTCGAAAGTCGAGATTCACAAACCAGGGTGACGCACAAATATCAGTAGAGTTGATAGATGGTGTCCAAAATCTATTGCCACAAGGCGTTGAGCCCGATTTACAAAATGCAAGTAGTAATTTGGTGGATGCCTATAAAAAATGTGAGCTCGAACAAGACACAGGCTTGGGCATTTACTCCCTTAGTGCTATCATCGTTGATAAAGCCGAGCCTAGCGAAGCCCTTAAAGCTAACGTGGTGTGGTCAATTGGTTTAGCCCAATCCAAAAAGCTTATTTCCTCACTTCAATTGGATAACTTCCGAAGAGGGGAAAAGGTTTTCCAAGAAATTGATATTAAAGCTGAAAAAGGAGCATATTTCTTAAACGACACCATAAGTTTAAAAGCAGGTGCAATAGAAGAATGGATGTTGGTTGCCAATGTAAACCAAAGCATCTCTGATATTGTATCTATTAAGGCTAATATCAAATCAAACACTTCGATGCTTGAGGAGGTAATTTCAGATGTCCAAGCCGGATCTGCTCATTTACGTGCGCTCGTAGGGGCTTCCGACGGACTTCAGATGACAAATGACCGCTTAAGAAACATTAGACATTTTGCCAACACCATGTTTAACATTATGCGTGGCGGTATTTTTGACAATAATTATACAATTGATAAGGCCGATTTTATAAAATACATTGCCAATGCAAACAGGAAGATTTACAAACTCAAAGACACTGTTCTGCAAGTACTTCCGGAGCAATTTGATTTAAGCCTACTTAAAGAAATTGCCAAAAACGACGATAACCAAAACTTTAAACGCCTTTGTTTAGAATATTTACCACTTAAGTTTAGCCGTCGCCATGGCGATCCAAGCCGTCCGTGGAATAAATTCTCCATTAATACACGTGCGGAAGATGGTTCCAAAATATTGGACTATGAAGGAAATTGGCGTGATATTTTTCAAAACTGGGAAGCCTTAGCACATGCATATCCTGATTTTATTGAGGGAATGATCCATAAATTTCTAAATGCTACTACTTTTGATGGCTATAATCCATACCGTATTACCAAAGGAGGCTTTGATTGGGAAACCATTGAACCAGATAACCCGTGGGCTTACATAGGTTATTGGGGAGATCACCAAATCATTTACCTACTTAAGTTCCTAGAATTCATTGAAGATTATTATCCAAATAAACTCAAAGAATATTTCAACCAAGATTTGTTTGTTTATGCCAATGTGCCTTACCGCATCAAGAGCTATCAAGACATTTTAAAAGATTCAAAAAACACCATCGAGTTTGACTTTGATTGTGAAGAAAATATACAATTCAAACGCGACGAAATTGGAGTAGATGGTGCCTTACTTCGAGACCAAACAGTATTTATATACAAGGTCAATTTTATCGAAAAGATTTTGGCTACTGTTTTATCAAAAATATCAAACTTTATCCCTGAAGGGGGTATCTGGATGAATACCCAACGCCCAGAATGGAATGATGCGAACAATGCCTTAGTAGGCAATGGGGTTTCCATGGTAACGCTATACTATTTAAGACGTTTTTTACGCTTTTTTGAAAACATGATTGAGACATCTTTTGAAATGGATGTGCCAATTTCTAAAGAGCTACATGTGCTGTTCGGCCAAGTATGCGATGCCTTTGAGCAACATAAAAATCTCTTGAAAGGGAGTTTTAGTGATGTCGAAAGAAAAACGCTTATGGATGCTTTGGGTGAAGCAGGAAGCCAATACCGAATTACCATATATGACAAGCGCTTTTCTGGCGAAAAAGAAATGGTTTCAAAAGCAACATTGCTTTCATTCCTAAAAACAGCAACCTCATTTTTAGAGCACTCAATTGAGGCCAACAAACGAAACGATGGTATGTATCATGCGTACAATCTGATGACATTAAAAGCTGATGACGCCGTCAGCATTAGTCATTTGCCTGAAATGCTCGAAGGTCAGGTGGCTGTATTGAGTTCAGGGTTCCTATCTGCTCAAGAAAGCCTAGACGTATTGGACAGCTTAAAGGCCAGCAGTTTATTTAGGAGAGATCAATACAGTTATATATTGTATCCCAACAAAGACCTGCCAAGGTTTGTTCACAAGAATACCATTCCAGAGGAAAAAATAGCAAATTCTGCTTTGCTTCAAAAACTTGTAGCAGATGCCAATTCGGAAGTCTTATCTCAAGATATTTCAGGAGAATATCACTTCAATGGTAATTTTAATAATGTGAAAAGCTTGCAAGCGGCATTAGCAGCATTACCTGGCCAGTATAAAAGTTTGGTTGAAAAAGAAACAGCTTATGTTGAGCAAATTTTTGAAGACGTTTTTGATCACAAATCATTTACTGGAAGGTCTGGAACGTTTTTTGGGTATGAAGGCTTGGGCTCTATCTACTGGCATATGGTTTCAAAGTTGCAACTTGCCGTTTATGAAATTACCAAAGCAGCCATAGATAATAATGATGATCCGGCTTTGATTGGAAAGTTGTTTGACCACTACTATGAAATAAATGCGGGCATTGGCGCGCACAAATCACCTGCGTTGTACGGTGCTTTCCCAACTGATCCGTATTCACACACACCTGCTGGAAAAGGCGCACAACAGCCTGGTATGACAGGCCAAGTAAAAGAGGATATTTTGAGTCGATTTGGGGAACTAGGTGTTCGCGTCACAAATGGAACTCTGGGATTTGACCCTACCATTCTACACACGGAAGAGTTTTTAGCCGAACCTAAGCAATTCAATTATGTAAATGTTACCAATCAAACGGTTTCAATGGCTTTGGACAAAGACAACTTGGCGTTTACCTACTGTCAAGTCCCCGTTATTTATAAAAAATCAACTGAAGCAGCCATAGAAGTAGTGCTGAATACAGGAGAATCTAAATTGTTTTCAGGACAATATTTAGATAAAGAAACATCCCAACAAATCTTTCAACGAACAAATACCGTTAACAAAATAATTGTATCAACTTTGAAAGCATAATGTATTTAAACTAATTTAAACTATGGCGCTGCCAACTTGTAAATGATGAAAACAATTCGAACGTATGGTTTTATTGTGTTTATCATTTTGATGGCTACTTCATGCAACACCTCCCATCAAAAAATGAATAATTCTAACTTAACAGCTGCGGAAATTTTAGGTAATCCAGATTACCTGGCTATTTCTTATGGCGGTTATAGAAAAAATACACGGGACGTACAACCAACAATTGAGGAGTTAAAGGACGATATGAAAATCCTTTCCGCCATGGGGATTCGCATCATTAGAACGTATAATGTACACTTGCCACAGGCAGAAAATATCCTTGTTGCCATCTCAGAGCTTAAAAATGAAAACCCCTCATTTGAAATGTATGTCATGCTTGGTGCCTGGATTGATTGCTTAAATGCTTGGACAGACAAAGTAGTTAATCACTATGTAGAAAGTCCTAGAAACGAAATTGAAATTGACAAAGCCGTTGAGTTGGCCAATAAATACCCAGACATTGTAAAAGTACTTGCTGTTGGGAATGAAGCCATGGTAAAATGGGCCGAAAGTTACTATGTACAACCCGGCATTATTCTGAATTGGGTTTCCTATTTACAAACACTAAAAAAGGAAAGCAAACTTCCAAAAGACTTGTGGATTACCAGCTCCGATGATTTTGCTTCATGGGGAGGAGGAGATACAGCTTATCACAATTCGGATTTAGAGGACTTGATACGAGCAGTGGATTATATTTCCATGCACACTTATCCCTTTCACAACACGCACTACAATCCAGCATTTTGGGAAGTAACCCAAGCCGAAGCCTTAGGTAAGACTCAAAAAGAACTTATAGACGAAGCCATGCTACGTGCTAGAGACTTTGCCACTGACCAATACCACCAAGTAAAAAAATACATGGAAAGCCTGGGAGTTAACAAGCCCATACATATTGGTGAAACAGGTTGGGCTACCATATCAAATGGCTATTATGGCAGGAAAGGCTCCCATGCTGCAGACCAATATAAACAGGCAAAGTATTATCGACTGATGCGCGCATGGGCTAAAGAAAACAAGGTGTCTTGTTTCTTTTTTGAGGCTTTTGATGAACCCTGGAAAGAGGCGCATAACGCCAAAGGCTCCGAAAACCACTTTGGGTTATTCACTGTAGACGGCAAAGCCAAGTATGCACTTTGGGAAGCTGTTGACAAGGGTACTTTTGAAGGTCTTACGCGTAATGGAAAATCCATAACCAAAACCTTTAATGGGGTAAGTGAAAACCTTTACATTTCTGTCCTTCCACCAAATGTCTTAGAGCTTAATCCAAACTAATTTTATGAAAACAAACATACTCTTAATCGGCTTAATATTTACCCTAATGGCAACTTCTTGTACAGACGGATCTCCTGAAATAACGGTATATGAGACTTCAGAAAGCGGAAATAAGCTAACGCAACTAAAAGACTTTAAAACCCTAGACGACCCTTCGAGCATTACCTTAGATACATCTAAGGAACTCCAAACCATTACAGGTTTTGGAGGAGCTTTTACAGAATCATCTGCATATCTGCTCAATCAGGTAAGCAAAGCAAACAGAGACAAAATTTTAAAAGCATATTTTGCAAAAGAAGGGGCGCGTTATTCCCTTACACGTACACACATGAATTCATGTGATTTTTCGCTCAACAACTACTCTTACACGCCAGTTGCAGGTGATAAGGAACTTCTTCATTTTTCCATTGACGAAGACAAAGACGATTTGATACCCATGATCAAAGATGCTATGGCTGTTTCTGAAGATGGTTTTAGGCTTTTCGCTTCCCCTTGGACAGCAGTGCCATGGATGAAAGACAATAACAGTTGGGTTGGAGGGAAACTGCTACCTGAATACTACGATACTTGGGCTTTATTCTTTTCCAAATATGTTGATGCTTACAAAGATCAGGGCATTGACATTTGGGGCTTTACTGTAGAAAATGAACCGCATGGAAACGGCGAAAATTGGGAGAGTATGCATTACTCTCCTGAAGAAATGACTCATTTTGTGCAGCATTTCCTCGGACCAAAACTCGAAGCTGATGGCAAAGGAGATTTGGTTATTTTAGGTTATGATCAGAACCGAGAAGGCCTAAAGGAATGGGTAGATGTCATGTACCAAGATGAGGCCTCATCTAAATATTACGATGGAACTGCCGTGCACTGGTATGAGAGTACTTATGACTATTTCCCAGAAGAATTACAATATGCACATCAAAAGGCACCAAACAAATATTTAATTCAAACCGAAGCTTGCATAGACGCAGAAGTTCCTGTTTGGCAAGACGACAACTGGTATTGGAAGAAAGAAGCCACAGACTGGGGATATGATTGGCGAGAAGCAGAAAAAAAATACCTACACCCCAAGTATGCACCAGCAAACCGTTACGCTAGAGATATTATTGGTTGCCTTAACAATTGGGTTGACGGTTGGGTTGATTGGAATATGGTATTGGATACCAAGGGAGGTCCTAACTGGGCAAATAACTGGTGTATTGCTCCCGTAATAGTTGATACCGAGAAGGACGAAGTATACTTTACACCACTCTATTACATCATGGTACATTTTAGCAAATTTATTCGACCAGATGCTAAAGTAATTGATGCCCACAACTCAGACTCCGAATTGATGGTTACTGCCGCTAAAAATCCCGACGGAAGTATTGCTGTTGTTGTATTTAATGAAGGGAAGACAAGGAAGAGTTTTGACTTAAAATTAGGTGAAATTTCAAAAAACATTTCGATTAGCCCTCAAGCTATTCAGACGATAACTTTTTCAAATCTAGCATTATGAAAAGCGGATCACACATAGTTCAGCATAACAAAGTTCCTATGGGCCAAAAGATTGCTTTTGGTTTCGGGATGTTAGCCAATCAAATGTTCCCAGCCATATTAGGAATATTTATGGTTGTATTGGTACAAGACTTGGGCTTTACTGGACGGATGTGGTCATTAATTTATTTTTTCCCAAGAATATTTGATTCTATAACAGACCCAATTATGGGCTTTATATCAGACAATACAAAATCAAAATGGGGACGCCGCAGACAATATGTTTTGTTAGGCGCAATAGTGATGGGGGTAGCCTATATTTTTATGTGGCAACTTTTTAAGGAAAATACACTTGAATACAACTTTTGGTATTTCATTTTATGGTCTATTCTATTTTATTTAGGCCTTACCCTTTTTAGTGTTCCTTATGTAGCTATGGGGTATGAGATGAGCGACGATTTTCATGAACGTACAAGCATTATGGCTATTGCCCAATGGATTGGTCAGTGGGCTTGGGTAATTGCTCCATGGTTTTGGGTTATTATGTATGATCCAGAATGGTTTTCATCAGCAGACGTGGCCGTGCGAGAGCTTGCCATTTGGGTAGCTATACCCTGTACTATTTTTGCCATGGTTCCAGCACTATTTATAAAAAGCAAGTCAACTGTTAATGAGGACTATGAACCGCTCAATATTGCCAACATAGGCAATAGTCTTCTAAAGATTTATTACAGTTTTGTGGAAGCGTTTAAAATCAAAGAATTTAGAAAATTATGTGGGGCCACATTTTTAATTTTCAACGCATTTAATACCGTTGCAGCACTCACTTTTTTTGTTATCGTATACAAGCTCTTTAATGGAGATGCCGGAGCAAGTGGTATTTGGGTTTCTTTATTTGGCTGCTTGGGCGCCTTGGGTACCACATTCATCGTAATTCCCATTATCACATGGATGTCAAAGAAACTTGGCAAGAAGCGAGCGTTTTTATTAGCTCAGGGCATTTCAGTCATAGGATATGCGATGCTTTGGTTTTTATTTATCCCTGGAAAACCATGGATGTATATTATTGCACTTCCGTTTTTCTCTTTTGGCATAGGAAGTTTGTTCACTATCATGATGTCCATGACTGCCGATGTAATTGACTTAGATGAGCTAAACACTGGGTTGCGAAGAGAGGGAATCTTTGGTGCTATTTATTGGTGGATGGTCAAGGTTGGTTTTGCTATTGCTGGCGCACTAAGTGGTGTTATTATCGCATTTGTTGGCTTTAATCCAGACCTTGCCACAACTGAACAGCAATCTGCCGTTGACGGATTACATGCCTTCTTTTGTTTCTTCCCTTTGGTGGGTACGCTTGTTGCTATGTACATCATGAGAAATTATAGCATTGATGAAACACGCGCAAATGAGATTAGACAACAAATAAAAACGCGTAAAGCCGCCCCTAAAACTCTTGTATCATATTATAAACAAGGAAAAATTAAGGAATTTACTGATGCTAATTTTAATAAGTCATTGTTGGGAGATGTTGATTTCAACAGCCTAGCTAAAGATGCGCAAACCAAGCTATTCAAAGACACCTTATCATATGGGCTTCATGGATTGTGCTTTAGCCCTTACAGAGAGAACCAAAATATAGGCCACAAACTTTCGAAAGCACAAATTAACGAGCGTATGGACATAGTAGCGCCTTACACCAAGTGGATTCGTTCGTTCTCTTGTACAAACGGTAATGAGTTTATACCTGAGGCCGCAAGAACGAGAGGGCTAAAAACAATGGTAGGTGCTTGGATAGGAAATGATGCCGAGGAAAACAAGAAAGAAATTGACGCCTTGATCAAGCTTATTAAAAACGATCAAGTTGATATCGCGGTTGTGGGTAATGAGACTTTGATGCGAAATGAGCTCAGCGAAGCACAAATAATTGATTATATCACTCAAGTTAAAAAGGCAAACCCAAAGGTTTTGGTGGGATATGTTGATGCTTATTACGAATTTATTCAACGACCAAAGCTGGTTGATGCATGTGATGTAATTTTAATAAATTGTTATCCGTTTTGGGAGGGATCAACTATTGAATCTTCCACAGCATATCTAAAAGAAATGTACGAAGCTACAAGTAATGTGGCCAAGAACAAACCCATTATTATAAGCGAGACAGGATGGCCAAATCAAGGTGAAAGTGTCGGAGCAGCAATTCCCACAGCGTCAAATGCAGCACAGTATTTTGTGAATGTAAATAGTTGGGCCAAACAAGCAAAAGTGCCCTTGTTTTACTTTTCCTCATTTGATGAGTCTTGGAAAGTTCATCACGAAGGAGATGTTGGTTCGCGTTGGGGTATTTGGGACAAAAAAGAAAAATTAAAACACTAATACATGTCATACAGAGAAGGGAAAGACTTTAGCCTAGAGGCACTTGAATACAAGTCTTATAAAGGTGTCAACTTTGACACCTATTCAAACAAAGAATTAAATAATCTATGGCGTAAAACACTCGATTCGGGTATGCATGGCATTTGCTTTAGCATGTATGAAGACGGTCAGGAGCCTGGAGATACGATCACTGAAGCACAAGTTGAAAGACGCATTAAGATTTTAAAGCCTTACTCCAAATGGATACGTTCATTTTCGTGTATTGAAGGAAACGAACATATTCCTAGATTAGCTCATAAACACGGTTTGAAAACTATGGTAGGCGCTTGGTTGAGTGATGACGATGAAAAAAACGAAGAGGAAATCAATGCTCTAATTGCTTTGGCAAACGAAGGATGCGTGGATATTGCCGCTGTTGGCAATGAAGTACTTTACAGAAACGACCTTTCTCTTGAAGCACTTTTAGATTTTATGAAACGTGTTCGCGCAGCAATACCGGAACATATTCCAGTAGGCTATGTAGATGCCTATTACGAATTTTCGGTACACCCGGAGCTTGTGGAACATTCGGATGTAATATTGTCAAATTGCTACCCCTTTTGGGAAGGCTGTCCAGAAGCGTATGCGCTAAACCATATGCAACAAATGTATGGGCAGGCTATGGATGCTGCAAAAGGGAAAAAAGTAATTATTACCGAAACAGGATGGCCAAGTAAGGGTGAGTCATTGAAAGGTGCTGACCCGGGTGAGGAACACGCCATGAAATATTTTATCAATACGCAGGCTTGGGCTAAAAAGTCCAACATAGACGTATTTTATTTTTCATCTTTTGATGAGTCATGGAAAGTGGGCCCAGAAGGAGAAGTAGGCGCCTATTGGGGACTTTGGGATAAAAATGAAAAATTAAAATTTTAAAATTCTTAATGTTTTTTTGTTAATAGCTGCCTTATTACTTCTGAATAGTCTTTTAGACAATGCACAAGAAGTGTATCTTTGAGAATGCGTTTCTGTTATTTACTTTTTTTTATTGTGCTGGTTGGTTGTACACAAAAACAGCCTTCACCTTCCTCAGATAACTCTGTTATAGTCGATACCCTTATTCAAACAAACCCGCTTAAAACACCTGTTTCAAAACAGGAATTAAATTGGTCTAACATAATGGCGTTGATGGAATCTCTACAAGATATCCCTTATGAACAGCGTGCTATAACGCTTAAAAACATCAAGGAGGAAGCCATTAAATTAAATACGCAACTCTGGCCAAAAGACTGGGACACTAAACCCATTCGTGCACGTTTTAATGTGTTCGTAACCCATGTAAGCATTGCTGCAGACCAGCGTCTAGGCGGTGCTGCTCTTGAAAAACAAAGCTTAGCCATAAATAAAATGAAAACAAGCTGGGATATATTTGCCAACCAAATTAGCGAGGATACTATGCTAAGTGACTTCAACTCCACAATCGGCCAACCGATACGTAAAATCGAATAACCCAGCACTACTGTCATCCATTACCACTTTGTTTCGGGTGCTGCCCGTTGTTGCAAATGCGGGAAGAGGTAGGTTTAAACGTTTAGCGGCTAGTGTATAAAAATCAACTCTTCGCTGATGAACAGGACTAACACAATGAAGCGTTTTTCCCCAATGCCCCCCTTCAATTATAGCCATTAAAAAACGCACTACGTCTTCTCGATGAACTAGGTTTGTTAGTGCTAGTGGTGCTGGTATATTAATTCTGCCAGCGAGCTGTTTAGCTGGATGCCTATCGCCCCCAACGAGTCCACCCAACCTTACAATTGTCGCATGATTTATAGCAGTTAGTATAGATTTTTCTGCCTCCAAGAGTTGTTGCCCACTTAAATTATCGGGTTTTGGTGTGCTTTTTTCGTTAACCACCCCTTGCGAAGAACCAAACACCCCAATACTACCGAGCATTACTAGTTTACAAGAAGAGTGTTCCGTAAGTGCAGTTACAAGTATTTTTATACGATTTGCATAGTTGGCTTTGGGATTTTTTCTCAGCCCTGGTGGAAATGCAATAACAAGAGTGTCAACTTCTTTTAGAAATGCAGTTAAGTTTCCAGTGATAGCTTCGTTATTGAGCTTAATCAAAAATGGCTCGATGCCGAGGTTGCGTAAACCTTCTAGATGATTCTCGGTTGTGACACTTCCACGAACATGATACCCTTTGGCTATAAGCGATTGAGCAAGTGCTTTACCCAACCAACCACATCCCATAATAGCTATCTTTTTCATTGTTGTAAATGTATCTTTTTTACTGACAATTCAAATATTAAAAAAATTTGCTTATCTTTTGTTCAACAAAACATAAACATGCCTATTAAAAGTTTTCAAGCAGCACGTCAAAAGCTCATTCCAAAGCGGAGGAAATCCCTTTTGGTACGTGACTATATGACACGTGACTTGATTACATTTTCCCCACAGCAATCTATCCTTGAGGTAATGCGTATTCTTATTCGCAATAAAATCTCTGGT
>Ga0228650_1000767_pt1:0-5000 | contig 12173 bp, 7 predicted proteins | sample 62DmetaG_FD_183171 | JGI IMG/M metagenome (GOLD analysis project Ga0228650, IMG submission 183171) | Seawater microbial communities from Monterey Bay, California, United States - 62D | ecosystem: Environmental > Aquatic > Marine > Coastal | place: USA: California | collected 2016-10-28
GGGGCGACGACGACGACGAAGGCGGCGACGACGGCGAACGCGAACGCGAACGCGAACGCGCGAGGACGGTGCGCGGTGTGCCTGGACGATTACGTGAACGCGACGACGACGAGGTGTGGACACGTGTTCTGCGCGCGGTGCGTGCGAGCGGCGATCGAGCACAGCGGGACGTGCCCGACGTGTCGGAAAAAGGTGACGAGGGCGCAGTGTCATCGCGTGTTTCTGTGAGTCCGGGGCGTCGCGAGGGATCTAGCGTAGCGTTGTAACAATGACGGTAGCGGTGTAGCGGTGCGGCGGTGCGGCGGTGGTTGATGAGATGGTCGATCGATTCGACGCGCGGGACCGCGAGGGCTAGGGTTGGACGCCGCGCTCGAGGCGCGTCGCGCGCTCGACGCACGTCTCGTTTTCGAGAATCGACGTCATGTAGTCGTCGTATTGTTTCTGCTTGCGGTTTTCGTAAACCTCGTAGGATTGGCGCATCTTTTCCGCGTCTTCCGGGGAAAGCGGGTTCTTGTTCGCGTCCGTCGGCGGTACGGCGGTGTAGATGCGATTGAGATCGATCAGGGCGGCGACTTGGGTGGGCAAATCCTCCTGCACCTTGGAGAGCCCGAAAGCGGACTCCGCCATACCTTTTGTCTCGTCACTCGCGGTGTCGATGCCGCAGATCAATCGCAAGCAAGACGCCATGAGCTGGTGGTTCCCGACTTGATCGTACGTCTTCTTCAACGCGCGCCCTAGATGGTTCCTGGCGTCGTCGAAGCGACCCTGCTCGCGCAGGGCGCATCCGCTCGTGAACAAGGCGAGGACTTGATTCAGGACGCTCGCGCTCTTTTGTTCCTTGTGCGATCTCACCACGGGTTTGACTAATTCTAAAGCGCGACTGGCGCTGTCCTCTTCTTCGCAGCACAAAAGCGCGAGCGCCGAGCACAGAGTACCGATATCGCGCCAGCTAGGCGTGCTCGCCAACGACGCCGAACGCGCGAATCGAGCGCTCGCCTCGTTGTACTTTCCAAGCGCGTACATCGCGTGACCGGCGACCATTTCGACGTGAGACGCGAGTAAACTCAACGTCTGAGGATACGTTTCGATCATGTCCGTCATCTGGCACGCCACGTCTAAGGCCACGTCGTACTTGAACGACGTGAGCGCCACGGAGACGATGGATTCGAGAATGAGGACTCGCAAGTACAAGTATGGTCTCGCGTCTTGAGCGACGCGAAACTGCATCTCTTCCTCGCACGTCACCCACAGACGTTCGACATCATCGTCTTCATCCGCATCACTCTCGCCTTCTTCCGTCTTCACCACGGGCGCGTCGCCGCCTTGCGGCAAAACGCCGAGCGCGCGGAGCTCCTCGTCCACAAACTCCTTTGCGTCGGTGAGATACATCATCGCTTTCTTCAATTCACCGCCCGGTCGAACGACTTCGGCGGACAAGTAGTTGGCCAAAGCAAACGCAGCGGGATCGGGGAGCCATTTATACGCTTCCTTGTTCGCGTGTCTCACCTCATCCATGAGCGACTTGAACTTGCTCGGATCATTTTTCGCCGCAATCGGATCCCCTTCCATGAGCTTACCGAGAGTACGGGTGACGTAATAGTGAAACCGCAACCTCGCCGTGTCTTCCGGGGTTTTGATTTCGCTAAGCATCCTCGTCATCGCCTCATCAGCACTCTTCGCCGCTGCGTACACGTGATGCTCTTCGCTCCCGCTCGCCCGCTGCGCCAACGCGCGCTGCAGTTGCGCGACGGCAAACAACACCTCCATCTTCGACCCGGTGTCTTTATGAATCGATCGCACCACCTTCAATCCCGCATCTAAGTAAGTCTCGCATCCCGTCCAATCTTCTTCCACCATGCAGGCGTCCGCGTGTTCGAGATAGTAATGAAACGTCCACATCGTCCACCTCGCGTCCTCCGGCGCCCGCTCGCGCATCCCGATCGCCATCTGCAACCCGCGCTGCGTCGCGCCGAACCGCTGTCTTCGATATTCGTTCCCCATCATTTTATACGTCCGCCCCAGCAGACTCAGCCCGTGCACCCGCAGTTCCTCGCATCGCTTCAGCGGTTTCAACAGCACCTGCGCCGCCTCCAGATGCGTCTTCGCTCGATGCGCGTTGTCCGTGTGCTTCAACAGCAGCGACGCGCACTTCACCCGACACCGCGCCTCGATCTGCGGTAAACACTTCGCCTTCGTCTTCGCGTTCGCGATGAGCGTCTCGAGCGCCTTGATCGCGCCCAGCGCGTCGTTCGCGTCTTCGCACTCCTCGGCGAGGCGAATCAATCCGCGCGCGATGCTTCGCGCCGCGATCTCGGGCGCCTCGCTCGCCGCGCGCGTCGTCTTGTCCGACGCGCGCGCGCCGCGCCGCGCGCCGGTCGACGCGCGCGCGCGCTTCGCGCCGCGCGCCATCGCGTCGATCTGCGGCGTCGCCCGGGACGCCGCGCGATGGCGTTTGCGCGGGAACGCGCACATGGCGTTCGCGCGGCTCGTATACGAGACGAAGACTCGTATTCTGTGTGGTTTACATGGCGATGGCGGACGGCGCCGACGGCGGACGGCGGCGACTGAAAATACAACGACTAATCGATCAAGGCGCCGGGGCCGAAGTAAAGCCACAGCACGAATCGCGTGGGATTGAACGCGACGAGCGCGGCGAACGGGGCGAGGACGAGGACGAGCGCGGCGGGGTAGAGGAAGAATTCGGTGCGCTCGAGAAACGGCAACGCGTTGTAGCCGACGAAGACGCAATAGTTGTGATACGCCAACGCGATGGCGTACATCACGCAACTGCACGCGCTCGCCAAGTATCCACTGCGTCTCAACAGGGGACTGAGGAGGAGCTGGAGGACGTACAGGACGACGTACGTCGGCGCGAAGGCGTTGCAGTGCACGTCGAACGCATACATCCACTCCACTCTTTGTTCCACCGCGTGCGAATGGCCGCCCATGTGCTTCGTTCGCAAATATGTGTTCGCTAAGTACCACGACACCGTCGCCAAGACGCACCCGAGGCCGAGATAATCGCCCACCGCGCACCGCGCCGCGATTCGCGCCGTCGCGCTCGCCCCGCCTCCTCCGTACATCGCGCAGTATCCAATCGCCGCCACCGTCACGAACACGCACGACATCACCACGAACGTCGGATCGTCTCTCGCCCACTGATTTTTCGTCTGTTTCCTGTACGTCGTGTGTCGATACACCGCCTTTGGGTTGACGCACATCGACGCCGCCTGCCAGAGCGAGTACTCCACATCCATCTGTCGCCAACGAAACGCTCGCCTGAAGTAATGCCCCGCCGAGGCGTTACGTCGCGCGGCGTCGACGTACATGCGATATCGTTCGGCATAGTCACGGCTTCGCGGCTCCGCCGCGTTCGTCGTGGACGTCGTCTGCGTCGTCGGCAACATGACGCTGGCGTCGAGCAACGACTTCTTGGTTCACGAAACGCGTCGATCTCGCGCGTCTCGCGTCGCTCCGAGCGTCCGGTGCGCGTTCGATCGCCTATGACGGATACTGCGCGGCGCGCGCGAGCTCGACACGTCGAGCTCCGTCCGTCGCGGAGGCGTCGGGCGAGGGTGGATCTGCGGAGCGGGACGCGCAAAGCCTCGCGCGTCGTCGACGGAACGCATAGTATCGATGAGCGATTTACACGAGCGAATGCGCCATCCTAAGTGATGTGCGCTCGCATGACTAGAATCCTCGCGCTTCGTCTTCGGGATCGAGTTCGAAATCTTCCGGCGGCGGTGGTTCGTCGTCGTCGGCGGCGTCCGCCGGGACGGGCGGCGCCACGGGCTTGAATTGAGCGTCCAGGTAAGCGATCTCTTCGTCCGGATCGGTGTCGCGAAGGACGACAAAACCTCTAGTGGGATACTTGAACGTGCCCGCGGGCGCGGCGATCGGGACGAAACGGCTGCTTTGATCAAAGCGAACCGCCTTTTCTTGCGCCGGCGTGACGCGGCTCGGATTGGTCAACTCTTCCGACGTCGGTTCGGGTTTGTCATCCTTCTTCTCGCCTTCTTCATCCTCTTTCTTCGCTTCACCGGCATCATCCTTGGTCATCTCCACGTCCATCGCGTCTTCAGTGGTGGTCTTTGAGGTCTTTTCGTCCGTTTTGACAGCAGCGGCGCCGTCGACGTCCATGCCCTCGGCGCCCTCGGCTTCAGCCTTCTTCTTATCCGCCTTCGCCTTTGCCTTCGCCGTCGTGCTGAGAACCGCCTTGACGATTTCACCACTATTCTTCTTGTCATCCTCCGTCACCGGTGCCGCGTAGGCAAACGTCGAAGGCTTGCAGTGCGACGTCACAGAGCAGTGCGGCATCGCGAGCGTGCGATCGACGGCGATGAAAGCGGTGGGAACAAACACGAGCGACAGGAAGTAAGAAAGTGGGTACCAGTACCAATACTGCGTGAACACGAGCATACCCAAGACAGAAGTCATTCGTGGACGACCAGAACGCGAGCGTAAGCCGATGGTGACGTTTCTGCCGCCGGCGTCTAAAATGCCCAGCGCCATGATGGCGCCCATCTTGCACATCGTCGTCTCGTGCGTCTCTTGAATGTGACCCATTACCTTCTTTCGAAACGGAGCCAGCTGCTTTTCAGTCTGCTGAATGCGCACCATCGCCATCGCGATCAAAGCACCTTGCTGAACGAAATCAACTTGATCGTTCATCATCGGATCGAGAAGTGCAATTGCGTCGGCGAGCCCAGTGCCCGCGCACGCGATGCCGACCGCCATAGCCGCGCCATATCGCACGTGCGGGTTGTAAGATTCTGCTAACAGAGCCACGACTCGAGGGCACTGCTCGGGAGTGGAGCACAGGACAAAACCCAACGACATTACGGCGGATCGCCGAACGTCGTCCGACACGTCTGACACGGCGGTGTGCAACAGCTTACGAAGGGCGTTGTTGTTTCCTGTGCCAGCATACGCCGACGCGAGGGCAAGACAGCCACCATAACGCATGATTTTATCCCCATCGTGGATCATCGACTCGATCA
>Ga0228650_1000769_pt1 | contig 12171 bp, 10 predicted proteins | sample 62DmetaG_FD_183171 | JGI IMG/M metagenome (GOLD analysis project Ga0228650, IMG submission 183171) | Seawater microbial communities from Monterey Bay, California, United States - 62D | ecosystem: Environmental > Aquatic > Marine > Coastal | place: USA: California | collected 2016-10-28
CAATCGGCGGCAATCAGACCATTCATACAAAAATTGCCACTGTTTCTGTACGCATGCTTTTCCCAACCGCCGTACGCGAGGGCATAGTCTTTGACTGGGCCGACGCCGATGCGATCGCTGTAGGCACTCGGAATCGGCTTTTTGAGACCCTGGTCCATCCAGTCCCAGACAAAGGCTCCAGCATGAGTTGGGGTAGCGTAAATGTAGTCCCAGTACTCTTTTAAATTGCCGTTGCTGTTGCCCATCGCGTGCGAGTATTCGCAGAGAATCGAAGGTTTTACGACGCCTGTCCATGATACTTGTTTTTCGCTGCTCCAACCCGGTGCGGAGTACATTTGAGAATGGATATCCGTAGCTGGGAGCCCCTTGCGATACTCCCCTTGGTAGTGCACTGGACGGGTAGGATAGCTTTCTTTGAGTAGGGCATAGGTGGCGTCGTGATTGGGACCGGAGCCGGCTTCATTACCCAGCGACCACATAATAACGGAAGGGTGATTTTTGTCTCGCGCGGCCATGCGCTCGATGCGGTTCAAGTGTGACGCTTTCCAGATTGGTTTATTGGAGATTGGATTCTTTGTACTGTCGTATTCGTACCAATACGGGGTGCTGTAAGCATGTGATTCAATGTTCGCTTCATCCATGACGAAGATGCCGTATTCGTCGCAAAGTTCATAAAACAGGGGAGTATTAGGGTAGTGGGCAGTTCGAACCGCGTTAATATTGTTTTCCTTGAAGAGCTTGAGGTCACGTAAAATGGACTCGCGGGTTACAACCTGACCGAGCTCTGGGTTGTGCTCATGACGATTGACGCCTTTGAGCTTAACCGGAACGCCATTCACTTTAAAGATGTTGTCGTTGATATCGACTTCCCTAAAGCCGACGCGTTGTGGCACGACTTCTAATAAATTACCTCGGTGATCTTTGACGGCAATTAAGAGGCGGTAGAGGCTGGGCGTCTCGTTGGTCCACTTTTGAGGGGCAGGGATCCGAGTTTGGAAGTTAAGTTTATCCCGGGTATCCGCCGCTTCGCTATAGATTAGCTTACCGCTGGTATCCTTAAGCGCGACCTCGACTGAACCACCTAGCTTACCCTTCATTTCAAGCTCAAGGCGCAGCTCTGCGTCGATGAAGGCTTCGTCAAGATCGGTGACAATACGGACATCACGTAGGTACGTTTTGGGGCGCGCTTGTAAGTAGACATTGCGAAAGATGCCGGATAGGCGCCAGAAATCCTGATCCTCCAAATAGGATCCGTCGCACCAGCGATAGACCTCAACCGCGATCAGGTTCTTGCCGGGCTTGATGTAGCGGGAAATGTTGAACTCAGCAGGAGTGCGACTGCCTTGGCTATAGCCGACTTGCTTACCATTGACCCAAAGGTAAAAGGCGCTACTGACGCCATCAAAGTTCAGGAAGACTTGCTTTCGTTGCCAGTCATTTGGCAATTCAAAGCTGTGTCGGTAGGAACCGACGGGATTGTCGTCTGGGGCGATGTTAGGTTCATCCTTCGGGAAGGGGTAGTGAACATTGCTATAGATGGCCGTTCCGAATCCTTGAATCTCCCAGTTGGAAGGTACCGTAATGTGATCCCAGTCCGAATCATCGTAGTTTCTTTCGAAGAACCGGAGCGGACGGTCGGCTGGCTTGGGTGACCAGTGGAATTTCCAATCGCCATTGAGTAAGAGGTAGTGCTTGGATGCAGTGGCATCGTAAGTTTCAGCAGCCTCAATTGTCGGATAGCTAAAAAAAGTGGCTCGAGGTGCGGCTGTGTTGCGCTGAATAACTTCCGGATTGGACCAATCTACCTGTCTGGCATGGCTATCGATCGGTGTCAGGCTGAGGCAGGCAGTCGCCACGAGGGCGATGCGGGAATGGGGTCGCGAATTAGAGAGGATGTTCTTTAAGCGCATGGAGTGTTTTGATAAAGGGTGGTTTGCATCGCAGTTGTTACAGACGCATGGCTTGGTTATTTTGTTACAGTCTCATTAAGAGTCTTAAGTTGATACGAAATATACCGCATCGGTTTATTCGTTGGCGATGCCTGGGTCGAAGGTCGTTCCAGATACTGCGATCGCTCGGGTATTCGACATCGCTGCAGCCAGTCGTGTATCCTTCAATAATAAATTGGAGCACTTGGGGTAGGGCACCATACGTCTACACTTACTTGGTTAGCAGTGTAAGTATACTCTAAGTTAGTGTGCGATTTACGTGGGGACGTATTTTTTGTTGCCTAGCAAGTACCTGGATTAACTGCCTTGGGGAGCTGGCAATAGAATAGGCACCAAGTTTTGTGTCTGCATGCCGATCGGTTGCAGCCACTCGCATTGTCGGCTGTCTGTTGGTCGCCCCTGGCGAGACGATCTCGCGCAACGGGAAAATTTTTGGCTCAGTGAATGCTCGGTATTACCTTAGCCTCCGCAAGCATACGATCATTCGGAAATGAAACCCTAGGCCAAGCGTGTCGACTCACTGCGCATTGAGTTTCACCAATTGTGCTAAGATCGCCTTTTGGGCGTGCAGGCGGTTTTCCGCTTCGTCGAAGATAATGCTCTGCGGGCTGTCGAGCACCGCTTGCGTCACCTCCTCGCCAGCGTGAGCGGGTAGGCAGTGCATGAAGACGGCGTCAGACTTTGCGAGCGCCATCAAATCGCGAGTCACCCGGTAAGGTGCCATCTCGGTCTTGCGTGTCTCAGCTTCCGCTTCATCGCCCATGGAGACCCAGACATCGGTGTAGAGTACATCAGCGTCTTGAGCGGCTTCGGTCGCATCGGTGGTGAAGGAGAACTTGACCGGAAAGTCATCGCGCTGAAGCGCGTCGCGAATGCTGTTTTGGGGTGCGAACTCCTGTGGCCCAGCGAGAACAATCTCCATGCCAAACATCGCCGCACTCAAAATCCAAGAGTTGGCCATGTTACTCGCGCAATCACCGAAGAAGGCGATTTTTTTACCCCGCAAGGTTTGGATGTCCATGCTATCGGGTGAGTAGCGTTCCAACAGCGTGAAGAGATCGGTGTACAGTTGGCAGGGGTGGTTGAAGTCGGTGAGACCATTGACGATTGGAATACTTCCTTGTGCTGCAAATTCTTCAACGATCGCATGCGCATAGGTGCGGATAACTAAGCCCTGCAAGTAGCGCGACATCACTTTAGCGGTATCGCTTACTGTCTCGCCGCGGTTGATCTGTGTTTGGTCAGTGTTGAGCACGACGGGGAAGCCGCCGAGTTCATTGATGCCGACTTCAAATGAGATGCGCGTACGTGTGCTGCTTTTGTAGAAGAGTAGCCCCCAGGACTGCTTCGCTAAGGAGCTGGGGCAGTTGTGGCGATCTTGTTTAAACGCTCTCGCTTGCGCAAATACGGCTTGTGCCTGTTCGAGAGAGAAGTCGGTTTCTTTTAGGAAATGATGCATGGGTAATCGATCTTAGATTCGTATTAGCTGAGTTCCGAGAAAACGGCATCGAGAATGCGTACACTCTCGGCGAGATCATCCTGGGTTGCGATTAGTGCAGGTAAAAGACGCAGGGTATTATGCCCCGCAGGGACGACTAGCAGGCCTTGTTCGCGTGCGAGAGTAGTAACTTCCGCTGCATTGGCAGACAGCGCGAGGCCGACCATGTAGCCGCGCCCGCGTACTTCAGTGATGTGCTGTGGATAGCTGTCGGCTAAGGACTTTAAATCCGCATGCCATGGACGACTGTTGTCGGCAACTGCTTGGATTAAGTGTTCGGTTTCGATGATATCGAGGACGGCGTTTGCTGCGGCTGCGGCCAAAGGGTTGCCGCCGAAGGTAGTCCCGTGTGAGCCTGGCTGGAAAAGCTCTGCATAGTCCTCTGCCGTCCAGATCGCCCCAATTGGAAAGCCGCCGCCAAGCCCTTTAGCCATACCGATCGCATCCGGTATGATGCCACTCTCCTGGTACGCAAAAAAATGTCCGCTGCGACCAATTCCACACTGGACTTCATCGAGGATTAGGAGCGCGCCGCGCTCGGTGCAGAGCGCTCTCAATTCACGCAGAAAGCTGGCCTCGGCGGGAAAGATGCCACCTTCTCCTTGAATGGATTCAATAAAGACTGCTGCGACCTCATTGTCGACTTGTTGGTCAAAGCTTTCGATGCAGTTGAGTTCGGCAACTCTAAAGCCATCGAGGAGGGGGCGGAAGCCATCCTGGACCTTTGCTTGTGGCGTCGCAGACATGCCGCCAAAGGTGCGCCCGTGGAAGGCGTTTTGCGCGCCGACGATGGTGTAGCGTTGCGCTTCAGCGCCGGCGATGCCCTGGCCATACAATCGTGCCAGCTTGATCAGGGCTTCATTGGCCTCGGCACCACTGTTGCAGAACAAAACTTTTCCAGGACCTGCCTGTTGTACGAGCCGATCCGCCAGCTTCTGTTGGCCTGGGATTCCATATAAATTACTGCAATGCGCCAGCTGCGCAGCCTGTCGCTGTAGCGCCGCAACCCAATCGGGGTGAGAGTGGCCGACTGAATTAACTGCGATGCCACTACCAAAATCCAGATAACGCTTCCCTGTGGTATCGTATAAATACATACCTTCCCCACGTTCGGCGTTAAACGCCGGTGGTCCATAATTCTGCATCAAGCTGGGGTGGTGTTTCATCTGCAGTCTGAGGCGTTAAGCATTGACGATTTCCGTACCGACACCCTTGTCAGTAAAAATTTCAAGGAGTAAGCTATGTGGTTGTTCACCGTCGATGAAGTGAACGCGGTGAACGCCACTACTGAGAGCTTTAACCGCACTCTCAGTTTTGGGTATCATGCCCTTATTGATGACTCCAGTATCCACTAAGCCGCCAAGCTCTTGGGCTTTGATTGACGATATCAGCGACTCAGGATCGTTGATGTCATGCATCAATCCGGGCACATCACAAAGGTAGACTAAACGGCGCGCCCGCAGCGCCGCGGCAACTTTACCCGCGGCTGCATCGGCATTCGTATTATAAATCTGCCCCTCTTCATCGCAGGCGATCGGTGAGATGACGGGAATATATCCATCATTGAGAGCCTTCTTGATAATCTTGGTTTTCACCGTATGCGTTTCGCCGACGAAGCCGAGATCGATGGTCTGGCCGTTGAGGGTGACCTGCTTGGGGTCACACACTAAAAGATTATTTCCGGGGATGCCGAGCGGTCGCGCATTCTTAGCCTGAAGAATTTCGCAGATTTCAAGATTCACCTGCTGGTTGAGCGTCTGCTCGACGACTTTGACGGAAGCGGCATCCGTAACACGCAAGCCATGTTCAAAGTGACTTTCGACCTGTGCAGCGGCGAGCGCCCGTGTGATCGCTTTGCCACCCCCATGCACGACGACGACCTTGATGCCGGCAGCATGTAAGAAGGCGATGTCAGTGGCTACACGCGTACGCACCTCAGGATCGGCATCATCCATGAAGGCACCACCATACTTAACTACAAAAATAGCGTCACGGAAACGCTGGATGTAGGGGAGCGCCTCCAGCAGTACACCGGCTTTAGTTGTTACATCAAGTTGTTGAAGATCGGTCATCTTTTGTGGACTGCGGCCTCGCGCAGTGAAATCGATTGAGTCCTTGCGATTGCCTATTCGGATTTGTTGAAGGCGACGTAAGCCTCGCTCAAGTCTGAGGTGAGGAGGCGGAAACTGCCTTCACCCTGATTGAGGTTGAGGGTAATGCGGAAGCGGTTTTTAGCGACGATCGCTTTCCATTGAGCTAAGTTGCTATCCTGCGGCCGCCCAGCGATTAAGGCGGGGCAGTCATCATAGTGAATATCGAAGCAGCGTTCATCCAGGCCGACGCGGGCATAGCCAGCTGCATCTGCAAGCCGCCCCCAGTTCGGGTCGGCTCCATACCAAGAGGTTTTGACCAGTAAGGAATTGCCGACGGCTCGAGCAACTTTTTCGGCATCAGCAGTGCTCTTGCAGCCTGTGACAATCAATTCAACTAACTTGGTAACCTTTTCCCCATCGCCGACGATTTTTTCAGCCATGGCATCGCAGACCAAGTAAAGAGCGTTTCGGAAGGCTTCCAGTAACTCTGGAGATGTATCGGCAGCAAGGCCGGATTGCCCATTGGCAAAGAGCAGTACTGTATCATTCGTGCTCATGTCGCCGTCAACGGAGATGCAGTTAAAGGTCCGATCGCAGGCCTCTTTAATTAACGGTTGCAGTAGCGCGTTGTCGGCACGCAGATCAGTGACGAGGTATGCTAGCATGGTAGCCATGTTTGGCTCGATCATACCGGCACCCTTAGCCATGCCTGCAACAGTGATGGTGGTGCCTTGATAGACGAACTGGGCTGTGGCCACTTTGCGGCGCGTATCAGAAGTGAGGATTGCGTCGGCGGCAGCATGAGAGGCTTGTGTCGACGCCTCCAGTTGCCGCGCCGCCGCAGCGATACCGGATTCGATACGTGCCATGGGTAGGGCGCGTCCGATACGGCCCGTCGAGCAAACCAAGAATGGGGCGTCGCAGCCGGTGTGCTGTTGTGCGAGCGCATCCATCTGTTGTGCATCCCAGGTGCCTTGGTCGCCGGTTGCTGCGTTGGCATTGCCACTGTTGATCACGCAACCCCCAATATGATTGGGATTGTTGGCGAGTGTCGATTGGCACTGCTTGACTGGAGCCGCGCAGACATCATTCAAGGTGAAGACACCGGCAGCGGAACAGGGCGCATCTGCAGTTAGGAGCGCCAAATCAAGCCGCTCGGTGTCGCCCGTTTCGCGAATATCGCAAGCTATCCCGGTTGTTTTAAAACCTGGGCAATCGCTCATCCCATTGGGCTCTGCGATTAATTCGACTGTGAGGGGGGGTGTCATTTCAAAGTGGAGGGATTTTCGTGTCGCAATCGATTCTTTAAATGAGTCCGGCAGTTTCCGCGTAGCCATATTTCAAGTTCATCAGTTGCACGGCTTGGCCACCTGCACCTTTGAGCAGATTATCAATGGCGGATGTGATCACGAAATTCTCCGTCCGCTCATCGTAGACTACCGCCATGTCGCACCGATTGGTGCCCACCACCAATTTGGTGTCGGGCAAGCTGCCTTCCGGCAGCACCTGTACAAACGGCTTGTCATCGTAGGCTTGTGCCCAGGTGCTCCGCACTTGCTCTAGGCTAGCCTTGGCCTTCGCGACAATTGTCGTATGGATGCCACGCGACATTGGCGCGAGGTGTGGGTTGAACTGGACCACGCAGTCTGTGAAGGCAGCACGTTCGAGTTGCTCCTCGATTTCAGACAGGTGCCGATGCATGGGCAAGCCATACGCTTTCACGCTTTCGTTGCGCTCGCAGTAAATGAAATCTTCAGCGACTTTCCGCCCTGCGCCACTCACGCCACTGTAGCTATTAATAACAATACCTTTGGCACCAATGAGACCTGCCCGTAGGAGCGGGATCAGCGGGAGTTGCACACTAGTGGGGTAACATCCAGGGCAGGCGATCAGTGAAGCTTCTTTCCATGTGGCATCTGCGAGTTCCGGAATCACATAGGGGGCAGCATCCAGTAGGTGCGGTGCCGGATGTGGCTGGCCATAGTAAGCCTCATAGTTCCGAGCGGTGCTGAGCCTGAAGTCAGCGCTGAGATCGATCACGGTTTTACCTGCTTGAAAGAGTGGATCGGCAAATTCAGAAGCGACGCCGTGTGGTAGGGCGAGAAAGTAGCAATCCAGTGCTTCATTTTTCGCCAGTTCCTCAGGGTTGGAATCCGTAAAACAGAGATCGCCCACGGCATGCCGTAGGGCAGGTATGGCATCCGCTACCCGTTTGCCGCTGAGTGAGCGCGAGGTAACTGCCGCTAACTCGACTTCTGGATGCCGAGTGAGTAGCTTGACGAGTTCCTCTCCGGAGTATCCGGAGGCGCCGATAATCGCTGCTTTCATGGGTGGATCTGTATAGGGTAAACTGCGCTGGGTAAAATAGGAAAAACAAAAAACCCTCCAAAGCACGTGTGACCACGGCCATGGAGGGTTTGCAAAAAATGCGTCCTTGCCGCGTAGTAATTAACGCTTGGAGAATTGGAAACGCTTACGTGCGCCAGGTTGACCAGACTTTTTGCGCTCGCGGCTGCGAGGGTCGCGTTTCATGTGGCCATCCTTCTTGAGGGGTGAGCGGAGCTCTTCGTTGAGTTTCTCAAGTGCACGAGCAATACCGAGACGTGTGGCACCCGCTTGTCCATTCAGGCCACCGCCTTGGGCTTTGATGGTGATGTCTACTTGATCACTCATTTCGACTGTGGCCAGTGGCGAGAGGGCAGCGCGGGTGAAGTCTTCCGCCTTGAAATAATCTTCGGGGGCTTTGCCGTTCACAACGACTTTTCCAGTGCCGCGTGTGAGGCGGACGCGTGCGGTAGCGGTCTTGCGACGACCGACGGTTACGTATGTTTGTTCGCTCATGTGTGTGCGTGTAAAATGGATAGTGATATACTGGCTTATGCCAAGGGTTTCGGCTGCTGGGCTTGGTAAGGATGCTCCGATCCAGCGTGCACTTTAAGCTTTTTGATCATTTGGCGGCCGAGGCGGTTGCGGGGCAACATGCCCTTGACTGCGTGCTCAATGACAAACTCGGGCTTCTTGCTGCGCATATCAGCCATGCTGACATAACTGTCGCCGCCCATCCAACCGGAGTAGAACATGTAGCGCTTGTCTTCATTCTTGTTGCCGGAAACTTTGATCTTCTCGGCATTGATGACGACGACGAAGTCACCCGTATCTGCATGGGGTGTATAAGTCGGTTTGTGGCGACCGCGCAACACATTGGCAATTTTTACCGCAATACGACCGAGTGTCTCATCGGCAGCGTCAACAACATACCATGTCTTGGTGTGGTCAGAGTTAGTAGCTAAAGTCGTCTTCATGTTTTTGGAAAAGCGGTGAACAGTAAAATTGACGACTCCACTGTCAATGGGAATTTTGCCGTTTTTTAGCGCTCAGCCGCTTTTTTATTGCAAACACTTGAGGCTGACCCATTTTGCACTGTTTTTCCAAGTTCAACTAAACGGAGTACTTACTTTGAGAGACGACTATTTAAAAGAAGCGCAGAAGGTGATTACCGACCCGATGATTTTGATCAACGTGGTATCACGTCGTGCCAAGCAGTTGAAAAATGGCTATAAGCCATTAATTGAATCGCTGGAGCGTCTGACTGCAGAAGATATGGCGCTGCGTGAAATCATGGAAGGTAAGATCACTTACCAGCTAGACGAGCCGGAGGAAGTTTAACGGTTCGCATACGGCTGGCACTGCCGTTGACATTCGGTGACTTCATGTCATCCAACTTTTTGAACGCGGGACAAGCAACGGTCCCGCTTTCATTTTCTACCGATGAGTGCTAAGAAGAAATCTGCGGACGATCGCTACAAGGAGATCCGTAATGCCAAAGCCACACATAATTATTTTGTGGGTGAACGCTTTGAGGCTGGCTTAGCTCTATTGGGCACAGAAGTGAAAGCCATTCGTAGCGGTAATGCTCAAATCGGTGAATCCTTCTGCCGAGTCGATAAGGGGCAAGTCTGGCTTTTCAACGCCCATATCGGCGAATACAAGTTCGGGAATTTGCAGAACCATCAACCGCGCCGTAAACGTAAGTTGTTACTGAACCGCCGTGAAATCAACAAGTTGATTGGTGCGATTGATGCCGGCGGCAAAACCTTGGTCCCACTGCGTATTTACATGAAGCACGGGTTAATCAAAGTAGAGATCGCGCTGTGCACGGGTAAAAAGCTTCACGATAAACGAGAGACTTTGAAGCGTAAGGTCTCAATGCGTGAGGCGGAGCGCGAGATGCGCGGACGCCGCTAACTTGTAGGAGCTCTACTTTGTTGCGCGCGCAGCCTGCTGCAGTGCTTAAATAAAGGTGGCGATCACCAGTGCAACGACACTCATTAGTTTGAGTAAGATATTCAGCGATGGTCCGGATGTATCTTTAAACGGATCGCCAACCGTATCCCCAACTACGGCGGCCTTATGTGCCTCGGAGCCCTTGCTGAGTTGCTGACCGTTGGCCGAGTAACCTTCTTCGATCATTTTCTTGGCATTGTCCCATGCGCCACCTGCATTGGACTGAAAGAGCGCTAATAATACTCCCGTTACGGTGACGCCTGCAAGGAGTCCACCCAGCATTTCTGCGCCACCCAGAAAGCCGACGGTGACAGGTGCCGCGACGGCAAGCACGCCTGGTTGAATCATTTCCCGTATGGCTGCCTTCGTTGAGATCTCCACGCACTTTCCATATTCCGCTTGAGTGAGGGCCTCGTCAAAGGTCGTGCGATCGGCATCAGACCACGCTTCGGTGGCTTTACCTTCGTTGCGGTTTAAGGCTTCGAGGCCGGCTCGTAAGCCGGGGATGTCACGGAATTGCCGACGCACTTCTTCAATCATTGCCATGGCTGCACGTCCCACTGCCTCCATGGAAAGCGCTGAAAAAAGGAAGGGGAGCATGGCGCCCACAAATAGCGCAGCGAAGACCTTCGGATCCGTTACCAGGATGATCAGTTCTGTGCCGTTGGCTTGCTCCCAAGTTGTCTTAAAAGCGGCAAAAAGGGCGAGTGCGGTTAATGCAGCTGAGCCAATCGCGAAGCCTTTGCCGATCGCCGCGGTGGTGTTCCCCACTGCATCGAGCTTGTCGGTGCGTTGCCGCACTTCAGGTGGAAGTTCGCTCATCTCTGCGATACCGCCGGCGTTGTCGGAGATCGGCCCATAGGCATCGACCGCCAATTGAATGCCGGTATTTGACAGCATACCAACTGCCGCGATGGCGATGCCGTAGAGGCCAGCGAGTTCATAGGCTCCAAGTATCGCCACAGCTAAAATAATAATGGGAATGGCCGTCGAAAGCATGCCGACACTCAACCCCGCGATAATATTGGTCGCCGCACCCGTCACTGACTGGCGCACGATAGCAACGACTGGTTTTTTGCCGGTTCCGGTATAGTACTCGGTGATCATTCCTATCAGGACTCCGGCAATCAGGCCTAGCCCCACTGCGCCAAAGATCCCCAGGGCGCTGTACTCGACCGCACCATGTGTCCATTGCTGGGGTAGCAAACTGCGGGTAATGAGGAAAGTGCCGATAAGGAAAATACCACCAGCAATTAATTCACCAGTGTTGAGGGCCTTGTGCGGACTGCCGCCATTTTTAACTCGTACGAAAAAAGTACCGATAATGGAGGTCAGAATACCTAAGCCGGCAAGAATCAGAGGCAATAAAACTGCAGCCAATGGTAAGCCGATGAACTCAGGTAAGCTCATGAAGACCGATCCCAATACCATGGTGCCGATAATCGAACCGACATAGGATTCAAACAGATCGGCACCCATGCCAGCGACATCGCCAACATTGTCGCCCACGTTATCCGCAATGGTTGCCGGGTTGAGTGGATGGTCCTCGGGGATACCCGCTTCGACTTTACCTACGAGATCGGCGCCCACATCCGCCGCTTTGGTGTAAATGCCACCACCGACTCGAGCGAAAAGCGCGATCGAGGATGCGCCAAAGGAAAAGCCGGTAAGGATTGTCATTACGGCCTGGATGGATTCCGGACCGTTACCAATCGCTTTGGAGAAAATCAGGAAAAGTGAGCCTAGGCCGAGGACACCCAAGCCAACCACGCCCATTCCCATAACGGAACCCCCGGCAAACGCGATCTTAAGCCCTTCGCCAAGACTGGTGCGCGCACCGTGAGTGGTGCGAACGTTTGCCTTGGTGGCCACACGCATACCGATGAAACCTGCTAGTGCGGAACAAAAGGCACCTAAAATAAATGACAGCGCCGTAAACGGAGAGTTGGTTTCGCTGCTCAGTCCACCGATCAGCAAGAGGACTGCGATGCTGCCGACAAATAGGGCTAAGATCTTGTACTCGGCTCGCAAGAAGGCCATCGCGCCAAGAGCAATATTCTCGGCGATGCGTTCCATTCGCGATGTGCCCGCCGCTTGTTTGGCGACCCAGCGGGACTTCCATGCGGTGAATGCCAGGGCAATGATGCCAAAGGCTGGGATGAGGTAGATCAGTTCGGCAGTCGTTAGAGTCGGCATTGTAGTAGTATCTGGGGATAGGGTTTGAATGCTAGCGACGCAGTTCAGTGAGGCGCGCGTTCAGGTTTGTAGACTTTTGAGTGATTACAGGATTACAGAGTATTCACAATAGCATTTTATAGATTCTTTGTTGGCTTTTGTGTGTCGAATA
>Ga0228650_1000771_pt1 | contig 12157 bp, 12 predicted proteins | sample 62DmetaG_FD_183171 | JGI IMG/M metagenome (GOLD analysis project Ga0228650, IMG submission 183171) | Seawater microbial communities from Monterey Bay, California, United States - 62D | ecosystem: Environmental > Aquatic > Marine > Coastal | place: USA: California | collected 2016-10-28
CTGATACCAGCTACGTTCGTGCTGATGCCAGCTGCGTTCGTGCTGATGCCAGCTACGTTTGTGCTGATGTCAGCGTCATTCGAAGCTATGTCAGCTACGTTCGTGCTGATACCAGCTACGTTCGTGCTGATGCCAGCTGCATTCGTGCTGATGTCGGCTACGTTCGTGCTGATACCAGCTGCGTTCGTGCTGATGCCAGCTACGTTTGTGCTGATGTCAGCGTCATTCGAAGCGATGTCGGCTGCATTCGATGCGATGCCGGCTACATTTGTGCTGATGTCAGCTGCATTCGTGCTGATGCCAGCTACGTTCGTGCTGATACCAGCTACGTTCGTGCTGATACCAGCTGCGTTCGTGCTGATGTCAGCGTCATTCGAAGCGATGTTCGTGGAGTTGGTCGCGATGCCAACTACATTCGTGCTGATGCCAGCTACATTCGTACTGATGTCGGCTACGTTCGTGGTGATAGATGCGGCGTTAGCATTAATCGAAACAACATTCGTGCTGATGCCAGCTATGTTCGTGCTGATGCCAGCTACGTTCGTGCTGATGCCAGCTACGTTCGTCGCGATGTTCGTGGAGTTGGTCGCGGCATCTTGCGCACTGAGCTGAGCCGCAGAGCCAAACAATACCGCGGTCGGTAAAGCCGAATACCAAGTAATACTACGAAGTGATTGTGGGTCGATTTTTTTCATAATTATAGCTGACGTTTTATAGTTTCATCTCTAGAAATTATTTTGCTACATTACTCTCAGTAGGGTGTGCAAGTAAAAAAGTGTTTTAGTTATTAGTACTGCAAGCTGATTAACGCTCAGCAGCCATCAACTGGTTGATCATTGCAATGTATTCGGTCTGAACTTTTTTGTTGCTTATTGAGTATTGGCTAAGAAAGGCGAGGTTTGAGCGCTGTGCGTCTTCAAGCTGCTCATCAAGAATCGCAGCCATGAGTTGCTCCCGTCCCTCGAAAACCTCACAATCTGCATAATAATAGCCTACGCCGCGGTACGCGGGTGAGTTGTGTACTAATGGTATATTTCGATACAAGGCCTCCATATATAAGTAGTTCAGCTCGCAACCCATCTGATGGCCGATCAAGATATCGCGCTCTTTAAAGACATCATTGAAAGGCGCTCGTGGGGTAAAAAAGGCTTTTTTTGCCTCGGCGAGAAAACAGCTGAAATTACGTATGATGCTGTCGAGAAAATATGGCTGCTCATTAAAGTGCCGCCCGTTGACAATGTAGGCAGCATCAAAGGCCTCGGAATCCTTGCGATACATATCCTCTATTATCGCCATTGGAATAAGTGCATTCTTGAGCACACTGAGATTCGGCTCCATGACGTAAATGTTAGGCCGCTCCTTGCGAACCATCTGTGGCTCACCTCCTGTAAAGTCGGGCTCCCATATGAACGGACAAATTTTGACCGGTGCATCGTAGATCGTTTCTAAATAAGAGAATGCCTTGGTAAAGTGCGGACTGGCCCAGACCTCATCCGGCTGACTATGGTAGAGCTGGCCATTCATTCGCCCTGTCGCATGGCACATCTCTTCCATGTCCATATACATACTATGACCATATCTGACCGAGACGACTTTAGCTCCAAAACGCTCCCGTAAAATACGACGGTCATTCTCATGAACAGATACTGCGACCTCTAATAAAAGCTGCGTCTTCTTTTTTGAGCTGACCACCTGCTTCATTGTGTAGGCCTTGTATGCCCTGCCAGCGATTTGGATCTGCCTGCCTTCCGCTGGAAGCGGTACCAGGAAATAGGGCTTATGCCCGATCTTTAACAATAAGTCATACAAAAACTTTACATTCTGAGCAATGCCGTTCCCCCCGAGTGCTTGAGCTAAGCTCAAAGTATTGTTGAAACTAATCCCAATGTTTAAAGATGTCATAAGTAAATAACGTAAGCTATGTCAGGAGACTAAATTAGGTAGTGTAACGCATTCCCGCGTCAAAACTTAATTTTAGCTACAATAGTGAAGCGCGAGCGCAGCAGCGCTCTATTTATTTTACCGCGGAACCAACACTGGCAAGCATCAGTAACGCAAACTCGGGCGCTCCAGCAGCACACTCGACAAGCACCCAAGGCCTTTACCCGGACTCCCGAAAAGACGCCCTGCTGCCAGGGCATTCGACTCATGACTGCAAAGATCTAAGACGCAGAGTTAAGGGACAGCTTGCTCCGTTCCCTAAGACCCAACACTCAAAACACGCAAGGTCCAGATCACTTAGTGACTTCGGGCCTCATGCTCTAGCGAGATAATTGAACCGCCCTAGAGTAATGTCCCTAATCCACCTTGCAAGTTGTGCGCGAAAAACATTCAACCGATTTAAAAAGCGAGTTCGCAAAGGATGCGATCGTGATTATTGCCAATTGCAGCTCGGCATCACTCAGCGCCACTTCATCGCCTGCGGCAAACTCGAGTCGCACATCAACTAACTTTCCTTCCCCTTGCTGGTTGGCGTCATCAACGGCAAGCGCCTTAAGTTCAATAACCAGTTGACCGTCTCCATTAAGCTGTTCGGAAGCCAAACGCCCCTGTTGGTAGAGCAGGGCATTCATGGCTTGGCCCATAGCGAGAATACTATCCTCAAGCTCGCACATGATACCATAATCCTTTTCCAATTGATTAAACTTCTCCTCAAGTGGCAGGGCCGCGAAACTACGCTGCGAGGCCAGAGCCACTTCCTGAAGCTCAGGGCTAGCGTGTCGACTACCGCCAGCTGCCTTCACCAGACTGAGAAAGTAATGCGCATTGTTTAAGGCTATAACTGCTAGGTTAATCGATTCTGCCAGAATTTGTCGGGTCAGCAACTCTCTGGTATAGTTTGTAATTTGTTTAAAATTTTGATGGGCCGACTCCGATGGCACTAGCTTAGGGGCTTTCGAGATGCGCACATAAAACTCTTCTGAAACAGACTGGCGCGAGGCAAGGTTGAACGACAGCGTATCATAGTGCCGTTGCAAGCCAGCCATGAAATGCTGAGCAATCTTTTGTAAATGAACTTCTTCCGTCGAATTCTTGGCTATTTTTGAATCATACATATAAAACGCGGGGTAGCTGCTGTTCATGGAGACAACTCCTGCCTAATGAAGGACTGCAGCAGCGTTAAAGATTTAATTTGCCTCCAGATCGTAACCTAGGCGCTCGACGAGCTCTAGGTCGATAAACTCTTTAACAATGGAAAGTTCTTCGGAAGAAAAGGTTAAATCTTTTTTATAGTCAGAAACACTTCTACCCTCCACTACGCCCTTCCCACTAATGTATTCGCCTAAAGGGCTAAATCCACCCTTGGCCGGAATCAGCCCTTTGAGCTGCTGATAAACGGCGTATTGGTCTGCCGCAAAATCTTCCAAGCGTAAGAAAATTGAAAAAGGAATCTCGTTGGCAAAACGCAGGTAGCTGCGGTACTTCTGATTCCACATAACCATCGGGTTCCTGTAATCTTCTATGGGATTTTGAAGAAACCGCTCAAAAGGTAATTCCTTTAATTCTGGTTGGTGCCAAGTATAGGGCTCGCGGTGCATCGCACGTAACCATCCAAGCGGGTGCCGAACCGTAAAAACGAACAAGGTACTATCATAATTAACGTCAACACCCTTAGTGGTCTGCACTTTTTGCTGCAGCCACTCTGCCCGATCAGGCGCCAGCCGATGTTTCCATCCAAGATAATTATTCCCGACAACACCTACCCTAAAGTTCTCAATTACAAACGTAGCAATTGCATTACTAGAAGTGTGGCGCTCGCACATAAATTTACAGTACAAGCAGTTGAGTTCCGCATTAAGCTCATCTTGCATATCGTCTGAAGCTTTCTATTGAGGGCACCTTCTTTTCAATCTTAAAAAGCGAGAGAACGTTATTTTCGCAGCGACTGGTAGATGAACAGCACCATGGCCGTTATGTGACATCCGCGGCTTGAGATTGAAGCCGATGCGCAGCGAGCAACCCTCGCGCATGGGCTCCCACCACTACTGGATGATTAATCCATCCACGATTTCCGGCTGACCGGCCAGCGCGGCCCATTGCACGACGAAATCGGCTTCGTCTGCGGCGAAGCGATGGCTAATTTCAAAATTAATGGTCGGCAAGCCGGTGGCATCCACATCCAAATCGACACCTGCAGCTTGGAGCCAACGGGCATACATGCGGCGCTGGTCCTCCGCGCAGGTTTTGGGAGAGTCTACGCCCTCGGCATTTTTTACCGGGCTGAAGTCGTCGGCTCGCATGGATTCAATGATGACGGGGTTGCGCGCCAGCGGAAGGGCGTCAAAAACAAACATTTCAAATTTCACCCCATTCGGCTCAAGCGGGCTTTGTACGACTCCACTCGAATCTACGTAGGGAATCTTTTTATTGGCACGGTGAAACGGCAACTGGACATCCGCGGAGTCGCCACCCACACGAGCGATAAAGTCGCGGTCGAAGATGTGGATCGCAACACTCCCGGCAACATAGCGGAGACTGCCGTCCTCTGTGGTCGCCTCCTGCATGGCATCCGGCATATCACTGTATTCGACCACGATGGTTTGTCCCTGCTGGGTACAGAAATGCCCTACCTTTTCCAAGGGGTAGGCTTTCGGTATCATTTTTGAAGATAATTCGGACTGTCCCAGTACGTGAAACCCGATAAACGCAGGGTCGATGATGCGAATCAGCGGATTATCGACCTGAAAATAACTGATGGATTCAACCCCCAGTGCCTGCATCTGCTCGACCGCACCACTACGCACCAAGGCACGCAAGGAGCCGCCGTGCCCATCGGGTGTACGCGCAATCGATCCTTTTTCGGTGAGCAGGATCTTGCCCTCCAAGTCAACTGCGGCGATCAAGCCTTGTACGATAAAGTGAACGCTTTCTTGGGGTAAGCCAAAATAGTTATTGGCCTCAAAGTGTGCGACCGTGTCCGCGTTATTAATCTCGCTGGTTAGAATAAACCAGTGAATGGTCGTTCCGTAGCGACGGCTGCTGCGATCAATCTTTTCGGCAAAGACAGCAAACAGGGTCTTTTCACTGATCGGCGTGACCGGGTAAGTTCCTTTCGGCCCCTCATAGCCGAGTCGTGTCCCCTGCCCGCCTGCGACGCAAAAAGCAGCGACTTTACCGGCACGGATAGCTGCCTCACCCGCCTCAGTGGCTGCCTGCCATTGCGCCGGATCACCACCATTGGAGGGTAATGGGATGTATGGGGCCGGCTGCAAGCCGTCCAAATTTACGCCACTGTCATGCGAGCCCTTTACGTGAGCGTTGACGAGGGCATTGATTTCGGCGAGATCGACCGTTTCAGCCTGAGCCATGAGCTTCGCCTGCGCGGACGCATCCAGTTCGTCCCAGAAACGAAAGACCTGAGCCTGATCGGCTTGTTCAAAAGCTTCGACAATCGATAAATGAGTATCCGTTTTCATAAAGTTGCGTGCGCCTTGATAGGTGGACTCGCGAAAAAAGCAACCGCTGATACCGTTCGTAAGGACAAGCAAGGTACAATTTTACACTCGTTTGAGAACCATTACGGCTCGCTGGTGAATTTAAAAATGACTTCGCCATCGCTGGAGTAACCAAAACGATCGCGAACAACACTCTCGAGAAACTGCGGATCATTGAGGAGTCGTGCGAGATAGACTTCCTTTTTCTCGAATTCCTGCTGCGCTTGGAGGAGTTTTGCTTCAATTCGTGTCTGGCGGGCTTCAAACTGCTGAAACTCGCGATTTTTTCGGATCATTAGGCTGCTGAAAAAGAGGATCAGCATGACTAGCATCCCAGCCAATATGAATAGTAGAGCGCGCTCTTTGCGCTGCGTTGTTTCGTTCGGCATCAAGCCCATAGAAAATGGCGCTTCGCGAAAGATTTAAAGCGAAATTTCGACTTTAGCCCAGGTATCCCGATTGCCCTTTGCCGCTGCGAGTGTGATGCAGCACCGCGATCACCCTTCAGCTAATGAACCTGACACGCAGCAATCCCCCAATCGTTCGCCGGTGCACAATTGAAATCGACAGCACCGCCATACCTTCTAATTTGGGTTTCATGTGTTTAATGGTCAGTCAGGTCCTCACAAATATCCGCTCCGCTGCGGTACTTACCTTACTGAGCATAGGAACGCTTTCGGCTTACGAGCAAGGTACCTACTTTGTCTGCCTCATCAGCGAAGATGGGAACGCTCCCGCCGGACGCATCGGCATCACTAGGAGTGATCTCGAGGAAACGAAAACCACCCAGAAACAAGCGCCTGCGACTTCAACGGAGCGCAGCAGTGAAGCTGCTGCCACCAAGCAGTCCGGCTTGGATCTGGGCGCATTGAAACAAACCGGAAGCGACTCGGGACTGAAGATTTTTGACACTTCGTCGCTTTTTAAAGGAAGCAGCACTCCCAGTCAGAAATAGCTCAGGACTTTTTAGTTGGCACCGCCCGCTTGCGATTGGGGTATAAGGTCCGGCAGATTTCACATACCGTGCCATTGCAACCACGCGCGGTGCAATGCTCACGCCCGTAAAAAATCATCTGCAAATGAATGTCGTGCCATGCCGCTTCAGGAAAAAGTCGTTTGAGGTCGCGCTCGGTATGGCTCACATTCTTACCTGAGCTCAGGCCCCATCGTTGCGCTAAACGATGAATGTGCGTGTCAACGGGAAAGGCCGGTTGATTGAATGCCTGCGCCATCACAACCGAAGCGGTTTTATGCCCAACTGCGGGTAAGGCTTCCAATGCTGCCATGTCCGCTGGGACCTGACCTTGATAGTGGTCGACTAAAATGCGCGATAAGCCGGCGATGCCTTTCGATTTCATGGGCGAAAGGCCACAGGGTCGTATGATTGCCCGAATCTCATCCACCGACAGCTTGAGCATTGCATAAGGATTATCGGCCTGGGCAAAGAGTTGAGGCGTAATCTGATTCACGCGTACATCGGTGCACTGCGCAGACAGCAGCACCGCGATCAGCAAGGTGTAAGGATCTTTGTGGTCCAAGGGTATTGGCGGATCCGGATACAACTCCTGCAGTCGTTTTAAAACAAATGCGGCTCGTTCAGACTTGGTCATGGATCAATGCAATGAAAATCAGGCCGCTGAACGCAGGCAAAAAGCCGATACCGGAAAGCCCCGAGATAGCTGCGCTCGCAAATAACCCGCGAACACTACAGGGTACATTGAGCCAGCACTTGCTGCAGTTGGTAGATGTTTACCTTCTTATTAAACTGCTTCGTGATCGGAGTCGGATCACTGCCCACCCATATTTTTAACTCTGCATCCAGGTCAAAATTACCTGACGTCTCGATGCTGAACTTTGTTATCTTAGAAAAAGGGATCGATAAGTACTCCGTCTTCTTACCCGTGAGGCCTTGAATATCGACAAGGATCAAGCGTCGGTTCGTAAAAAGAAAGGTATCACGCACGACCGAAAAGCCGATCTCGATCTGCTCGCCTTCGACCAAAAGTTGCTGATATGTCTCGGTCAATTTGCTGGCATCCACAACTCCAGCGTTCCCTGTAATCATTCCGATAAGTCCCATAATCCCTCCTGATTGTATTCGAGCTGGACCATAGTCGGAAGTGATGGCTTGCCAATCAAATAACCGCGAAGCGATTGGCCCCCACAGTGCACACGCGCTTCGCTGCTATTCGATCACATCCATTTGCTCCTGCAGCGGTGTTTGCCAATTCGTGCACTGCTCTTTCGCCTGTGCAGTTAGCTGCATAATCAAGCCGGCTCCATATCGGGTGCCCATACCTGCAGCAACGGCCATCAGCAAGATAACCGTCAGGCTGATTATATTCAGACCGATGAAACGCAGCGCTACTGTGCGCATGACGATCCCTAGCGCCAGCAACAAGCCGCCCCAAGGCGATGCATAAGCCAAGCAAGTGAAGCCCCAATCGAAGAGCACCGGCTGCACACTTACAACGACTGCACTGTAGACGAATAAGCCAACGACACTAGCTACGACCACAACTAAGCTTGTTCTGAGTAAACTACGTTCGCGGCCCAAAGTACTGGCCAAAAAATGCAGCACTAGAGTCACCGCACAGATAAAAACTAGGATCAAAAGATAACTTTCAAGCGAGCCATTGGCATAGCCCGTAAACTGTTCCAATTGGTCTTCAACGACCGGTACTACGCGATGATGCATCAGTAAGATCAGGTTAAGGAAATCACCCCTTAAACTATGCAAATCCGATTCGTATGACGAATGGAAACACTGCTATAAAAGCATGAATCAAGCCCTAGCCGGCATGGCTTGAATCGCGTGGTATAAGCGCTCTAACTCAGGCAGCTCCAATCCCATAGTCTGCCCGCGGCGCAAAGGCTCTCCCCAGATTGATTCAATCTCAATCGGCTTACCCTGCAGGTAATCAATCAATGATGACGGTTGATAGGCACCCATACGATCCGTCACATCAAACTGCCCCTGGATGAAAGCGTCTGAAATCGAGTAGCCGGCATGTGCCGCCACGCGACGAACCTCCTCCATCAAGCGCCGCGCCTGCGCCCGCAGGGCAGGATCTTTGAGAATGCGGTCGGTGGTGAGGCCGCCACCAGCAATTGACAGCCCATTGAAGGGAATATTCCAGCAGAGCTTGCGCCAGAGCGCTGCATCGAGTTGCGCTGAGGCCGTCGCCGAGATCCCCGCTGCATTGAAGGTGCCGACAACGTCTCCAACCAACTGTGGCCAACGATCCTGCAACGAACCGATCTCGACTCGTCCGGGAAGAAAATTTTCAACCACGCCAGGAGCGGTCCGATTGACACACACAAAACAGAGTCCCGCGAGGATCGGATTTTCCGGAAAATGCTGCGCCAAAAATTCGGCATTGCCCATTCCGTTTTGTAATGTCAGCAGCGCGGTATGCGCTGGCTGCACCAACGGCCGTAAACTACTTAAGAGCTGTGGATTGACGGTCGACTTCGCTGCAATAAGCACGCAGTCAACTGGACCAATATCTTTAGGCTCAGTCGTTATCAAATTCGGGCGCGCACAAACTTCGGTTTTCAGCTGAGGCGTCTCGGCTGCTATAGCTTCAGTTTGCATCATCCGCAGGCGAATGCCTGCTGCAGATAAGGCAGCTGCATCACTGCGGGCCAACACAGATAGATGCACGCCGTGCTGTATCAGCAGGCCGCCATAGTAGAGCCCTATCGCTCCGGGGCCAACCAGTGCCCACCGTGTTTGCGCCGCCAATGCCATTAGTCCACGCGCAAGCAGCTGTCGGCAATGGTTTCGCTCTTTTGCAAATGGTCGAGCGTGTAGTGTAAGCCGCGGCTCTCCTCACGCTGCAGCGCGCAGTCGACGATGAGTGCCGCCACCAGTACCATGTTACGCAGCTCCAACAAGCCCACATCGACTTTGAAATTCCAGTAGTACTCATTGATTTCACGCTCAAGAACCTCAATCCGTGTACGCGCCCGCTCCAAACGTTTGTCGGTACGCACAATACTCACGTAATCCCACAGCGTGCGCTTCAGCTCATCTCGATTGTGAGTCAGGATCACGCGCTCGTCAGAATCCCGAAAATCGCCATCGACCCAATCCGGCAGCGGGATTGCCGCTGGCTGCTCCTGCGCGAGATCTTCCAGCACCGCGGCAGCACCGCGGTTTGCCATCACGACCGCCTCCAACAGCGAATTGCTCGCCAAGCGATTGGCACCATGTAAGCCGGTGCAGGCGACCTCACCACACGCGTACAGCCCAGCGAGGTCTGTTTTGCTGTCCAGTTGGGTTTTGACGCCACCGCAAAGATAGTGCGCAGCCGGCACTACAGGAATCATATCGCGCTCCAGTGCAATCCCTTGTTGCGCACAATAATCATAGATGTTGGGGAAGCGCTCGTGTAAGGTCGCGAGCGGAATCGAACGCACATCCAACCATACATGCCGGGCGCCCGACTGTTTCATTTCAGCATCAATCGCCCGCGCAACAATATCTCGCGGGGCCAGATCCTTGCGCGAATCGTAGCGCTCCATGAAGGCCTCGCCAGCCAGATTCCGCAGAATCGCACCTTCGCCACGCACTGCCTCGCTGATAAGAAATCGCTCCCCCTCTGTGGTATAAAACGCAGTTGGGTGGAATTGTATAAATTCCATATTGCGAATTTCAACGCCGGCTCGATATGCCATCGCAATGCCATCACCGGTCGCAATGGAAGGGTTCGTTGTATATTCATACACCTGCCCGATTCCGCCTGTGGCCAAAAGAACAGCCCGTGCAGCAAAAGTCTCCACAACTTCAGTCGTCTCATTGAGGACATACAGCCCCAGCACACGGTCTACCCCCTGCGCGTCGGCTGTCATCTGCCGACTCAGTTTTTTGGTGGTGATCAAATCGACGGCGAAGTGATGCTCCAGCGTCTCAATGTGAGGAGACTCGGCGACCGCATGCAGCAAGGCCTGCTCGATCGCTTTACCTGTGACATCTTTGACATGAAGAATCCGGCGCTTAGAATGCCCCCCTTCTTTGCCCAACGAAACACGCCCATCCTCCAATTGAGTAAAAGCAACCCCACGCTGTACCAAGGCATCGATACTCGCCGGCCCATCTCGCAAAATTTCCCGCACGGCAGCCTCGTCGCATAGGCCATCCCCGGCATCAAGAGTGTCAGCGACATGCATCTCGATATCATCGGTTTGCGAGGTGACCGCAGCGATCCCACCCTGCGCGTAATTTGTATTCGATTCAGCTGAGTTCTTTTTTGTGATAATTGCGACCCGCTGACCCGCTTCCGCTACTTTGAGCGCGAAACTGAGGCCCGCAATCCCACTACCAACAACAATGACGTCGTATTTATGGTGCATGGATAAAAACAGAAATGAAGCCTGTCGTGAGAAATGCCCGACGATCGACTAAAGTAGAATATTATCAATCAGTCGCGTCTCATCGACCCAAACCGCTACCGTCACTGCACTTCGCCCGAGGACAATCTCTCGAGCCGGCTCCATCGTATCGCGATCGACTATCTGCACATAGATAATCCGTAAACGACGACACTGCGAAAGGTGGTGTGTGATCTCAGCGACGACGCGGTCCACTTGTCGAACACCTTGATCGACTAGCTGCTTCCCCTCATTCAATGCACGCGGAATACACAATGCGTCTGCGCGCTGCAGGTCCGTTAAGTAGTTATTACGAGAACTGGTCGCCAGCCCGTCGGGATCACGCAAGGTGGGTCCCACCGCGATCTCTATGGGTAAATTCAGATCGGCGACCATTTTCTTAATGACCGCACACTGCTGCGCATCCTTTTGGCCGAAGACCGCGACATCCGGGCGCGTGATATTGAATAGCTTGAGACAAATCGTCGTCACTCCACGGAAGTGTATCGGGCGCGACACACCACACAGTCCCTGACTCACTCGCTCTTCATTCACGTAAGTAGAGTAACCGTGTGGATAAATCTCCTCCACGCTGGGGTTAAAAACAATATCTGCGCCCCGCGTTCGGCATTGGTCGATATCTGCCTCCAACATTCGTGGATACTTATCGTAGTCCTCATTGGGCCCAAACTGAGTGGGGTTGACAAAAATCGAGACGATGACCTTATCGGTTTTTTCTTTGGCAATATCGATCAACGACAAATGTCCCTCATGCAGGCAGCCCATAGTCGGCACCAATCCGATCAGCTGGCCACTCGAGCGCAGGCTAATCGCGTGTGATTGCATTTCGTGAATCGATTGAATTGTCTGCATTAGAATAAAACTAGAGCTATACCGCAGGTCGTAGTCTATCACAATACAAATCAAATCCTTACAAAGTCCAGAAAACCATGAGCGATCCTTACATACAGGAACTCTTCGCCGAGCGCATTGGCGGCAAAGAATACGGCAAATCCACTGCGATCTATAAGTTTGAAAAAATCAAACGTGCCAAAAACGCGGCAAAATTAGCAAAGCCGGAAGTAGCACTGATTGACATGGGAGTTGGTGAGCCCGACGAGATGGCCTTCCCCGTCGTTGTACAATCACTGCAAGACGAAGCCGCTAAACCTGAGAATCGTGGCTATGCCGACAATGGCGGTGAAGACTACAAAAAAGCGGCCGCTCAATATATGGATGAGGTCTTCGGAGTGAGCGATCTAAACTGGGAGACTGACATCATTCACTCCATTGGCTCAAAAACGGCGCTCTCCATGTTACCTGCCTGTTTTATCAATGCAGGTGAT
>Ga0228650_1000776_pt1 | contig 12131 bp, 5 predicted proteins | sample 62DmetaG_FD_183171 | JGI IMG/M metagenome (GOLD analysis project Ga0228650, IMG submission 183171) | Seawater microbial communities from Monterey Bay, California, United States - 62D | ecosystem: Environmental > Aquatic > Marine > Coastal | place: USA: California | collected 2016-10-28
AAAGCGAGGACGCGCGCGCGCGGCGCCGGCCGTCGGACGATTCGCCGACGCGAGCATGGACGCGCGCGGCGCACACGCCGGCGCGAGCATGGACGCGCGCGCGGCGCGGTGTCGAGACGCGATCGCGCGACGCGATGGACGCGCGCTCGCGTCGTGCGTCGACGCCGGCGCGTCGACGACGCGCGACGAGGACGAGGACGACGCGACGTGGACGCGCGCGTGCGGTTCGGATTGCGACCGCGCGGCGACGCTGATGCGCGAGCGAGGCGTGCGCGCGCCGTGGGACGACGCGATGGGGGCGTTCGCGTGCGCGCGGACGCTGGCGGGAAGCGGGAGGGACGAGGACGCGGTGCGCGCGTACGAGGCGCACGCGAGAGGGGTGAAGGATTTCGTGAAGGCGTACAGGGCGGACGAGGACTCGGCGTGGACGAGCGAGGCGTGGTACGTCGCGGTGGACGACGCGAGAGCGTTGGCGCAGCGCGCGGATGAGGCGCTGAAGCGCGGGGGGGAAAAACCGAGCAAACTCGCCGACGCCGGGTCGACGCTGATGCTGGTGTACAGAGCGGTGTCGCAGACGTCGACGGCGGAGAAGAAGGCGCCGCAGTTGCACGTGGTGAATAATTTATTCAAGGTGTACTTCAAGCTCAACGCGCTGCATTTGTGCAAGAACTTGATCAACGCCGTGAACTTGCCGACGTTTTTGCCGTTCGATTCGTTCCCAAAGTCGGAAAAGGTGACGTATAACTTTTACGTCGGGCGGTTGGCGGTGTTCGAGGACGCGTACGAGCGCGCGGCGGAGCATCTTGAGTACGCGTTCGCGCATTGTCACGCGCAGAGCGCGCGGAACGTGCGATTGATTTTGCAGTACTTGATCCCGGTGAAGTTGATTTTAGGCACGCTGCCGTCGCGAAAGTTACTGGAGAAGTACGAGTTGCGAGAGTTTGTCGACGTCGTCGAGGCGATGCGCCGCGGCGACGCGCGCACGCTCGACGCCGCCCTCAGCGACGGTGAATCGACGTTCATCAAACAGGGCACGTATCTGATCCTCGAAAAGCTTCGCATGTCCGTCTACCGCACGCTGTTCAAGAAAGTGCACGCCATTCACGGCGAAACCGCCGACGCGGCGAAGGCGAACCAAGTCTCGCTCGCCAAATTCCAAACCGCCCTCGCGTGGTGCGGCGCCGACGACGTCGATCTCGACGAGGTCGAGTGCATCGTCGCCAACTTGATCTTTAGAAAGTTCATCAAGGGCTACATATCGCACAAGAACCGCGTCTTGGTGTTGTCCAAGGCGGATCCTTTCCCGAGCTTGCAAACCGTCTTCGCCGACTGAGCCCGTAGCCTTGTAGTCGAGCGCAGTCTTCGCCCCACACTTTCGCGCGCGCGCGCCTTCCGATGCCCGACGCCGCTCGCGACGTCACCGCTGCGCTCATATGCGCCACGGGTGCCGCCGCGACGTTCGCGGTCGCTAAGCTCGCGCCCTGGTACGTTCCGTCCCGGCGTCCCGCGTGGCTCTATCCACTCCTCCAGTACTGACCGACGCCGCGTGTTCTCCACGCAGGATCGCCTCCGCGTCCGCGCGCGCGTTCGCGGGGTTGAAGCCATGGCAACTCGTCACCGCGCTCGCGTACGGCGTCAACGTGCTCGCGGTGAGCGTGCCGGGCAGAATCGACGGGGAGATGCAGCGACGCGCGCAAGCCGAGGCGCGCGCCGCGAAGGCGAAGGATGAAAACGCGAAGGAGAAGACGCACGCGATTCCGCTCGATAGCGAATACCGAAGCTTGTTCACGCCCGCGGGATGGGCGTTCGCGATTTGGGGGGCGATTTACGCCGGAGAGTTCGCGCTGGTGGCGCACGCGTTGGCGTCGGCGAGCGGAGGCGGCGCGAGCGAGGCGGCGACGCGCGCCGTCGCGCCGAGCTGGGCGCTCGCGTGTGCGTTTCAAGCGTTGTGGTGCGCGGCGTTCAGACCGTGGGCCAAGGCGCCTAGACACTTTTGGGTGTCGAGCGCGTTGTTGGTCGCCGAGGCGGTTGCGCTGGGTTCGGCGCACCGAGCGCTGCGCGCCGCGGCGAGCGCGGCGAGCAAGGCGTGGTATTGGACGACGCACGTTCCTCTGTCGATGCACTTCGGTTGGATTTCATGTGCGGCGTTGGTGAACTTGAACTCACACGTCGCGAAGACGTGCGCGCCGGACACGCAGCTCGCGACGGCGTTTCTCTCGGCGTTCGGCGCGGGCGGTTTGGGCGCTGCGGTGACGCTCACGACGGGCGATCCTGTGTACGCACTCGTCATCGCCTGGGCGCTCACCGCCGTGGCGAGCGACGGTGGGAAGCGCACGACGGAAACGTTGGCGGATGTCCCGCTCAAAGCATTGACGAAGGCGGCGCGATGGGGCGCTCGCGCAGCGCTCGCGAGCGTCGTCGTGAGTCAGATGCCCGCGTTCGCTGCGTGATTGATTCAACACGTCTTCTCGCTTATCGTTACACGCAGTGCTGTTTAGATTAAGTAGATGCTTTCGTTTGGAATAGATAAAATCGGTGATGATGACCACGGACTTCTTGTTCAAATCGTCCGCGCGCGGGTCCCGGGCGCGTCGATCGACGTCGTCGGGACGAGTCGCTCACTTTCGCGATCTCGAGCTCGATCTCGAGCTCGCACGCTTGGGCGTCGCCTTCTTGGCCGAAGACGACGACTTCTTGGCCGACTTCTTCTTACCACCACCGATCTTCGGGATCGGTAACGCGCCGCCGTACAACCCGTACGCGAGCGCGCCGGCGCACGCCTGCGCCGCCATGAGCTTCGTCGGGCAGCACGAGCTCCCGCGCACGTACACGTCGAACAGGGAGAACGCATGCATAAGTAACATTACCTTCGCCAACGCTTTCTTCGTCGAACTCGCCGCTCCCGCGGCGATGTGCGACACCGTCGCCAACGTAAAGTCGCGCACGACGCATCGCGTAATCTTCTTCGCGATCGCCTGCGCGCCGTCTTCGATCACGCACGACACCGCGACGAGCGCGATGACGAGCGCTTGGAACTTGAGCGTTTTACCCAACATCTTTCTCGGTCGTCGTCGAGCTCGTCGCGCGTCGGAGTGCGGGACGCGCGCCGTTCGACGAGGGGAATGAGGAAAAAAGTCGGTTTAAGTTCCGCTTCGTTCCCCTCGGCGTCGGCATCGCCGCACACGTCGACGCGCCTCGCCCTCGGCGCGCGCGCACCGCGCGAGGCGATGACGCACGACGTCGAGCGAGACGTCCACGACACCGTGCGCGTGCTCGTGCGCGTGCGACCGCCGAACGCGAGAGAGATCGATGCCGGCTACGCGCCGTGCGTGCAGACGCACGGGACGAACGCGCTGACGCTCCAGCGCGGGAGCGTCCGCGAGAGCGTCGCGGGCAAGGCGGCGCTGAGTTTCGCGTACGACCACGTGTGCGATCAGTCGTCGGCGCAGGAGGAGATTTTCGAACGCGTCGGACGCGACGCGGTGGACGGCGTGGTGGAGGGGTATCACGGGTGCGTGCTCGCGTACGGGCAGACGGGCGCGGGGAAGACGTACTCGATGCAAGGCGTGGATTTAGATCGCGACGACGACGTCGGAGGGTTTGAGGGTGACGATGATTGCGTCATGATGTCGCCGGGCGAGGCGGGAGGGGCGGAGGGGGACGCGCTGGACGCGCCGAACGCGGGGTTGATTCCGCGCGCGCTGAAGCGATTGTTTGAGCGATGCGAGTCGGCGAGGAACGCGGCGATCGAAGCGGGCGGGGCGTGCGAAATCGAAGTGAAGTGCTCGTATTTGGAGATTTATAACGAGACGTTGCGAGATTTGTTGATGAATACCGAGCACGATGGACCGGCGCCGAACGTGCGGGAAGACGCCAAGCGAGGCACGTTTGTGGAGAATTTGCACGAGGAGCGCGTGCACGGGGCGGAGCAGACGTACGAGACGTTTTTGCGCGGTGCGGCGAATCGTAGGGTGGGTCAGACGAATATGAATGCCGATTCTTCGCGTTCGCACAGCGTGTTCACGATTTCGGTGGAATCGCGCACGAAGGCGCATCCCACGGCGCCGACGACAAAAAAGAGCGCGCTTTTGCACTTGGTCGATCTCGCAGGGAGCGAGCGGCAGAAGAGCACGGACGCGGCAGGTGAACGTTTGAAAGAGGCGAGCGCGATTAATAAATCGCTCAGCGCGCTCGGGAACGTCATCAAAGCCCTCGTGGACGTGGCCGACGGCAAGGAACGACACGTGCCCTACCGCGATTCCAAGTTGACGTTTTTGCTCAAGGACGCGCTCGGCGGACGCGCGCGCTGCACGCTCCTCGCGTGCGTCTCGCCGGCGCATGTGAACGTGGAGGAGACAATGTCTACGCTGAAATTCGCCCAGCGCGCCAAGCTTGTGAAAGTCCGCGCAGTGGCGAACGAAGAATCCGTCGGATCAGCGAACGAGCTCGCGGCTGAGGTTGGGCGTTTGCGAGCGCTCCTCGCCGAGGGTGGCGGCGGCTTGAACGACGTCGACGCTCGAGCGAAGATTGTCGAACTCGAAGCCATCATGGCGAAGGCGAATCGCGCGGCCGCGGCTGCGGCAAAGGATAGCGAAGAAGAGCTCGCGAAGCTGAAGAGCAAACTCGAGCACGCCAAGGATTTATGCACGTGTTTGGACAAGAATTTGCAATCCGCCAAGATGGTGATTCGTTTACGCGATGAGGCGCTCAAGCGCAAAGAGTTAACGCCAGAGTCGGTGAATGCGGAGATTGAAGAGCTTCGAAAGCAGAACGAACACCCACCCGAGGTCGTTCGCGTCCGCATCGAACTCGCGGCGTTGCAAGAGCGCGCTGATCGCCTTCAAGCCGAGAATGAGCGCTCCGCCAATCGCGGACGTTTAGCCACCGCCGAGGAGGAATTGAAGGATTTGCGCAAGCTCGTCATCGCTGAGGGCGAACTTACGGCCAAAGCGCTCGACGAAAAAGCGGCTGCCTTGAAATCATTGGATGAAATCGAGGCGCAAAATCAAGTTCTCCAAGCCGCTGCCGATGCCGCCGAGCGTCGCGCGTTGGCGAGCGAAGAGACTGCGGAAAACGCTCGCGCGGCGCAACTCGCGGCGGAAGTTTTGGAGAACGAGCACAAGATGGCCAAGGAATCTGCGGAAGCCGACCGCGCACGCGTTCAAGCGACGTTTGAAGAGAACAAAGAAGTGATGGAAGAGATGTTTTCGAAGCTCGAAGTGCTCGCGGCGCACAAGGTGCAAGCTGACAAGGATAGAGCCGAGCTCGAGGCGCGCGTCGAGCTCGCCGAAGCCAAGGCGGCGGGTGCGAACTCGTCGTACGAAGAAACGACCAACGCGCTCGCGGCGGCCAAGGCGGAGTTGGAAACGATGCAAGGCAAAATAGATTCAGCGCTGAGCGCTCAAAAGGCTGAGCACGACTGCGAGCTGGAGAAGAAACGAGCTGAATTCGAAGCTGCCATAGGCGCCGCGACTGAGGCGGGCGAAGCGGCGATGGCCGAGCTTAAGACTGCGCACGTCGCCGAACTGCAGGTTCTTGCGCGCAAACACGAAGAAGCGCTCGCGAGTGTAAAATTCGACGTGGAGGGGGGATTCGAAGTCGAGCGTGCAGCGCACGAGGCGGCTTTGGAGAAACAAGCGGGCGAACTCGAGTCGAAATTCGCGGGTGAGTCTGCGACGGCGCGAGCAGAGCACACTCGTGCGATCGATGCGCTCAAGGAGGGCCACACTCGGGCAATGGACGCGTTACGCGAAGAGATGGCGAATGCGAAAGTCGAGCTTGTAGACGCGCACACGTCGAAACTCGCGGCGCAAGCGCAAGCGTTCTCGGAACAGATTGAGAAGATAAACGCCGCGCAGGCGGAAGCCTTGGAGGCACTCGAGCGCAAGCACGCAGAGGCCATGGCGGACGTGGAAGCACGTCTCGCGAACGCGCTCGAACAAACAGAGTCGACGTCGGCAGCGGACGCGCACGCCAATGAGTTGGCGGCGTTGAACGAAGAGCACACGAAGACGATGGAGGAATTAGAGCGCGAGTACAAGTCTCAAATCACAGATCTCGAAAACGAGCTCGCTGAGATGAGAAGGGCGCGTGCAGAGACAGAAGACGCCGTGCGCACCGAGCTGGTCGAAGAACACTCCGTCGCGTTAGAAGAGCAGAAGAGCCTGTTGAGCTCAGCTTTCGCAGCGGACATTCGAAACGCCGAAAAGAAACTCGCTGCGGCGCGAGAAGAGATTTCGCGAGCGAAATCTGCTGCGTCGGCTGAGTTCTCCGCCGCAGGGACCGCACAAGCTCAAATCCGTAAGCTACACGAGGAAATGGAATTCAAGGACGCAGAAATTGCAAAGTTGGAGCGAAAGCTCGCCGCGAACGACAACGCGACCGCAGATGGTGACGCGCACGCGAAATCGGATGCGCGTTTGGACTCCGCCAAGGCGGCTCGCAAGCGAGCGGAAGAACGCGCGCAAGAGATGGAGGCCAAGGTCACGGCGCTCATGCACGACGTTGATGAAGCAAACAAGTCTTCGCAGGCTACGAGGAGCAAGTACTCCACCGCGCGATCGCGCATTGAGTCTCTCGAAGTCGCCTTGCACGCGGCCAAGACTGAAATCGCACAACTCAAGGGCATCGAACCGCCACCGAGCGTCTCGAAGACGCCCGCGCGCACGCCCGCGGTGAAGCGACCATTAGCAGGTCGCACTCCTGGGAAGACACCGGGAACCATGGGCACAGCACGGCGCATCTTGAGTGATGTCAACGCCGACGAACCGCCGTCGAGCCCATCGCTCGCGCGACCGAACAAGCACATGCGTTTCGACACCAGCCCACCCGCGGGCGAGCGCGCGAAACCAATCACAGGCAAACATCGCGCCGAGCTCGAGGGTATACGCCGCGGCACCGGTCGCTTATTATCCAAGCCCGCCATGCGCGTGCAATCCGCCAAACCCGCCGACGAGTAGAGACGCCGCGCGCCTTTCAATTTCTACAAAACATGTACACTCACAACACCGCTACGAGACTACGCTACCCTACGCTACCCCAACCGCTCATGACTTCCCCTTCACCTCATCCAGATTCGCAAACACCGCAGCCGCTCGCGACGCGTTCATCGCCTCCGCCGCTCGCGCCTCCGCCTCGTACGCGTCCCTCACGTGCTGTTCCGACACCGCTCCCAACCTATCCGTCATCTCCGTCGTCACCCGCTCGATCTCTTCCATCGACGACGCGTTCTCCCGCATCGCTCCCGCGCTCCACTTCGCGAACGACGCGAGCGCGCGCTCGTTTTCAGCATTTTTCTCCGTCATCGCCGCGATTTCCCGCTGCGTCTTCTCCAGCGCCGATCTCTCCGCGCGTATGCGCTCCAGCGCGCGCGTCTGCGCGCGGTACACCTTGACGTAATTCCACAGCGTCTTAAACACCATCGCGCGCGCGTCGTCGCTTCGCGTCGACGCGCGCCGACGACTGACGCCGACGACGAGCGTTTTTAAATTTAAATTAAATTTCAAACTCGCCCGCACATTTGAACGCGCGACGCATCGCGCATCGCCGCCGAGCGCACGAAAACGCGCGCACACATGGACGCGCCCACGCCCGACGCCCCCGCGGCGACCGCGCCGACGCCCGCGCCGGCGTCGCCGAGCGTGAAACCGAAACGCGAACGTAAAAAAGTTGAAGTGTTTCAAGTCGTCGACGACGCGCCGAAGAAATCGCTCGACGTCAAGCCGGGACGCGGGACGAAGCTGTGCGAGATCCCGAACGTGGCGTTCAAGCTGTCGAAGATCCCGCGCAAGGAGGAGCTGTTGAAGTTTGTGTATCGCATCCTGTACAAGGGGGTGGGCAAGCAACAAACCATCAAGCGGGACATCGGCGAGTTCTCGGGATGGACGTTCGAAAACGACGGCGAGCGCGCGGTGAAGGAAGATTTGCTGTCGAGGGCGTTTAAAGACACGCTGCACGATCTTCTGGACTTGTTCGAGCTGCCGCGAGGAAGCGGGGCGGAAGGGAAGAAGGAGGCGCAGGTGGCGCGTTTGATGACGTGGTTGGACGCGCCGAAGGCGAGCGGGAAAAAATCGTTGGAGGAGGCGGAGGCGAAGAAACGCGCGGCGAAGGAAAAGAAACGCGAACGCACGGCGAAGAAGACGGCGGCTAAAGCAAAAAAGACGGCGGCGGCGAAATCGTCGGCGGGTGGGTCGGCGAAGCAAGCAGCGTTGATTAAAAAGTTGAAGGCGGAGAACGCCGCGTTGCGCGCGAAAATCGCGAAGTTGACTGGAAAGGAAGAGGAGCCGGCGGAGGAAGAGGAAGAAGAGGAGGAAGAGGAAGAGGAAGAGGACGAAGAGGACGAAGAGGACGAAGACGAAGACGAGGAAGACGAAGAAGAGGAGGAAGAGGAAGATTCAGACGAAGAGTTCACGGAAAAGCCGGCGGCTAAAAAGCCGAAGCCGGCGCCCAAGCCGGCGAAACAACAATCTCCGTCGCCAGAACCGTCGCCGGAACCGTCGCCGGAACCGTCTCCAGTGAAAGCACCGTCGCCCGCGAAGGCGCCCACGCCCGCGCCCGCGCCACCGGCACCCAAGACGGAACCGCCGAAACCGGTCGAACCGACGCCGGCGCCTGCGCCTGCGGCGGAACCGACCAACCCGCCACCGACGGCGGCCGAGCTCGGTAGCGCTGTTCGAAGGTTACTAGTAAACGCCGACATGGAACAAGTTTCTATGAAGAGCGTTCGCAAGGATTTGGAAACCAAATTCGGGATGTCTCTGTCCGATCGTAAGGAGGAAATAAAAAGACTTGTCACCGAGTTTCTCGAATCGCGATAGACGTCGTTGTTTGTCAAACATCTCTTTGTTTATCCTTCTCTTTGTTACACGCTATGCTAATGTTCTAAGCCACGGCGACAACGTTGACGCTCAAATATCCGAGACGAGCGCCGTGAGGTGATTCTTCAACGTCGCGTCGCTCGTGTTTGTCGCGACGCGCTTTGCGATGCTTATCCAGGGTTCTCGAAGCGCCGGTTCGTTCGTGAAAAACTCGTTTAGGACGTCTGCGCGTCCTAAAAGAGTAGCGAGTAGTAAAGACCAGTCGGTACAACCCGCCTCGCGCGCGGTGGCGAGAAGCGAGGTGACGTAAGTGGCGTCGCTTTCGACTTTCGATCCGACGGCGCGCGTGGGATCGACGAGAAATAAACTCTCTGTGCGAGAACTTTGACTCGACGCCGCTCGTCGTAATTTTCCTTCTCGTAATCGCCGCGCTGCTAACTCGATACTGCCCGCGAAATCGGAGATGTACGCTTCACCATTCTCGTCCGTCTCGTGTTTCAAGTAAGCGACGCCGTCAAAGGACGTTTCGCTCATAAAAGCTCCCATCGCCGCGACATCGCGTTCGCGGCCCAGAGAGTCGACGTGCGACTTCAATAACAGTTGTTCTGGTTCACCAAGCGCAAGCTCACGATCTGCGCGCCCGCCTAACGCAATTACGCTGTTTGGCGGCGGAGCGATGACTTCAAGCACGCGCTTGAAGATTCCAGGCTTTTGATTTTCCTTCGCCGCTTCGTCTGCTGGCTGCAGTAAAAACTTGATGAGGTCTTCGACGAGCTTGTACTCGCGGGCTTCCAGCGCGGCTCTCATCACGCGCACGGCGATTTCACGTCCCATTGTTTCGCCCTCAAGTTTATCGACGACGAGAATGTAGCACGCCGCGATACGAATGCGCTTTAATTTCAACGCCTTGACACAAAGCTCGCTTGGTTTACCGGCATATTTGAAGAGCGATTCCCATCGCGTGTTGTCTGTCTTCCGCGCCACGCTCACGATGACGTCAAGATAATTTGGCAACTCCGACAGCAGTGCAATCGATTGCTTGAGTACTGTTTGTGACGTGATTTCGCGATTCGAGCGTTCCAGCGCTGTGAAGAGCAACCATTCGAGCGCATGCATGAAGTGCGGCGTCTGTCGTCGAGCGGCACGCGCATATCGCAACGCGGCGTCGTGCTGGCCAGAACTCAAAAGCTTGCGCAAAATGTAAGGCACAATTGTGTGCGATTTGGGTGCGATTGTGAAGTATGGCATGTCTACCGCATCTGCGAAGGAAAACTTTTGCGTCACTCCGATGATGCGATTCATATTCAGGCTCACGCTCATCGGATACAATTCTCGATCAAACTCGAGTTCTGGATTGTTCGCCGCGCGCTCAACGTCACACGACGTTGCGCCGTTGATGAGGATTTGTCGTAAGTCGCCATTCGGAAAGTAACATATGCGCATCCCTTCGGCACCATAGGCAAATACGCATCCCCCGTCCACAGAAAGCGAATCTCTCGCGTCGCTCTCAAAGTCGCTGCTTTCGTCCCCTTGCATCATCATTTCTTGCGGTGCGTTCGCGCTTCCAACGACCCAGAACTCCGCGACGTCATCAAAGAGCTTCACCTGATCGTACTCATCCGTCAAGTCTACGACGAAGAGTTCGCCAGCTTCTGTCAAAACTACGCACTCGCTCGGCGCTCGCTCGGGCGCCGCCGCCGGCGGCACCGCGCACATTCCTTGCACGCGCCCGCCCGCGTTTAAGGTTGTTTTCCGTCGCTGTCCCGCATCCTCGCGAACGTGGTGTGCGGAAATCGCTCCCACGTTCGATGACATTTCTTCCACCTCGTACACTGCTATTTCGCCATTCGAGAAGCTCACGAGTAAGAATTCTCCGCACGCGTATGCGCCCGTCGCCTCGGATGGTAGCGGCATCGTCATCAAAAGGTCACCCTTTCCGCCGTCGGCGTAAAAGCTAATGCCGTACGACAACTTGATAGACTTTGTAAACATCCTCGTTCTACCTAATCGAGCGACGATGGCGAGTACCGGCTGCAACACGCTACGCTGCCGCCCCGATGTCGGCGGTGCCGGTTGCATCCAATCGAACGCGATTGCCTCGAAGGAGTTCTCCTCTTCCACGTCTCCTAACTGACTCCAGCATTCACCGCGCGTGTCAAACACGACGCATCCTCGCACGCCTCCGACGGCGACTCGATCGCCGCTCGGGCTCATTCCCGCCACGCACATGGGCCACTGACGCTGGACGTACTCGCTCGGACACACTTCCTGTCGCGCGTGAACTCTGGTGCTCGTCGCGCTCGAGGCGACGATGAAAATACGATCGTCACCAAGAAGCAGTGATGCATCATCGTGATCGCAACCGCCATCGTATGATCGAGGGGCGACGCGACTGTTCGACACGCTCTTCGCGAGCGCGTACTCTAAAACTTTCGAACCAGACTCGGACCGCACCGGGACGAACAACGCGTAGTCGCCGACGCCCCACGCGGGCGGGGCCAGACAAGCGCCCATCTCTGGCACTTCCTCGTCACCCGTGAACGTCGCGCGCGGCGAAGACGATGTTCCCACCGCGCTATCGCCGCCGCCGTGATGTAAAGTACACATGAGCAAACATCCCGATTCGCTCCACACGCTCACGCCGCGCCGACGCCAACCGACGGCGAGCGCTCGCCCGTCGTTCGACCAAGAAGCGTGCGCTAACGCGCCAGTGTCTTCCACGCCGAAGCCCCACGGACTTAACCCGAAAACATGTCGCGGTTTCGCGGCCTCCGACGTCATCGCGTCGTCGTACACGCGGATTTCGCCGTCGGCTGTGCCGAGCGCGAGCCGCCGCGAGCCTCGATGAAACGCGGCGCACGTCGCCGGACACGGGAACGCATCGAACCAGTTCCTTCGCCGCACGTCGCCCGCCGCATCAATCTCCAGCGCGCACACCGCTCCCGCATCGAACCGCACGACCACCGTACCGGTATCGCGGCACCACGCCACGCTCGTCGCGCCGCCGTCTCGTTCGCTCCGCGCGCACGTCGCGCTTCGCCCCTCCGACCCCTCCTCCCAGCACAAAAACACCACCCGCCCCCTATCCGTCCCGACCACGATTTCATCGTCATCGCTCGCGCAACACGTCGCCCGCTCGCCGTCGTCCAACGTCACGACGCGTTCGATCTCCAGCGTTCCCTCAAACTCGCCGTCGCTCCGCGTCGTCGCGCTCGCCCTCGATATATAAACCTCCCCATCCGCGCTCACGCTCACCAGCGACGTCCCCAACCGTTCATCGCGTCCCTCTCGCCCATCCTCGACGTCCCACCCCCC
>Ga0228650_1000777_pt1 | contig 12128 bp, 11 predicted proteins | sample 62DmetaG_FD_183171 | JGI IMG/M metagenome (GOLD analysis project Ga0228650, IMG submission 183171) | Seawater microbial communities from Monterey Bay, California, United States - 62D | ecosystem: Environmental > Aquatic > Marine > Coastal | place: USA: California | collected 2016-10-28
TTACTACCCGCTACCGTGCCGGCAAGCTCACGGAGCGCGCCCAAGTCAATACAGCCGGTTTGTGTATCCGCGGGCACTCGGATCAGTTCCACCTCCGTGTCCACCACCAATGTCTCAAGCACTTCCAAATCACCCGGGTACAGTGTTTCCGGGATCAGTGCCACACTCTTGCCGCGCAGCATGCGAATCGCGGCGCAAATGCCCTCAAAGATCGACGTGGAGCGATCGTAGAGCGATGCGTTGACCGCTTCAAAACCAGTCAGGCGCGCCATCGAACATTGGTAAATCCAATGCGCCAACAAAGTGCCCTGACTCAACTCGGGTTGATAGGGGGTGTAGGCCGTGGTTAAGTTGCGAATATCACACACCGGGCCGATCACTGCCGATGGCTGTAAGTCCGGCACGCCATCACCCAAAAAGCTCGAGCCGATTCGGTTCTGCTGCGCGATCGCCTCCATGCGTGCCTTCAGCGCATCGTAGTCCAATTCATCCGGCAGATCGATGCCATCGCGAAACTGAACGTCCGCCGGGATATGATCAAACAGCGCCTCCAGAGAGTCTTTCCCGACTGCTTCCAGCATCGAGTTAATCTCAGCATCACTGGCTGCTATATAATGGCGGGCGTATTCGCGGAGCTCGGCAGAAGAATTTTGCATTTTAACGGAAAGGCTGGCTTAAACCCTGCGATAGTATCGGCTGCAGCGTTTTAAAAGTTTACAGCAGCTCACACAAAGCGACTCTTACTGCTTCGCAAGCACGATTGCATTAAATCACCTGACTTCCTTCCGACTCCCGGTTCCATGGCAGACGCACATCCACTTCCACTTCATGATTTCCACGCCAGCCACGGAGCTCGCTTCGTACCATTCGGCGGATGGGCAATGCCGGTGCAGTACACGAGTATCCTCGAGGAGCATGCTGCCGTGCGTAAGGCCGCGGGCCTCTTCGATGTCAGCCACATGGGCGAATTTCACGTTACCGGCCATCAAGCAGCTGCCTTCCTCGATAAGCTGCTGGTGAATTCGATTGCTGCGGCACCAGTCGGGAAGGCCATCTATTCTCCTATGTGTCAACGCGATGGCGGCGTGGTCGACGACTTGATCGTCTATCGCACCGACCCGGAAGCCTTTCTGATCTGCGTCAATGCCAGCAATGTGGAAAAAGATTACGGCTGGTTGCATCAACAAGCCGAGCGCTGGGGCATGGAGGTCGAAATTCAGGACCACTCCGAGAATTATGCGCTGCTCGCCGTGCAAGGCCCGAAAGCGGCAACTGTCCTGGAAGCTGCGGGCTTCGAATCGGCTGGGCAGCTCAAACGATTTACTCATGAAGCGGTTGCTTTCATGGGCGAAAAATGCCGAATCGCACGCACGGGCTATACCGGCGAGGATGGGTTTGAACTGTATGTCCCGATAAGTGCGGCCCTCGAACTGGCCGAGCGGCTCGTCGAAGCGGGCCAGGCACACGGCTTGCAACTCTGCGGGCTGGGCGCGCGCGATAGCTTGCGCCTTGAGGCGGGCCTGCCCCTTTACGGGCATGAGCTCAGCGATACGATCAGCCCGCTGGAAGCGGGTCTTGGATGGACCGTAAAGTTTGGCAAGGAGGACTTTATCGGCAAAAATGCATTGAGTGAGCAGCAACATGAAGGGCTGCCCCGGCAACTGATCCACTTTAAGCTGGAGGGACGCCGCATCGCCCGCGAAGGCACGGCAGTGGTCAACGCAGATGGCGCAAGTGTCGGTCAGGTTCTCTCGGGAACCAAATCACCGCTGCTGGACTGTCCCATTGGGAGCGCCCTGATCGATAGTGAGGCCCTCCAGGGCACACTGGCCGTCGATCTCCGTGGTCATGTGCTGCCGCTTCAGCGGCTCACGCCACCCCTCCACCAAAGTTAAGCTGCGCCGCTTGCGTCGGTGCCCGCCCGTGCCGAGCTACTCGGCTGCATCGGAGGCGCTGTCGCGTGCTGCGGTCGTTTCTGCGACCTCAATCGTTGGCGCCTGCGCCGGACGGGGGCGCGTCTTAACGGAAAACTCCAGCTCCGCATCAGCCCGCTTGATCTTGATGCTGGTAAACTGATTCGCGCGGGTAAAAAAGACCGCGGTTGGGACATCTGCGACCGTATGAATCGGGCGATCACCGATGGAGACCAAATGATCGCCTTCGCGCAAGCCGGCCTGCTTGGCGGGCGCCGAATCGACTAATTTTGTCAGGTAAACCGAATTCGTGTTATCCGCATTCAACTTAGCTGCGACTTCGAAGCCCATCCAACTGTGAATAATCCGACCCGAGAACAGCAAATCATCGCGCACCCGCGCCAATGCATCGGGCGGCAGGCAGTAGGACCCGCCCAAATCAGGAATCGAAGCCACCGTCATTCCAATGAAGCGACCATTCACATCCAAGACCGGGCAACCACCACGACCTGCATCCACATCGAGTGAAGTACGTAGATAAGTCGTCGGAAATACCTTATTACCGAGTTTCTTGTCCCTACCGGTAATGATACCCATCGAAGGCGACGCCTCAAAATCCAGCGGACAGGAAATGGCTACCGCAATCGATCCCAGTTCCGGGGATGGCACGCTCGTATCAATCGGAATGATGGAAAAGTCTTCCGGCAATTCGATCACCCGCAGCACCGATACATTTGTTAGACGGTCATGACCAACCGCTTCCGCAGCATATGGACGCCCCTGGTACTCGACCCAGACACGGTCCGCCCCGGCTGCGCGGCTGGCACTGACGAGCACGTGGCCCTCTTGACTGACGAAAAATCCGGAACCCACGCGCAACATTACCTGCGGCTTGCCATCGGCATTGTCCGGACCGCGGTAGGCAGCCTTCACGCGTACAATCGCATCCTTATTCTCCTCAAACACTTCAACCAGACGCTGCTGTAAGGCCAGTGCATCGGCCGAACTGGCCGCCACAGGCACAGCGACCAAAGCCAAGAGGGAAAAAATCCAACCACTGCGGATGCTCATCGCGCTTCGCAAACCCTAGAATACCAGGCTAGCCATACCCGTCTGCCCGAAGGCCGCCCGAGCTAAAGCAGAGTCGGCGGAGTAGTCGGCCGTATCGTTGACGGCTACTTGAATCACATCCATGCCAAAATCACGCTCGTAGCCTGCATCTTGCGCGACGCTCAGTGCATCGCTCACAAAAATCGCATCAATCTGATAATCGGCAGCATCGGTAACCTCCTGTGGTAGATCTGCGAGCGTTAAAGCGTCCTGCTGTGCTGCAGATGCAAGCACCGTGCCCGCCGCGCGGTCGGAGAACTGGAGTGTGCCCAACAGCGCCGGCCGCACCGCCAACACGGTCGCCACCAGAGCCGCCGTTGCCAGCGCAGTCGCCTGAGGCAGTCGCCCACTGCAGCCCCGCCACAGCTGTAAATACCAGGGCTCTTTCTTAACCAGCGTCTGGAGCATGCGCTGATGCAATTCACGATCGAACTGATCCCAAAAAGCGCTGTCCGGCTTTTCCGAGCGCTTGAGGCGCAGCAGATCTTCCACATTGATTTCGTTCGGGTCCGCTGGATTCGACTTCGGCATCATAGGTTTGGCAGTGGGAATGGCAAATTCAGTCGCTAGCGGAGATAGTCCTTAAGTTCCGCTTGCAGTTGTTGTTTCGCGTAGTGGAGTCGAGAGCGCACCGTACCCACGGAAGTTTGGGTAATTTCGGCGATTTCGGCATGCTCAAGCCCTTCGATTTCATGTAAAATAACGACTGTGCGATGTTTAAGAGACAGCTTTTGTAAAGATTCGTTCAATTTTTCCTGCAATTCTCGGACCAATACGCCTTTTTCAGTCCGATTTTTTGCCGTCAAACGCTCAATGATCTCAGCAGTCGCCACTTCTTCATTGATGGTCTCGTAATTAATAAAGCGCCGACGACTGTTCTTTTTCAGAAAGCTCATCGTCGTGTTGATGCCAATACGATACAACCAGGTATAGAAAGCTGATTTGCCACGGAAACGCCCGATCGCCTGAAAGGCCTTAATGAAGGTCTCCTGCGTCAGATCGGAGGCATCTTCGCGGTTGCCGGTCATATTATACAGCACCGAAAAAATGTGCTCGCGGTACTTTTGCACCAGGGCATCAAACGCACCCACTTGACCGGCCTGAACTTTTTGAACAACGATCCAATACTTGTCGCGTTCGGACAAAGGTGCGTCCTTCGCCGGCGCGAAGGCTTCGGAAACTGAGCTGGTTGTTGCCATTAAAACACCCCTATACAAGCACTTCTGACCTTAATTGCAAGAGCGCAGAACAGGCGATGCGGCGCGGCCGAACGACTGAAAAATGCCGCAAACCCCTCGCAGATGGGCTCAAGCACAGCGTCTCGACACCTCAGAATCCCAGCTAAAGAATGGGCGCTGCTAACTTCCACCGCAATTCACAGGGCCCGAACTGCCCCAAATTCGGAATGGGGCGCCAGTCCAAACAAATGAGCCCGCAGGTGCCTAAATGAATACGCGTGCGGTAACGCTCGCCGCTCAGCAGTAGCGACGCCAACAACTCTAAGTTCGGATTATGCCCGATGAGCACCACATCGCGATCCAAACCTGCCAAATCTGCCAGCAAGGGCTCCGGGTCGGCCTCGGGCACCAGTGCCGCACACATCTGCGTCGATTCAATGCTGCCGCCCCAAGCCTCCAATAAGCCCTCCATCGTCTCTCGGGTACGTTGCAGCGGGCTGTGCCAGATGTGAGCGGGGGTGAATTCCTCCTTATCTCGCAAAAAGTGGCCCAAGCGCCGGACCTGCTGTTGACCTGCAGTCGAGAGCGCTCGGTCGGCGTCGGGGAACCCAGGCACCGCTTTGGCATGGCGCAGTAAATAAACTCGCATGCTTGAAGTGAAGCAAGCGGACGGCCCAAGCTCGACACAAAAACCCACAAAAAACGCCGCTCACACGAGGCGAGCGACGCTTCTTAACAAACAACAAACTAACGGATACAAACTAGATTGTAATAACTTAGACGGAGGAAGCGGACAGACGTTCGAACTATTTTTTCATAAACATTATTTTTACAATTCGGCCGGCCGCCCCTGCCGCCCGACTGCCACACAGGTCGAACGGGTCGCTGGCAGAAACTTGGCAAAAAAAGAAGCGCCACTCCCGGGAGCGACGCTTCAAAACAACAAACTTTGCGTATACTAATGAATAATGAGTACAGACATAGACGGGGAACTGGGCCTAACGTTCAAAAATTCCGCACTTTTTTTGACCTTTTTTGAGTGCCACACCGCCACACTTCTGCAAGCCCTTATAAATCAGTATACTTATCACTTCGGCCCTTCGCCTTCGCCACCGGATATTTTTCCGCATTGCGCTGCATTTTCGCCTCAATAATCGAGCTCAGGTCCATCCCGGACACATTTGCAAATTGGATCGCGAAAATTAGAATGTCGGCCAACTCTTCGGCAACCTCCGCTCGAAGGGACGGGTCTTGGACATCGGCACGCGATTGCTCGGCGGATTGCCAAAGGAAGTGCTCCATGAGTTCGGCCGCCTCCGCCGCAATCGCCATCGATAAATTCTTCGGGGAGTGAAACTGCTCCCAGTCGCGCTCACGCGCAAACGCCAGAACCTTTGCTTTGATGGCCTGTAAATCTGTGTGGTGGTCGCCCATCGTCCTCACGCCAGCACCGCTACCGCGATACCAAAGTAAATCATCAAACCCAGTACGTCCATCACGCTGGTAATCAGTGGCGTACTGGCCGCAGCCGGATCCACCCTCACACGGCTGAGCGCAAACGGTAGCAGCGCACCGAAGGCATTCGCCACAAAAACAATCGACACCATACTGAGGCCAACAATTAACGCTACCTTCAGATCGCCTCCATAGAGCTGGCCGACGCCGGCAGCAATCAACGCCATCGCAACACCCAGTAGCCCGCCCACTAAGATCTCTTTCCCTACGGCACGCAGCCAATCGCTCAATTCCAGGTCGCCGGTGGCAATCGCCCGTACCATCAAGGTGGCTGATTGCGCTCCACAGTTACCACCGCTCGCAATCACCAGAGGCATAAACAGAGCAAGCGCGATCATATTGCGCACCAGCTCCTCGTAGTGCGCAATCACTCCCGCAGAAATGAGGTTCACAAAGATCAGGACCAGCAGCCAGACGATGCGCTTGCGAAACAGTTCTGCCGGACCGGTCAAGCTGTACTTCGCCTCCAGTGGCGCCACCGCCACACCCTTCTGAATGTCTTCCGTAGTTTCCTCTTCGGCGACATCCATGATATCATCCACGGTAACAATCCCCACGAGCACCCCGTCCGAATCCACCACCGGCAATGCATTGATGTCGTAACGCTGGATCAGCTCCACTGCGCCTTCGCGGTCTTCAAACGCAGAAATACTGACGAAATTATAGTTCAGTAGATCGCGGATCACCGTGCCGGGTTCGGCGATAATTAGGCGGCGCAAGCGCACGACATCAATCAATAGGCCGGCCGCATCGGTCACATACAGGATATTAAAGATTTCCGAATCGCGCCCGTATTTACGAATGTGCGCCAATGCCACCTCGACCGTCCACTCGGCGCGCAGACGAATGTAGTCCGGGGTCATTAAGCGCCCGACGCTCTCTTCCGGGTAGCCGAGCAATTGACGCGCCTCAAATAAATCTTCCGGGCTGAGCAACTGCATGAGGCGGCGCGTAACCGTCGCCGGCAACTCTTCGAGCATTTCGGTACGATCGTCCGGGCTAATATCCGCCAACAGAGCACGTGTATCCGCATCCGTCAGTGCTTTGAGCAGACTATCCTGCGCATCGCTCTCCAAATAGGCAAACATATCGGCCGCACGCTGGCGCGGCAGCGCGCGGTAGACCAAGATCTGATGCGGTTTATCTAAATCGATGAGGAGGTCAGCGATTTCCGGCACTGCCCAGGTTTGCAAGGCCTCCGCCACAGCCTTGATTTGATTCGTCGCAATCAGTTGCTGAATCTTCACTTCCTCGACTGTGTTTTCGCTGCGCATGACCACTCCAGAAATAGGGGCCGCCAGTTGGGAGTAAAGCCGGTAAATCACCGGATGCGGTTTATCTGCGACGATTCGCCGCGCTTGAGACTTGCTCCCGTGCCAATCTATCCTTGCCTTAGGGCTATCATGCGTCCGATCCGAACCGCTGCCAGAGCGCTCATCATTCTCAATCAACAATTGCTCGCGATTAAAATGCGCGATGCCAGTGGTGTCTTTTATATCTTACCGGGCGGGGGACAGCGCCACGGTGAAACCCTCCAAGAAGGCTTAGTCCGCGAATGCCGCGAGGAGATTGGCACCACCGTCGAGGTCGGCGAGTTGCTGTATGTCCGCGAATACATCGGCAAAAATCACGAATTCCGCAATGCTCACAGTGCATTCCACCAAGTGGAAAGCGTCTTTCGCTGCAGCTTGCCGGATCCGGATGGGATCGGGCCGGGCACCGAGCACGACAAGAAACAAATCGGCGTGGCTTGGTTGCCCCTCGACGCGCTCAAGGAACATCGCTTCCTACCCGAGGTCATCAAACCTTTCTTCAATCGTTATGATTTCGAACCCACGACCCGCTATCTGGGGGATGCCAATTAAACAGGGATCTAGAGTGAGCGTTCGACGCAAAGGATACATGCCACTGATCCCGTGAGTGCCTACAGCCGAATTTTCAACAAGCACTATCAGGGGCTGATGCAGCCCAAACGGCGCTTGCGCGTCGATTTGCTCAATCCCGCCTGCATCCTGCTGCTGTGTGCCATCGGCATCTTATTCATCTACTCAGCGCAGGTATCCAATGGCGGCAACGACTGGCAGAAGCAACTCATCTGGGTCGCACTGGGCGCAGGGGTGTACAGCTGCATCGCGTCCATCAATTATAAGCTCTTTCTCGGGTATGCGCATTTTATTTATGCCGCCGGGATTATCGGCCTGCTCTGCGCGACTAAATTCAGCCCCATCAGTGTGGAAATGATGGGCGCGCGGCGCTGGGTCGACGCGGGGATCACCACAGTACAGCCCACGGAAGGAGCCAAAATTGGCACCCTGATTATGGCCGCGAGTATTCTGGCGCGCTCCGAAATTGGTACGGTTCGCGACTCCCTGATCGTCCTGACCAAGGTCGCGGCGGTATTTTTATTTCCTATGTTGTTGATTTTCATGCAGCCGGACCTAGGGTCCTCACTTGTCTTTCCTCCCATGATTTTCGCTCTGCTCTACGTCTCCCGTCTGTCGGAGAAGTTTTTTTTAGGTGCCTTCGCATTGTTTGCTGTCGCTGTCACTGCCGTTGGCATCGACATCTACGGCTACAGTCAGCACCTCGAGCGTTTACGTGCGGCAGACCAGACCCAGGCCTCCGCTGCTGCGGCTGAAGCCTATCACTCGTTACTCCCGATTCACGATTATCAACGCAACCGGATCTTAACCTTCGTCGCTCCCGACGTCGTCGATCCGCAAGGCACCGGCGCCAGCTGGAACGCCAAACAAGCAAAGATCTCCGCGGCCACCGGCGGAGCGACCGGCAAGGGCCTGTTCGCAGGCACTCAAGCGCAGCTCGGTTATTTACCCCAAGCAGTGGCACACAATGACTTTATTTTCTCCGTGATCGCGGAGGAAACAGGCTTTTTTGGAAGCGTGTTCGTCGTCGGGCTGTTTTGCCTGATGGTCGCCAACGGCATACGTATTGCCGGACTCGCTAAAGATCGATTTGGAATGCAACTGGCCATCGGCGTCAGCGTGCTATTCTTGGTCCATTTCTTTATCAACATTGGTATGACCATCGGCATCACTCCGATCACCGGACTTCCGCTTCCGTTTTTAAGTTACGGAGGCTCCTTTGTTTTGAGCTGCTTTATCCTGCAAGGCCTCGTGCAAAGTGTTTACCGGTATCGGAAGGATTATACATGATCACTCACGCTACCTTAGCACGCGCGCCGATTTGCAGACGCAGCCGAAACTTGGGGTCCCCACTCAACCCGGGACAACCCAAGACCAATGAACGATTCAAATACTGACCCATCACAAACTGACGAACAATTCACCGATGAGCTAATCGAAGCACCGCAGGAGGCGAAAGCCGAGCGCATCAACCCACGAGAGCTCAAAGACGACGCCGCCAAGCGGGCGAAAACGCAACCTCTGGTCACTCGCATCATGCGAGCGATCAAGAAAGAGAAAAAGGCCTACTCGGAACTCATCATCAATGCTGAACCGCTGGAGAAGCGGGTCGCTCAGCTCAAGGATGGCGTTCTCGAAAAATTCGAAGTGGAGCGCGCCGGTGATGCCCGCGAAGTCGGTGCGATCTTCAAAGGCCGCATCCAAAACCTTGAACCGGGTCTCAAGGCTGCCTTCGTCGACATCGGCCAAGCGAAAAACGCCTTCCTGCACTACTGGGATATTTTACCGGCGGCCAACGACAACACCATTGAAGTGGTGCGAGACAACAAATCCGCCAAGCAGCGCAAGCGGGAGAGCGAGAAGGTCACGATTAAAGATATTCCGAAGCTCTACCCCATCGGCAGCGAAATTGTGGTGCAGATCACAAAAGGACAAATCGGCACGAAAGGCCCACGCACGACCACCAACATTGCCCTGCCCGGGCGCTTCCTCGTGCTCATGCCTTACTCGGGGACGATGGGCATTTCACGTAAGATTGAGGACAAAAAGGAACGGGCGCGCCTCAAGAAAATCTTGCGCGATCTCACCCTACCCGAAGGCATGGGGGTAATCATCCGCACCGCCGGGGAAGGGAAGAAGGCCCGCTACTTCATTCGTGACCTGCATATTCTTCTCAAACGCTGGGAAGTGATCCATCAACGCATGGAAGCAACGAAAAAACCGTCGTGCCTCTACGTCGAGCCGGACATCATTGGCCGTACGGTCCGAGACTTCCTCACCGAAGACATCGATCGCGTGATGCTCGACCGCCGCGAAGATTACGAAGCGGTCCTCAATGAGGTCATGAAAATTTCGCCGCGCTCGAAATCGAAAGTGCAGCTCTTCGGGGAAGAGATCCCGGTCTTTGAACGCTTTAATATTGAGCGTCAAATAGAGCAAACCTACCTGCGCTGCGTGCCGCTCCCCTCGGGCGGCGAAATCGTCATCGAAGAAACCGAAGCCTTGATTTCGATCGATGTAAATACCGGCTCGCACAAGAATAAGGCCAAAGACGGCAAAGACTTTATCCTCCAAGTAAACCTTGAAGCCGCCACCGAGATTTGCCGGCAAGTACGCCTGCGCAATATCGGCGGCCTGGTGATCATGGACTTTATCGACATGAAGTCGAAGAAGGATCGCAATGCGGTGCTTTCGCGCATGCGTCGCGAGATGGCCGGCGATAAGGCGAAAAGCCACATCCTGCCGATCTCGACACTCGGCATCATGCAGATGACGCGCCAGCGCCACTCCGAAAGCCACTCGAGCGGTATTTATACGGACTGTCCCTACTGTAATGGGCGTGGCTCAGTGAAGTCCTCGCGCACCATCAGTGTCGAAATTCAGCGCCGTTTGATCAGCGTCATTCGCCGGACTCGCGCACGCGATGGGATCGACAAAGAAATTCAACTGCGCGTGCTGCTCCACCCCACCAATCTGGAGCGCCTGCGCAAGGAAGATGAAGATCTGTTGCTCGGCATCGAACAATCCTACGGTGCCAAGCTATCCTTCCGCGCCGATCCGATTTACCACGTCGAGAATTTCAAGATCATCGATGTCGAAACCGGTCGGGAGCAGCGCTAAGCGCGCGCTCTATAGCTGACGAATTCGCTGCAGAAGCCACCGATACCTTGCGCAAGGTATCGGTGGCAACTAGCTGCCTGCATGTGCGCCTGCGACGCGACCCGTTGCCAGACAACCCTGCAAAAGAAACCCGCCGGTGGGCGCCTCCCAATCGATCATCTCACCTGCACAATAGACGCCCGGGAATTGTTTAAGCATCAGCGTACGATCCAGCGCCGACCAAGCAACACCACCGGCGCTCGAGATTGCCTCTCCCAAAGGCCTCGGCCCAGTCAGTTGCAGGCGACAACACTTGCTCGCGCGTGCCAGATCCTCGGCGTTATCAAAGTCTCCATACTGCTGCCTTAGAATGGCACACATGGCATCTGTCAACTTCCAGCGAACGCGCGCCTCCTGATAAAAGTTACGACGCGCAGACTCCATTTTTTTGACCATATGCTCGAAGCGAAAGATCGGCTTAAAATCAATCTCTAGGGCTGGCTCGGACATGGCGCGCAAATGAGCTCCTAAATGGTAGAGAGGCGTGCCCTCGAGGCCGTAGCGAGTCACCATCAACTCACCTCGTGCCACGTGTCCATTCGCTTTAATCTCCAAATGATGCAGGGGTTGGCCTTCGGCAACGGCACGCGTATCCAGATTCCAATGACACGCCCAACCACAATTCGCTGCCTGCAGAGGCATGGTTGCGACTCCGACCTCACTCAAGGTCTCAATCCAACCGCCATCCGAACCCGTGTGCGGCCACGAACCACCACCTAAAGCCAGTACCGCGGCATCATAGCTCCGCAGTTGCGTCTCTCCGCCTACCGCAAACAGCAGCCCCACACTCCCGTCCAGTAGACGCAAGCCCGACCATAACTGATTCATTTCAAAGCACACGCCCGCGGTTTTTAAACGTGTCAACCAGCGACGCAGCAGTGGCGCAGCTTTCTTCGATTCGGGAAATACTTTGCCGCCACCGGCAACAAAGGTCTCCACGCCTAAATCACGTGCCCACTGCCGCAGTGCTGAGTTATCAAAGCGCTGTATGTAGCTGCGCCAGCGTTCCATCGGTAGGCTGTTGCCGGTATACTGCGTACACAGTGTTTCGAAATCAGCGGCATTCGTTATATTTAAACCACTTTTGCCCGCTACTAAAAACTTTCTTCCGGCAGACCGCTGATGATCGTAAACGGTTACCTGTGCACCCGCAGCAACCGCTGCTTCAGCAGCCATCAAGCCTGCCGGTCCGGCGCCGACCACCGCTACCATACGTTTCTTTAGACCCATTAAACTTACCGCTATGCCCTACTGCGCAGCCGCACGGACGCCACGTTTCACCGGTTTTGCCAAAATCTCAATATAACACTCCGACGCGCCCGCTGCCTGCGCCGCTGCAATCCGCTGAGGTAACTCCGCGACATGCACGA
>Ga0228650_1000778_pt1 | contig 12126 bp, 7 predicted proteins | sample 62DmetaG_FD_183171 | JGI IMG/M metagenome (GOLD analysis project Ga0228650, IMG submission 183171) | Seawater microbial communities from Monterey Bay, California, United States - 62D | ecosystem: Environmental > Aquatic > Marine > Coastal | place: USA: California | collected 2016-10-28
GTCTGTAGCCTTTGATTTGGCCACGCATCGTGGATACGATAGTGATCACGAGCGGGTTTTTGGCGATGTAGGAAAAGCCGGTGTTGCGATCGATTCCGTTGAGGATATGAAGGTGCTGTTTGACGGAATCCCATTGGATCAAATGTCTGTTTCGATGACAATGAATGGTGCGGTGTTACCCATCATGGCGTTCTACATAGCAGCGGCAATGGAGCAGGGAGTTGAATTGGACCAATTAAGCGGAACCATTCAAAATGACATTCTCAAGGAATTTATGGTTCGGAACACTTATATCTATCCCCCGAAAGAAAGCATGCGTATTATCTCGGATATTTTTGCCTTCACGAGCAAGAACATGCCGAAGTTCAACAGTATTTCTATCTCAGGCTACCACATGCAGGAAGCCGGAGCGACGGCCGATATTGAAATGGCGTATACTTTGTGTGACGGCTTGGAATATGTTAAAACAGGTATAGATGCCGGTTTAGATATTGATGCCTTTGCGCCACGTTTGAGTTTCTTTTGGGGCATAGGAATGAATCCTTTTATGGAAATAGCAAAGATGCGTGCAGCCCGTTTTCTATGGTCGAAACATTTGAAAGCATTGGGAGCGAAACATCCGAAGTCTATGGCCTTACGTACCCATAGTCAGACCTCAGGCTGGTCGTTAACGGAGCAAGATCCATATAATAATGTAACACGCACTGCAATTGAAGCCATGGCTGCAACTATGGGTGGGACGCAAAGTTTGCACACTAATTCTTTGGATGAAGCCATTGCACTTCCTACCGATTTTTCGGCACGAATTGCTCGAAATACCCAACTGCACTTGCAGCTAGAAACAGACATCACGTTCACCGCAGATCCTTGGGGAGGGTCCTATTATGTCGAGAAACTGACTGCGGATTTGATCGATCGTGCAACAGTGTTGATGGAGGAGGTTGAAGCACTAGGTGGCATGACTAAAGCCATTGAAGCGGGCATACCGAAGCTACGTATTGAAGAAGCTGCAGCAAAAAAGCAAGCACGTATAGATAGTGGAGCCGATGTTATTGTGGGGGTAAATGCTTTTGAAAACGCTACGCGCGCTGCATTGGATATTTTAGAGGTACGCGGCGACGAAGTCCGTGAAGCTCAGGTCGCTGGTTTAGCGAACTTGCGCGCGGCTCGAGACCAACAGGCGGTGGATAAAACACTCGCTGAGTTATCAAAATGTGCTAAGACTGGAGCAGGAAACTTACTAGAGTTGGCTGTCAAAGCAGCAAAAGAACGTGCGACCCTAGGAGAGATTTCTCTAGCTTTAGAAGAAAATTGGGGCCGCTACGTAGCGAAAACCCAAACGATCAGTGGTGTATACTCTAATGAAATGAAAATGAATGAGGATTTTGAAGCTGCGCTTGTTGTGTCCGACAGATTCGCGGACAAAGCCGGACGCAGACCGCGAATTATGGTCGCAAAAATGGGGCAAGACGGTCACGATCGGGGGGCCAAAGTGGTAGCGACTTCTTTCGCAGATTTAGGTTTTGATGTAGATATGGGGCCGCTGTTTCAAACCCCTAAAGAAGCGGCAAAGCAAGCTGTAGAAAACGACGTTCATATTTTAGGGGTTAGCTCATTAGCGGCCGGACATAAGACTTTAGTACCTGCTGTACTTGCTGAACTTAAAGCGCTAGGGCGAGCGGATATTCTGGTAATTGTAGGTGGAGTGATTCCCGCACAGGATTATCAATTCTTATACGATCAAGGTGTGGCTGGCATTTTCGGTCCAGGAACTAAGATAGCCCAGGCTGCAACAGCAATATTGGAGATCCTCATTGAAATGGAAGCATAAAAAAAGCCCCGCAACGCGGGGCTTTTTTGAACAATGTTATTCCGTTTGTTTATTTCGACTGACGCTTGCGGTCGCTTTCGTTCAATAAGATTTTTCTTAAACGAATGCTTTCAGGTGTCACCTCTACATACTCATCTGCACCAATGTATTCCATAGCTTCTTCTAAGCTGAATTTGATTGGGGTAAACAAGGCAGAGTTATCATCCTTACCGGCGGCACGCATGTTGTTTAATTGTTTCGCGATACAAGGGTTAACGACGAGGTCACCAGGGCGGTTTGCCTCACCAACAATCTGACCACCGTACAAGTGCTCACCTGGCTCAATAAAGAATTTACCGCGGTCTTGGAGCTTATCCATAGAGTATGTGCTGGCTTTGCCCGCCTCCTTGGCAATAAGAACTCCTGATATGCGGCGGTCCATATCTCCTTTATACGGCTGGTATTCCTTCAGGCGATGCGCCATAATGGCTTCACCGGCTGTAGCCGTAAGTACGTTGTTACGCAGACCCATAATACCACGTGAAGGAATTTCGAATTCCAAACGCGTGAGATCATTCTTCGCCTCCATAACGAGTAATTCGCCTTTACGTTTTGTAACCAATTCTATGACTTTCCCTGCACTCTCTTCAGGGACGTCTACAGTTAATTCTTCGATAGGTTCGTGCTTCTTGCCCTCTATTTCTTTGAAAATCACCTGAGGCATCCCCAATTGCAATTCGTAGCCTTCGCGACGCATCGTTTCAATCAAGATCCCCAAATGGAGGATACCGCGACCATGGACAATGAATTGGTCTGCAGCACCAGTATCTTCAACTTTTAGCGCTAAATTTTTCTCGGTTTCCAACTGCAAACGTTCGCGAATCTTTTGTGAAGTCACGTGCTTCCCTTCTTTTCCGAAAAACGGAGAGTTATTGATCGAAAACAACATGCTCATGGTCGGCTTGTCTATCTCCATTGTAGGTAAGGCTTCTGGCATTTCAGGATCTGCAATCGTATCGCCAATCTCGAATCCATCAATACCATTCACCGCTACGATTTCACCAGCAATGGCTTCATTCGTTTTAGATTTTCCTAGCCCCTCGAACGTCATCAATTCTTTGATGCGTGCTTTTTTTACACTGCCGTCTCTGCGACATAATGCGATGGGCATATTCTCTGTAACTTTTCCACGAGTAACACGACCAATAGCAATACGGCCTGTAAATGAACTAAAGTCCAGTGATGTGATTTGCATTTGCAATGGACCTTCTGATACTGCGGGCGCAGGAATGGTCTCAACAATCGTATCAAGAAGATACGTAATGTCTTCTGTCTTCGTCTGCCAATCCGGTCCCATCCACTTCTCTTTTCCTGAACCGTAAACGGTCACAAAATCCAGTTGCTCTTCTGTAGCATCGAGGTTAAAGAACAGCTCGAAAACTTGATCGTGCACTAAATCTGGAGTACAGTTGGGCTTATCGACTTTATTGATGACTACAATAGGCGTCTTTCCTAAGGACAATGCTTTTTGAAGAACGAAACGCGTCTGTGGCATCGGACCTTCAAAAGCATCCACTAAAAGAATTACTCCATCGGCCATATTCAATACACGCTCAACCTCACCACCAAAGTCGCTGTGCCCCGGTGTGTCGATAATGTTAATCTTCGTATCCTTCCAACGAATACTAACGTTTTTAGACAATATGGTAATCCCGCGCTCCCGCTCTAGATCGTTGTTGTCTAATAATAGATCGTCAACCTGTTGGTTGTCACGGAAAAGCTTCGCAGTGTGAAGCATGTTGTCTACCAAGGTGGTTTTACCGTGATCGACGTGGGCTATAATAGCAATGTTGCGCAAGTTCATGTGCCGAAAATTATTAAGGCGCAAAAGTAGACTCTTTTGGGGTCGTAGACTAACTTATTAAGGAGCAGTTTTTACTAACCTAACCCCCTTAATTATGAAAAGCCTACCTCAACCGGTGCCTGCAGGGCGCTGCGCAATGTTTTTATGCCTCATTTTCTTTAGTGTGACGCAGTCTTTATCCGCTCAAAATGAGCGTGATACATCAGTTTTTGTGGATAAGTCAGATCCTTTAACAATCTTGGAAGACCCCGCTTTTGATCGATTGAATAATTTGGACGAACAGCAGAATTCAGCAGTTTTCCCTCCTGGTTTTTTCAATGATAAGAATGAAAAGAGCGAACAATTACGATTTCAACGCCCTCCCGGTCAGCAACAAAAAGTGGTTTTCGATTTTCAAACCTCAGGTAAATATTCAGCTGTGTACTCTTGCGAATTGATCATTGATTCGACCTTCCAAACTACAATAATGAGCTGCTGCGATGTCGTTTCACCTACGTCCATGTTGTCTCCACACATCGCCATTCGAAAGGCAGGCGTAAACTTGAGGGTCGCCGCATACCCATTGAGTTCCTATTATCCCATTGTCGCTTACGGCGATGGGACACTTTATGCCACCGGCAGTGCTGGTTTTTTCTTTTTACCGCCAAACCTTTACTCTAGTAGTCAGCCTCTACGCCTTAAAGGCTCGGGACCTCACAAGGTGTATTGGTTAGGCGAAGAGCATCCGGACAGTTATACGGATCTGCCCAACGCGGAGGAAACTGATTTGGAGGATACAACGGTTCGATTTATTTCAGGTAAATGGCAACGTCGAATTAGGCTGAAGTAATGTAAAGAATTCCTTATGTTGCATGCTCAATACGCAGCTATGTACAGTACACCTTGGATGAGCGATATTGTGGTAGGAACCATGCGGTGGGGAATCTGGGATGCCAAATTTACCACAGCGCAATATGAGGCCATGATTGATAAGTCGATGAGCTTAGGAATGAGCACTTTCGACCATGCAGATATTTACGGTGATCATACCACAGAAGCTGAGTTTGGCGCTGCATTGAAGTTGCATCCAGAGTGGCGTTCGCAAATAGAATTGGTGAGCAAATGTGGTATTATTCGAGTGTGCGATCAGAAACCTGAGCATTACATCAAAGCGTATGATTTTACCAAGTCACATATTTTAAAGAGTGCTGAGGACAGTCTTCGAAATCTACAAACCGATTACCTCGACGTGATGCTCTTGCACCGTCCGGATCTTTTGATGGATCCCGATGAAGTAGCGGAAGCCTTTGAATTGCTTTACACTAGCGGAAAGGTTAGAAGCTTCGGTGTGAGCAATTTCACACCGTCACAAGTCAAATTACTTCAGAGCACGGTTCCAGTTGGAGTACATCAGCTGGAGGTTTCTGTAAATGAAGTCAGTGCTTTTAATGATGGAAGGTTGGATCAATGCGCGTTAGATGGAATAGTACCCATGGCATGGTCCCCGTTAGGCGGTGGAACGTTACCAAACGAGATGTTAACAGTATTAGAGCCGCTGGCAACAGCATTTGAGGTCACACCGCAAGCTATTGCTTTGGCCTGGCTATTACAGCACCCTGCAGGTATTCTGCCCGTAGTGGGAACGACGAAGTCGGAAAACTTGGAGGCTGCGCAAAAGGCACTTAATATTAAATTAGACCGTCAACAATGGTATACCATTTACCAGGCGGCAACAGGAACTACACTACCCTAATATGGAGGTAAATGAAAATTTAGCACTTAGTGCTGCGAATTATGAAAACCACGTAGGGCTGAAATTTCAGCTTTACAATAGTCTTTTCTTGACCTTGCCACTGGACGGTATTAAAAATACTGGAATTTTTATTCCTGTGTTGAATGAATTCTGCCTGGCAAAATTGGCAGAAGGGCACAGCCCAGTTCAAATTATAGCTCAGTTTTTTGAGGAGTACAAGGACGGTGAAAATAGAGCGGAGCAAATCGATTTCTTATTCAAAGTGATTCAATACATAGAGCGCCAAGTAGTCCTTGTAGATGCGCTTGAAGATGCTGCCTATGGAGCGCTTAACAACCTGTCAGGTAAGGGTTCTTTGAGTGAGTTCATGATGCGAATGGAGCGCGCTGGAAATTTAGAAGACTTGATGAATAGACTCCAAGACTTCTCTATTCGTCCAGTGCTTACGGCTCACCCAACACAGTTTTATCCTGGCCGAGTTTTAGCGATTATCACAGATCTAACGGATGCCATTCAAGAAAACGACCTCGGGGCCATTCGTATGTATTTGAAGCAATTGGGTAAGACGCCGTTTTTACAAAAAGCGAAACCTACTCCCTATGATGAGGCAATCAATCTGATTTGGTACCTGCAGAATGTTTTTTACAAAAGTGCCGGGGACATCACGGCCGCGATGCGCCGGTCCTTGCCGAACTGGGACGGTACATTAAACCTAATTAATTTAGGCTTCTGGCCTGGTGGGGATCGCGATGGAAACCCCTTCGTTTCCGTAGATACTACATTACAGGTCGCAAGCAGACTTCGAGACGTGCTGTTACAATGCTACTACCAAGATTTACGAAATTTGAGAAGGCGAATTTCTTTTTCCGGTGTCTACGAAGATTTAATGGCCATTGAAAAAATGGTGTTACGCTGCATTCGCCATCAGGATGAATGGGACTTTAAAATATTCCGTTCGTCGCTACATAAAGTGTTGAACGACTTGCATGAGCAGCACGACAGTATTTTCGTGGAGCTGGTGGAAGAGCTTTTAGATCGCGTCGCTTTATTCGGTTCTCATTTTGCGAGCATTGATGTTCGACAAGACAGTCGTGAAATCAAACGCGCTTTCGACGCTTTAGCGGAACAATTAGAATTGGAGGTTCCGACTACCCCAGAAGAACTTTTCGCACTAGATGGGCATTGGGATGGCACACTTACAGGCGATGATCGAGTTGACGATACACTCCAAAGTTTTAGGGTCATACGCGAGATTCAAGCAAAGAACGGTCCGAAGGGTGCACACCGCTATATCATTTCTAATTGTCGAGGTGCCATGGATGTGGCGCGTGTGACCGCACTGGCCCGTTGGACGGCCTTTGGGGATGAAAAAATTAGTGTAGATATCGTACCCCTGTTTGAAACTATCGATGATTTGGTCGGGGCAGGCGCCAGTATGAATACCTTATATTCTGAATCCAATTATCGTCGCCACTTAACCCAAAGGGCCAACAAGCAAACTATTATGCTTGGTTTCTCCGATGGAACCAAGGATGGTGGCTACATGAGTGCGAATTGGAATATCTATCGCGCGAAAGAAAACCTCACGCGAATTTCTAAGTTGAACGACATTGATGTGGTATTCTTTGACGGCAGAGGCGGACCGCCAGCGCGTGGTGGTGGTAATACGCATAATTTTTATGCCTCTCTAGGACAGCAGATTGCTTCCTCAGAGATTCAATTGACCGTTCAAGGACAAACCATCTCAAGCAACTTTGGTACCTCAGAAAGTGCGCAGTTTAATATGGAACAACTCATTACTGCGGGCTTAGAAAATTTATTACTTGATGATGATTCTAAAATTCTTCAGCCGAATGAACGTCAGTTGCTCGAAGAGCTCAGTGATATCAGCCTGAAGTATTATTCTGAGCTTAAAGAGGATACATTGTTCACGGAGTTCTTAGAAGAAATGAGTCCGTTAAAATATTACGGTCAAGCAAACATAGGATCAAGACCATCAAAGCGTGGACAGGCTAAAAAACTGGAGTTGGATGATCTCCGTGCTATACCTTTTGTGGGCGCCTGGTCACAACTTAAAATGAATATCCCCGGTTTCTATGGCCTGGGTAAGGCTTTGCAAGAGATTAGTGAAGCCGGACGATTGCATGAAGTGCAAGCACTCTACCGCCAGAGTAAATTCTTTAGAACCTTGGTAGAAAATTCCATGCAAAGCATGTGTAAGACGTTCTTCCCATTAACGGCGTACATGGCCAGTGATATAAAGTTTGGTGCGTTTTGGTCCTCATTAAATGAAGAGTTTGATCGTACACAGCAATGGGTGCTAAAAATTTCTGGTCAAGCGGAGCTGTTGAGTAACAATCCAGGCATAAAGGCTTCTATTGCGTTGCGTGAGAATATCGTGCTGCCGTTGCTGGTCATACAGCAGTATGCACTCATCACCTTGCGTGAACAATCTTTAAGTGAAGCAGACCGTGCTATTTTTGAAAAAATGGTCGTGCGTTCGCTTTACGGAAATATCAATGCATCACGAAACAGCGCGTAGCGCAAAATTTTGCAGCGAGCATAAAAAAGGCGCCCATTGGGCGCCTTTTTTTAATCTTGAAATTTCAGATCGTAGCGCCAGCCGGCGTAGATCTGACGGCCCATTATGGGCCCCCAGACAATTGAGGCGTCAAAACCACCATCAAAAGGAAGATTACCGCCAACAATGGGGTCAAGCTGACGCACATTCAAAGCGTTTTGAATCCCGATGTAGAATTGTCCGTAGGCACGGCCTTCTTTACTGATTTGACCGTTAAGCATGGTAAAAGCAGGGCTTCTCTTTGCGTACCCAACGAGCGGTAAGCGTTGAGAACTGTTGTATGTCGCATTTAATTCAATACCCATTCCTTTTCTACCGGAGTAGCTTGCGCCCAAATAAACAAGATGCGGTACGTTAAGAATGACTTCTTCTAACTTAAAATAATCCTCAATCGCTCCAGACGCATAATAAGCAGTAAGGTCGCGCTGTTTCACATCCTGATAACGGTACGATGCCTTTATCATAGTTCTATGGAAAAGCTCATACTGACCGCCTACCTGTGCAGAAATGGAGTAGGGGCTGTAAAGAATACGCTCTTGTACATTCGGATAAGAACCACCGGGTGATCCTATCAGTAAGGTATCCGTACTGCCGTCAAAATCGAAGACAACTTTATTTGCAAATTGGGTATAGAATATATCAGCATACCATTGCATTTCTTTAAATAGGACATCCTTCGACCAATTTACTCCGATACCAAACGTATTCGATTTTTCTATAGGTTCGGTGATCGGACCGCCTCCATTACCTAGAAATACTGCCGTACGGTCGTTGGCCATATAACCCATATACTCTGCGCCTAAGGTTGCAATTCTCCACGATCTACTTGCCTGCCCGCGAAATGCCCAAGGACCAGAGTTGTACTTCAAATGTAATCTAGGAACATAGAAAGGAAGATAGTGCCTAAGGACATCAATGCGTTGCCCCAGAATCATACTGAATCCTTCACCGTCGGGCGAATTGACATAACTGTACTCGCCATAAACCCCCGTACATAGACCACCATAGCTACCGTCGTTTTCCCACATTTGTTGGCTTATGGAAAAACTATTGGCGTCAAGACCGCCTTTAAGCGTATGTCTTGTATCAAAAATATTATCCTGAAAAATAAGGTTACCGTACAGCCGTCGCTCTTTTCCGGTAAAGAGACGGTTGCCGAAGTAACTGTCCAAATCTTGGTACACTGCACTTAGCTGTGTACCTATACTGCGGTTGATACCGCCGTCAAGGAAATAGCCTCGCTTCGCCCAAAGTTCATATCTATTAGTTTGCAGCTCGTGCGACCAGATAGGCACTAATGTCGGTGTACCATAAAGCGTGCTCCCGCCAATATTTTTAATACTACTGGCTTTTACACCAAATTGAGCCTCAGAATTAGCGCCTTGGTGTTTCCATGCATTCTGAATAAAGACATGATTGGATAAGGGTGCATCGAGGTAACCGTCTTCATTACCGTCCCAACGAAAGAGTTGTTGTCTGCCGTGTACCATAACATTTGACGACCATTTTGCGCTTTGTTTCCAGGTATAAATGGCGTTTTGTTCGAAACGTCCGGGTCCGGCAAAAAGATTGAAATGCGCTTTTTCTTTGGTAAAGCTGGGACGTAATTCATAATTTATTTGACCACTCATAGCAGCAGCACCGTTTACCACACTGCCAGGGCCCTTTGTCAGTTGAATACTTTGTATCCAAGCACCGGGAATTAATGCCAAACCTAGTACTGAAGAAAGGCCGCCCATAGTTTGGAGATTTCCACGAGTATATAAAGCGTAGGGTCCTTCAAGACCTAAGAGTCGGATTTGTCGAGTTCCGGTTACTGCATCCGTAAAGGAAGCAGAGATGGAAGCATTCGTTTCAAAACTCTCGCTGAGGTCACAACATGCGGCCTTACGAAGCTCAACTTCAGAAATCAGCTCTTTTGAAAGCACTGATTTTTTCGAAAGTCGAACTCCGGGATCTCGATCTATTTCGACTTCATCCAGTGTTTCGAACATCTGAATATTCGATGTGTCAACCTGAGCAAAAGCCGAGAAGGCCAGCAGAAGTGCTAAGCCTAGGTATTTTTTATGCGAAGTCATTTAATGGTCGTGTTTCCCACCATGAGCATGGTGCTCTTCATGGGTTTCACCCGGCTTACACAATGGATCGCCTAAGCCGTGCTTCGCTCTTTGGTCTGGATCTCTAAAACGACAGCAGCCGTGGATGTTCGCATATTGCTCGTCTGTCGCAGGATGATTTTTTACGTCGTGTCCTACTTCGTTAATAGCGGCAATTATGGCTGCTTCGTCTACTTTAGAACTGTTGTATATCAGTTTCAAAAGGTGCGTTTCTTGACTCCAGTCGGCCTTTTTTACGCCTTGAATGTAGGCTGCGTTTTCGATGCGCTCTTCGCACATACCGCAAAGACCGTCTACCTCTAAAGTAGTGGTGTTGTATTTTGACTGCCCGTTAAGGCCAATTGCGCTCAAAAGCGCTAATGAGAAAACTAGTGATTTCATGTTACTGCGTTTAAATTAAGATTGATTTTTTTTGATGCAAACTGCACCAATAATCAAGCGTAAAACAGCAGTTTTTGATATTTCAAATAGATCGGTGGGCCGTTGTCAAAAACTAAGAGTGGCGAGCTATAAAAAACAAAGACGTTTTCAATGTGTTGCGTAGGTCGGACCGATTCTAACAGACCGAAATCAATGTTCTTGTCAAATTCAACATTAGTTAAGGTCTCATCTAATTCCGTAAACGCTGTTTCACAACAATCTTCGGAATCTAAAGACTTTTCAGTTGGATTGCACGTGGTTGTTTGCGAAGCATGACAACATACCGGCGCTGCTGTAATAGCCAAATGCTCTTCGTGTGCTACGCTCAGATGGACACTTTCTTCATGCTGGCAAAAGTGCAAATAGCTCACTGCACCCGTTGCGACAAGGGTGTAAAACAATGTGAATACCAAGACGATGAACTTCCGCATGAAGACAAATTTAACCAATACCTTTGAGCTACAATAGTTATGCCATGCGAAAAGTGATGATGTTGGGCTCGGGAGAGCTGGGAAAAGAGGTGGTTATTGCCTTAAAAAGAATGGGGTGTACGGTGGTTGCGTGTGATGCCTATGCGGGCGCTCCTGCAATGCAAGTTGCAGATGCATTTGAAGTCTTTTCTATGCTTGATGGAGCTGCACTCGAGCGTGCGGTTCTCAAACACCAGCCGGATATCATTGTGCCTGAAGTGGAGAGTATTCGAACGGATAAACTTTACGCCTTCGAAGCATCAGGCATCCAAATAACGCCATCGGCCAAAGCGGCAAATTTCACCATGAACCGTAAGCTTATTCGCGATTTGGCAGCTCAGGAATTAGGCTTGAAAACAGCGCCTTACGCCTATGCTACTAACATGGAAGAGTTTACAGAGGCAGTAGATAAAATAGGTCTTCCTTGTGTGGTTAAACCCCTTATGTCGAGCTCTGGAAAAGGCCAAAGTGTAGTGAAAGATATTTCGCAGCTCGATGCTGCTTTTCACTATGCTATGGAGGGTTCACGCGGTGATTTAAAGGAAATTATTGTGGAAGGTTTTATTGATTTTCATACTGAAATCACGCTATTGACCGTTACTCAGAAATCGGGTGAAACACTGTTTTGTGCGCCCATAGGGCACCGTCAAGAGCGCGGGGACTATCAGGAAAGCTGGCAACCGTGCGCCATGGATTCATCGCAACTCGGGCAAGCGCAGTCTATGGCGAAGAAAGTAACCCAGGCATTGGGTGGCTATGGAATTTGGGGCATTGAATTTTTCTTAGGTCACGATGCCGTTTATTTCTCAGAATTGAGTCCTCGACCGCACGATACAGGAATGGTCACGCTTGCGGGCAATCAAAACTTCAATGAGTTTGAGTTACATGCCAGAGCTTTATTAGGTTTGAACATACCTGAGATTGAGTTGCGTTATCCGGCGGTGAGTGCCGTGGTATTGGCTGAAAAGGAAGGCGTACCAGTTTATGGAGGTATGGAATTAGCGAGTAAAGAACCGCAGTCGGATTTCAAACTGTTTGGAAAGCCAACGACTCGTCCCTACCGTAGAATGGGTGTGGTGTTAACCTATGACCGATTAGAAAAAGAGTCCATGATTGAGCTACGCGCGCGTGC
>Ga0228650_1000785_pt1 | contig 12101 bp, 13 predicted proteins | sample 62DmetaG_FD_183171 | JGI IMG/M metagenome (GOLD analysis project Ga0228650, IMG submission 183171) | Seawater microbial communities from Monterey Bay, California, United States - 62D | ecosystem: Environmental > Aquatic > Marine > Coastal | place: USA: California | collected 2016-10-28
AATCATATTACGAACCAATAATATTAAAAAGTAAAGTAGAAGAAAATAAAAATAATATTAAATTATCAAAATATCCTTATATTAAAAATATTATTACAGAATGTTCTAAATATAATAAAGATTATAAAGAAATTTATAATATATTTAATGATGTTTACACTTTAAATCAATGGACAGCAAGTAAAAGTGATAAATATTATATTTTTAATATTACAACAATTTTAATTAATAATGATTTAACAATTAGTTATGCATTAACAGAAAGTAATATATTAATTGGTTTTCAAAAAATAAGTATTTATTTATTATCTAAATTTCTTAAAGATTTTAATATTAAACAAGTTAAATTTTATGATGATTTAGTTAACACTAAATTAGAAATAAAAAGAATTAATAAAGATATATATAAAAAGTTTACAGATAAATGCGATAGTTTAAATATAAAATATTATTTAGATGAATATAATATTATTGAAAATACAAATTTATTTAATGCCAATTTAGTATTAAAAAATATTAATTTAAATAACAATACTATAATATATAATAATTATAAAAATGCTTTTTATGATTATTTAAATAAAGAAAAACAAGTATCATATAAATGGTATAATCTTCAAAAATTAGTAGCTGATATATTAACTAAAAATTATGATAATGAAAAATTTATTAAAGAATTTAAAGATTTTAAACGTGAAAAAATAATTAATACTTTATATAATAAATATTTTACAAAATATAATAATTCTAATACAATTAAAATAATACTTGAAGAACTACCTATTAATACAATGGAACCAATAACTAATATTAGTAAATGGATTAATAATATTTTAATTTATTATAAATATAATTTTATGTCAAATTTAATTAAAGAAAAACAGAATCAATTAATATTTTCACAAAATGTATTTTATATTGATAATAAATTTGATATACCATATATTTTATTGAATTATCATGACTATATGCCTAATAATTATAATTTAGTATATAATGAAAGTAATAAGGATTTTATAATTGATAAAAATACACAAATAATAAAATATACATTACCTGATTATTATAAAGGTACTATTGAACAATTGCCTACAAAATGGAGAACTCGTACAAAAGAAAAATGGTCAAATTATGTTATAATAAAAAATAATTATAGTTTAGATTTATTTAAAGATTTAATAAATTGGATATCACATTATTTAAATATTAAAATAAATTATGAAGAAATTAAAGAAATTGTTAATAATTACTATTTAAAATCTATATATGATAAAAACGTAGCTAATATAATTTTTAATGACCCCTCATTTTATAATGCATGGGCAAATATAATTAATATAAAACAAAAAAATGTTGCCTATTTTATGAAAAATAATTATAGTAAATATACTAAAGAACAACTTAATACAATATTAAATAAAGTATTAGAAAATGACAACGTATTATATCCAAATGATATAACTATTAAAGTTTTAGCTGATATTTTTAATATATCTATTTTATTAATACATCGATTGCCACACGGTGTTGGACAAGAACAACAATATAATCGCAATAATATAGATGAATTTTTACTATCTTCTACATTTATTAAAAGTACAAAAAATATGGATAATAGACCATTATTTATGTTTAATAAAGTTATTGATAGTGAATATATTAAATATTATCCCATTATTGAAAATACAGAAAAATTAGATATTAATTCTATTTATATACCTATGTTTAAAGATGCCCCCGATAATATTATTAAATTAGTTAATAAACATATTAAATAATATTGCTTATCATTGTATTATAATCTTTTGTTATATCTGCATTATTATTGAATTTTTCTAATGATTTCTCCTCCTCTGTTACTATTTTTAAACCAAGTATTTTTTCTTTTTCTTTCTTTTTAATAACCTTATCAGAATTTTCTATTAATCCTGAATCTTTTGTCGCTTCTGCTTTTGATACAATAAAATCTAATTTTTCATTGGATTTAATATTACTTTTTAAACCTAATAATTTATTATTTATTAAATATTCAAGTAATATAAATGTAAATAATATTGTAAATATCCATTTTACTGTTAAAGTTAATACCGTTCCCATAAATGTAAATATAGTATAAATAAATCCGGTTTTATGTATTCCATAATAAAATATAATAGATGATATTTTTTTATTTAACATTAATATTAATGGTGTTAATAATGATATACAACCTGTTATAAAAAAATATGTTGAATAACCAATTGTCCATCCACCAGCATTTACAATTATATTACTTGTATATGCCCAACTTTGTATATCGTTATATAAATTTATATAAAAAGCTTTAAGTATTAATATCGGTTCTTGCATTTTATCTACTAATTATTATGGACAAAAAATAATTTATTATATAATAATAATGGATAGTGCTAAAAGAGATAGTATTATATATATTATATTTTTAATTGTTATGTTATTAACTATATTTGGTATTCCAATATATATATACAAAAATTTATTAAAATTTGAAATAGATGATTTTGAATATGGTTATTTAAAATTTAATAAAAATTTATTTGATAATATTATTGAAATTATAAACACATTATTAATAATTTCTGTTTGTCTTTTAATATTTTCTATATTTATTATATTATTATTTGTTTAAATTTTATTATAATATTATAAAGAGAGAATTATGAATAAATTATTAAGTATACTTATTATAATTGGAATAATTTTCGTTTTTGGTGTAGCATTTATGCAGTTATTAATATCGCAATTTTTAAAAAATACTAATAAACTTATTATATATAAAAATGAAATTTTCGCATTTTTATTAGGATTATTTTCTTTAATTATATTCATTTTACTAATTATATATACTAATAATAAATATTTTCCAAATACAAACATCCCAATTATTAATAATGTTCTAAAAAGTTTAAAATATGTATCTTATTTTATATTATTTGGATTTGTATTTTCTTTAATTTTAACACCATATAGTAATATTATTAAAAATGGGTTACTTTATATTAAAGACACTTTTATAATTTTATTAGTTTTATCACTAATAATTCTAATGTATAATTTAATTTTATTATTTATACTAGAATAAAAAAAATATTATATTAATAATAATATAACATATGAATTCTTGTTCTATACAAACATATTGTCCATATAAAATTTTAAAATACATTAAATTTTTTGTATTTTTATTAACATTACTGTTATCATTTACTTTACTATTTTATTTACAATAATTTTTTTTATACTGTTATTTTTAATATCTTATTTTGAATAGTATTTCCTAAAAATATAAGCAATATATTATTATTGTTTATTACTTTGTTTGTATTATTATAATTATTTATTAATATATCCATTTGTGATAATTCATTTAGTAAATATAAGTAATATATTTCAATAAAATATAATATATTTAATTTATTTACAAATATATCTGTATAAGAATATAATTGTAATTTTAATTTATTAAATTTATATAACTCTATTTTTTTATAATAATTTTCATACTTTCTTTCAAATATAGAAATAATATAATTAAATAATCTATCTATAATCATTATGTGATTTGAATTAAAATCACTATTTTTTAATTTTAAATTGTATAATATTAAAAATTGAAATATTATTATATTATTTTTTATAATTTTATCATTATTTAAATTTAAATTACTGTTTATATTTAAATTATAAATGTTATTAAATTTAAAATTACTATATTTTAATAAATTATAAAATTCTATATCATCTATATTTAATATATTTTTAATATCTATAATATTTGTTGTTATAAATATATTATTATTTAATAGATAACACAAATCAAATTTATTATTATATACTATTTTATTAATTTTTTTTAGATTTAAATTATCTTTTAAATTTATAAATTTTATTAAACATTCATGTATATCATTATTATCTAATAAATCTATTAAATTCATAACTCTATAATTATTTAATTTATTTCATTTTTTATTATATTTCTAATAACTTTATAATTAAATAAAAAAAAAATGATTTTTTAAATTTATATAAGAAATATAGCCAATAGTAGTAAATAATGAGTTCCGTAATTCTTCCCAAGCAAATTGATGTATCTAAACTTAAATATTCTGATGTAAAAACACTTAAATCTGGTGCCAAATCAGTATATATTAATTATGGGGATGGTAAACTAACTGTGCAAACACCCGCTCTTTATTTACCATATGGTATTAGTCCACCATATTCTGAAAAAAAAGAAGACCAACCATCTGATAAATATATTCCCGGTTCTGCTTTAGATGTATCTTTTCGTGGAATGGAAGAAAATCCAAAAGTAAAATTATTTTATGATAAACTAAAAGAAATTGAAGATAAACTCGTAGAAGATGCATTTAATAATCGTCAAGCATGGTTTAAAGATGATTTTGATGATAATAAAGCATTTGTTAAAAAACTATTTAGTCCAATGATTAAAATCGACAAAGATCCAAAAACAGGGAAACCACTTGGTAAATATCCGCCTACTTTTAAAGCCAAAGTACAAACTGATTTAGCAACTGAACAACCTAATATTGATTGTTATGATATGGATAATAATGAATTAGATTTTCTTAATATCTTTAATAAACTAAAGGGTGCAAAAGTTGTTCTTATTGTACAACTAACCGGTCTTTGGATGGCAGGTGGTAAATATGGGTGTTCTTGGAAAGTATGCTCAGGCAAATTCCAAATTAGTCCAAATGTAAAAGTTGCATTTGTTGAAGATAGTGAAGATGATAAAGAATCATCATTAAATGATGATGAAGAAGAAATTGTACCAGAAGTTCCTGTTGAGGTTAAACAATCAACTAAACGAGTTATTCCAGATGAGGAAGAAGAAGAAGAAGAAGAAGAAGAAGAAGAAGAAGAAGAAGAAGTAGAAGAAGAAGAAGAAGTAGCAAGTCCTCCTAGAACACCTTCACCTCCGCCAGAACCTGTTGTTCCACCACCAGCACCAAAAAAGAAAGTAACTAAAAAAAAGGTTTAATTTAGTTTAATTTAATTATTATTTTTAATCTATATCACTATCTGATGTACTTTCATAACTTTCACTGTCTGAATTATCTACTATTTTTTTATTATACACATCTGTAAATTCTTTACATACTAAATGATTATCTTTACCACATCTTGTACATTTTTTATTTTTATTCCATACATATTTCTGTAGTAATTTTATTTGTAATTCATCTAAATCTATATAATCACCACCCGATACATTATCTACACCATAATAATACATATAATCTATTACATAATTATTTAGTTTCATATAACATTTCTTTTTTATTAGTTCTATTACACAAATTGGTTTATATTTTTTTGTCCAAGTATTTTCATATCCCATAAAGTGATTTTCATACGTTTTTTCTATATTATTTGTTTCTCCTATATAATATTTATCATTTGTTAATTTTAATACATAAATATGCATTTATTCTATATTTAAATAGTATATCATTTTTTTTATAATACATTATTTATTATTATTGGTACTTTTGTAAATAAACTTTCTCCACCCGTAATATATTTTGTATAATTTTTATTTATATATATATTATTATCATTATCTAATAATACAGCATTGGATGCTGTATTATCTATACAAAAATCTTTTATGTTTTTTATTTCACATTTCTTTTCTGTTTCTTCACATATTTTAACAGGTGTTTTAATATCCTTATATCGTTCTAGTGATATTTTATTTTTAAAACCAACATTTGTAAACACTAAAACATTTATAAATAATTTTGATGTTATAAATACTAATAATTTTATTTTATCTGCTATACATTTTTTATTTACTGGTCTGTACATTCCTCTATAACCTACGCTTGTATTACACATATTTAATTTATCTGTTTTTGTTATTTTTATATTTTTTGTACTGAATATTTTTTTATAAACATTTCTATCTTTTAAATATTCACTTTCATTTACTATTGTATAATATGTATTTCCTGATTTAATGTAATCATTATCTCCTATTGATATATTTAATTTATCCCATTCTTCTTCTGTAAATTTTAAATCTGTTTTACCTAATAATAATTGTGATAGTCTATAATTTTGTATTAATTTGCCTTTTGTTGGTTCCATAAAACCTACATCCACCCAATTATATATTTTCTCTTTTTCTATTTCTTCTTTACTTTTAAAATAATTATAACTAATTTCCAACATACTCGTATCATTATTTAATATTATTGTACTTGTTTTATTAAATTTATTTTGAATTAGTTTTACAGAACTATACTTTTCATCTAATTTTTTTAGTTCATATATATCATATATTATATTACCATTACTATCCATATTATAATAATATTCATTTCTCATTTGTATCATACCTATATTCAATTTATATTCACATTGAAATGCTATCATTGTGCCATTGAAATTACAACCAATTGTATCTATATTTTTATCTTTATAATAATTAATTTTACTAAATCTATATTTCGTATCTTCTTCTGTTCCTATACCATATATATCTGATATTATAGAACCATCATTATTATTTAATAATATCCCTTTATTTGTTGCAATATATATATATTTAAAATCTTCTGAATATGCTATATCATTACCTTTATCATCGCTTATTTTTTTCCATATATCTCCTAAATTATTAAATGAACTTATATATATTCCTTTATTTTTTCCTATTAAAATTAAAAAATATTTATTTGTTTTTAATTCTAACATATATATATTTGACCAACCATTTGCATTACTATCATTTGGTAAATTTTTAAACATCCAATTTTCGCCTTGATTATATGTTATATATAATATATTATGCATATTTGAATATGCAACTATACCATTACCATTTTTTGCCAATCCTATACCATCTATTTTAATATTACTTTCCTGATTTAATTTTTGTATTGTGGAACTTAATATTGTTCTAATTTTATTTACTGGCATATTTTCTATAATTTTATCTGTCTTTATATCGGTTGTTATATCTGTTGTTATATCTGTTGTTATATCTGTTGTTATATCTGTTGTTTTTAAAACATCTAAACTTTTACTATATTCCTGATATTCGGGGTCATATATTTTTACTCTTGAAATTTTATCAGAATTAATAGTATTTTTGGTTTCATTAATTTCTATAGCATCATCACTTTTTATTATTATTGGTATATATTTTTTTTCAACTTTTTTTCTATCATATTTTTTTATATATAAATGGTCATAGGATGTATTTGTATTTAATATTTTATTACTAAAAGTTTCTATATTACTTTTGTATAAAATATAAATTATAATTAATATTAATATTAATATTAATTTTTTATACATTACCTCTCTTATTATTTAATTTTATATTATTTTATTAGAAATGTTAAAAATATCTAAAACAAGTAAATGTATTAGAAAATCTTCCAACTTTTCACATCAAAAAAAAATACATAAATTTGATAAAAGTAATTTTGATAAAAATGATTTTAAAAAAGAATTAAATGTTGTTTCGCCTAAAATTATTAAATTATTAGAAAATATTAAAAAACTAGATGAAAATGATTTAAAAAAATATAATAAAAAATTTAAACATATTATATATACAGATGTTAAAGAATCTTCTGCAGGTTCTAAAATGATAGCAGCTTCTTTTATCGCAAATGGATATAAAAATATTTATGATGAAAAATTAAAAATTATTGATAATAATGAAAAAAATACAAACATTTTTGCTTTACTATGCAGTGTTCAATTATATGGTAAACCATTTAGTGTGAAATTAAAAAAAGCAATTTTATCTAAATTTAATGAAAGACCTGATAACATATATGGTAATAATATTAGATATATTATTATTGATTCGGGATATAAAGAAGGTATAGATTTATTTGATGTTAAATATGTTCATATATTTGAACCGTTAATTACTAATTCTGATGAAAAACAAGTAATAGGTAGAGGTACTCGTTTCTGTGGTCAAAAAGGTTTACATTTTCAACCAAATATCGGTTGGCCATTACATGTTTATAAATATAATTTAAATATGTCAGAAACAGAAAATACACATGATTTATTTATGGAATATAGTGGCATAGATATTGATAAACTTGTATTTTCTTCAGAATTAGAAAAAATATCAAAATATGGTGCAATTGATTATGAATTAAATACTAATATTAATAATGCAAATATTAATGACTTAATTAATAAAATTAAAGACCCTTTAAATGGTGGTGGTATTAAAGGTAAGAAAAAAAAAGGATTAAATTTAAATTTGGAAAAACCTCCAAATAAACTTTTAAAGTTTACAGAAATGCGTGAATATATTAACGAAAGATATAGTAAATATAAATGGGATAAAATAGAATTTAAAAATAATTGTGTGGAAGAAGTTATTAAACCTAAAGCTAAATCATTCGGTGGTAAATCATTGCCTTTAAGAGATAAACATCCTCCCCCTTCTTTGGTTGGTAAGGATAAAAGATTAATATCTTTAACAAATACACAAGATTTTGTTTCTAAATATTTTAATAATACTTCCGCATATAAAGGATTACTATTATGGCACAGTGTAGGTACAGGTAAAACATGTTCGGCAATAGCAGTTGCATCAAAAAGTTTTGAATTAAATGATTATAGTATTTTATGGGTTACTAAACATACATTAAAATCGGATATATGGAAAAATATGTTTAATCAAGTTTGTTCTTTTTCAGTTAGAAGAAAAATAATTAATAATGAAGATATCCCTGAAAATATTAATAAAAATTATAAAAAATATTTATCAAAAAATTGGTTTATGCCCATTAGTTACAAGCAATTTTCTAATATGCTTTCTAAAAAAAATAAAATTTATAAATTAATGAAAGCAATAAATGGAGAAAATGATATTTTAAAAAAAACACTTGTAATAATTGACGAAGCTCATAAATTATATTCACCTGATGTTACTGCTTCAGAAAAAGCAAATGTTAGTATTATAAATGAAAAAATAAAACATTCATATAATATTTCGGGTAAAGATAGTGTTAAATTATTATTAATGACTGCTACACCTTATACAAATGACCCTATGCATTTAATAAAATTAATTAATTTAATGAAACCTGCTAATAATTTAATCCCTGAAAATTTTGATGATTTTACTTTAAAATATTTAGAAAATGGTAAATTTACTGAAAAGGGTAAAGAATTATATCTCGATGAAATAAGTGGATATATTTCATATTTAAATAGAGAAAATGATGTAAGAAATTTTGCATATCCTGTTTTTCATAATATAGATGTAAATATGTCGGTTACACCAGAAATTGAAATATTAAAAGAAAATATAGAAAATGAAGAAAATAAATTAAATCAAAATACAGAAGAATTAGAAACAATAGATTCTAAAGATAAAGAAGGAAAAAAACTATTAAAAAATAATATCAAAGTAAATAAAACTAATTTAAAAAATTACAATAAAGAACTTAAACAAATATATAAAACTGCTTTATCACAAGATGTTGTTATAGATAAATGTATAAATAAAAAATAAAATAATTCTTATATATAGAAAGTAAAAAAATAATGTCTACCGGAGGAAAAGTTGTTAAAAAACCTGTAAAATCTACTGCTAAACCCGCTGCTAAACCCGCTGCTAAACCCACTGCTAAACCGGCCGCTAAACCTGCCGCTAAACTTGCCGCTAAACCTGCCGCTAAACCTGCTTCTAAAAAACCCGTAAAAACATCTAAACAACCTTCTAAAGCTGCTTCTAAAAAACCTGTTATGAAAAAAAGAAGAATGAAAGGTGGCGAAGGTGAAGAACCAGTTGTTGATGATGTCGAGGTAATGGAAGAACCAGTTGAAACTTCTGAACCTGTTGTTGAAGAACCTGTTGTTGAAGAACCCGAAGTTGCTGAAGAAGTAACTCCGGAATCAGAAGTTGTTGAAACATCTGAACCCGCTGCTGTTGAAGCAACTAATGCTAGAATGACTTGGACTGGTCCTAATGGTAATACAGAATGGACTTGTACTAAAAATCAAGCAGGTGGTAAAAGAGGAGGCAATTCTAAAAAAAATAAAAAAACATTATATGCTGAATTTTTAGATTCTAAATATTCAAAAGAAGAATTAATGAAAAAATGTCTTAAAGCCGGTATTACTGTTACTGTTAAAAGAAATGGTGTTGTTAAACCTATAAAAAAAGAAACCTTAATTAAAAAGGTTGTTGCTTTAAAATATAAATAAATATATCCTTAATTATTAGTAAAAAAGTTTTAATGTCTTGCGATGAATGTAAAAACTATGAAAGAATAATTGGTATGACTGGTGGTGGTTTTAAAAACTATACTATAAAACAGTTAAGAAATTATTGTAAAAAAAATAATATAAATATTTATAACAAAGAAAAAAAATTACTAACTAAAAAAGAATTAATTAATAAAATAAAATAAGTATTAAATTGCTTTCCTTTTTGTATTAATATCAAATAATTTTTTATTAATATCATACTTTATTTCATCATTAAATTGATTAATCCATACACCACTATTATAATTTGGCATTTTTGTATTACAACTTTTATTATTTACCTTTGCACCTCTTAAAACATATAATTCATTGCCATAATCGTAATTAATGGGTTTTACAGGGTCTGTATATTTTAAATTATTTTCTAATATTTTATTATTATTACTATTATATTGAATATTCATTTCATTTAAGTGATCATAATATTTTTTGTCAGAAATATATTCCTTTTCATTACTATCAGCATCTTGATAATATGTTTTATTATTTTTATTATCTATTGCAAATGGTGGAGGTAAAATATAATTATTTAATTCTATATTATCATCCCGAATATTATTTATAGAATAATTATATTCATCAATATCATTATAGGGTTTAATATGATGATTATCCATTATATCTATAATATATTTTTATAATAATTAAATGTAAAAAATAATAAAATTATAATATTTTTTATAATTAAGTTAAATAATACTTTATATGCCCGTATATAATTTAACATTAAATAATTTTAATAAAGTTTATAATATTATTTCTAATAAAACTGTTATAATATACTATTATTCTGATACATGCCCATTTTGTATTATGTTTAAAGCATTATGGAAAGAAATATTAAAAAAATATAGAAAAAATAAAAATGTTACAATTGTAAATATAAACAGAAATATAATGCATAAATTAGATGAAAAAATGCATGTCGATTTAGTCCCCAGTATAATTGTTTATAAAAATTTAAAAAAAATATCAGAATATAGAAAAGAAAGAGAATATAATAAAATTATTAAATTTATAGATAAAATATATATTTAAAGATTATAATCATACTATTAAATATATATATGAGTATTAAAAGTACAGAAACAAATACTTTTATTGATAATGTATTAGAAGAACATTTGGAACCAACAGAAGATGAATTAGATACTTTAAAAACTATGGTAAATGATTGGTTTAAATATGATGATCAAATTAGAAAATTACAAATTGCTATAAAAGAAAGAAAGGTATATCAAAAAGCGTTAAATACTAAAATTGAGCATTTTATGTTTAATTATAAATATAAAGATTTAAATACACAACACGGCAAAATAAAAGCAAATGAAAGAAAGGTGAAAGTTCCTGTAAAAATGTCTGAAATAAAAGAAAAAATTTTAAAATTAAATCATTTATCTGGTGAAGAATTATTAAATGAAATTTTTAATACTGACAGACCAACTGTTATTAAAAAAAATATAAAAAGAGTTATACCTACTGTTAATTTACAAATATAAATTAGTTACAATAGTAATTTTCAAATTCATCATTTGTTGAGTAAAATATTTTTTTTATATTAAATTTATTGATATATTTTTGACAATTAATACACGGTTTTGAATATTTCAATAAATTATCCATACTATTTGAACCAATTCTTACAACATATAATTCACATTCAGATAAAATTTCTTTATGTTTGTTTTTTATAGCATTATTAATTGCTACAATCTCTGCATGCATACTATATATATTTTTGGAATTCCCTTTGTACATATTAAATCCTTTGCTAATAATATTTTTTTTATAGA
>Ga0228650_1000787_pt1 | contig 12098 bp, 12 predicted proteins | sample 62DmetaG_FD_183171 | JGI IMG/M metagenome (GOLD analysis project Ga0228650, IMG submission 183171) | Seawater microbial communities from Monterey Bay, California, United States - 62D | ecosystem: Environmental > Aquatic > Marine > Coastal | place: USA: California | collected 2016-10-28
AACGCGGGTTGCTGCCCGACCGCATGCTCCGCTGGGGGATCCGCCGCCTGCTCGCCCAGCGCCTGCGTGAAACGCAGCAGTGCCAGCGCAGCGCTGCTGAATGGATCGACTGCTTGAGTCAACGTCCGCTTGCCGAGGCCACCGAAGCCGCCAATGCACAGCACTACGAGATTCCTGCAGATTATTTCCGCAAGGTATTGGGCCCACACTTGAAATACAGCAGTGGCTACTGGACGGATGGAAGCGAGAATCTCGAACAGGCGGAGGCGGCCATGCTGCGCCTCAGCTGCGAGCGCGCGAAGCTCGCTGACGGGCAAGCGATCCTCGAACTGGGCTGTGGCTGGGGCTCCCTCAGTCTGTGGATGGCCGCCCACTATCCGGCAAGCGCGATCACGGCGGTGAGTAACTCCCACTCACAGCGTGCCTACATTGAAAGCCAAGCACGGGCGCGCGGACTCAGCAATCTGCACGTGATTACCTGCGACATTAACGAGTTTGAACCCGAGCAAGCTTTCGATCGGATCGTCTCGGTGGAAATGTTTGAACACGTGCGCAACCACCGCCAGTTGTTCCAACGCCTGCGCAACTGGCTTCACCCGCAGGGCCAACTCTTCGTGCACATCTTCACCCATCGTCGGCACACGTACTTGTTTGACGACCGTGGCGCGAAAGACTGGATGGCGCGCCACTTCTTTACCGGCGGCATCATGCCTGCCGCTGATCTACTCCCGACTGCAGCCAGCGGCTTTACCGAAGCCGCGCGCTGGACGGTCAATGGGCGTCACTACAGCCAGACGCTGGAGGCGTGGCTCAAGCTGCACGATCGCCATGCTGCGGAACTTCGCTCCTGCCTGCAGCCCTGCTATGGCCAACACACCGAGCTGTGGCTGCAGCGCTGGCGTATGTTTTACATGGCCTGCGCGGAACTCTTCGCCTACAACGACGGCCATGAATGGTGCGTCACCCACTACCGCTTCAGCCCCACCCACTGAACCATGCAGATAAAGGAGCCCAAACAACGCATCGCAGTAGTCGGTTGCGGGGTCGCCGGCCTGACTGCGGCATGGCTGCTCAGCCGCCGCCACGAAGTGCAGCTTTTTGAGAAGAACGCCTACGCGGGCGGTCATACCCGCACCTTAACGATTCAGGACGGTCCGGATGCCGGGACTGCGGTGGATACCGGCTTCATCGTGATGAACCATCGTAACTACCCAAAGTTCACCCAGGTGCTCGAACAGCTCGGCGTCGCAGTGGCGGATAGCTCGATGACCTTCAGCTTTCACGATCCGCAAACGAACTATGGCTATGCGGGCACTAGCCTGGCTACCCTGTTTCCATCCCTCGCTTACTGGTTTAAACCGCAGCACCTGAGCTTCGTCAAAGAGCTGTGGCGCTTTGCACGAATCGGCTACGCGGATCTCAACAGCGGCTACCTACAGGATCGTGCGCTGGGCGACTACTGCGCCGATCGTGGCTTCAGTGCAGCCTTCCTCAACCACTACCTCTACCCGATGGGTGCAGCGATCTGGTCGTCCCCGATCCAGCGCATGCACGAATTTCCGGCGCAGCCTTACCTACACTTCCTCGAAAACCACGGGCTGCTACGTTTGGTCAATCGCCCACAATGGAACTATGTACAGGGTGGCTCGCGCACCTACGTGCGCGCCATGCTCAACTCCTTTGCACACCCGCCGCAGCTGAGTTGCGCACCGCAGCGCATCCGGCGCGACGCAGGCAAGGTGCAGCTCGACTTCGCGGCTGCTCCTACTCAGGAATTTGATCAGGTGGTGATCGGTACCCACGCCGACGAAGCCTACCAACTGTTGAGCGATCCCAGCCTTGAAGAAACTGCCAACCTCAGTCCCTGGCGCTATCAGGCCAACACGGTGACGCTGCACACCGACACCACGCAACTTCCACCCAATCGCAAATTGTGGGCATCTTGGAATTTTGCCCGCGAGCCCGGGCATGCCGATGATCGGCCGGTCTCCGTCAGTTACTACATGAATCGCTTGCAGCAGTTGCAGACCGAGCGGGACTACATCGTCACCCTGAATACGACACGCCCGATCGATCCGACAAGTATTGTCAATCAAACCACCCTCACCCACCCGCTGTACTCGTTTGAATCGATGGCCACCCAGCAAGGCCTGCGCACGCTAAATGGTCAGCGCAACACCTGGTACTGCGGCAGCTACTTCGGCTACGGCTTTCATGAAGATGCGGTCCAATCAGCCACCGAGGTAGCGCGTGGCTTCGGCATTGAGCTATGAGTCTGCGCTCTGAGATCTACCGTGGCACCGTGGTCCACGAACGCTGTGGACCCGTAGCTCACGCGTTCAGCTATCCGATGACCTTCTTCGCCTTTGATCTCGCCGAGCTGGATGCGCTCGCCGAGCAGACCCGTCTCTTTGGGCACAACGACCGCGCCGTACTCAGCCTCCGCGACTGCGACTATTTGCACGGCAACGCACAGGCGATTGAACCGCAGCTGGAGGCATTTTTACCGCCACTACAAGCCGGGCAACGCACCATGCTCGTCACCTCGCCGCGCTATTTCGGCTACGCCTTTAACCCCGTCAATTTCTACCTGCGGCTCGACGGCGCGGAGCTGCTGAGCGCGATAGCGGAAGTCAACAACACCTTCGGTGATCGACACATTTACCCACTGACTGAGCTCTGCCAATCCGCAGCCGATACCTGGACCGCTACCTGCCCGAAAGACTTCCACGTCTCGCCCTTTAATGATCTGCGCGGAGACTATGCCTTTACCTTTAAAGTGACTGCGGGCGAGTTGTACCTCGGGGTCGACCTGCATCGTGAGGGCGCATGCGTCCTGCGCACATGGATACAAGGAAACGGCCACGCGATCCACAATCGCGCCATCCGTCGCTATGCCCTGTATCACCCCTGGGATACCGCGCTCAACAGCCTGCCGCGTATCGTTTGGCAAGCTGCGGTGCTGGCCTATCGAAAACAGCTACCCGTGCACCCGCGCCCGGCGCCGCACTCCACCCACACCGTGATCAATCGCGACACACCGGAAACACCGCATGTTATCTAGCACACGCATGACTTTGATTGACGCCGCACACGCGAGCGCCAAGGTGGTGGCATCCATGCCTGCACCTAAGAATCCCAAAGTCCCCATCACACCACCGGAGCAGTGGGTCGACCTATATGGTGACTACCTATACGGCTTTGCCATGTCGCGCCTGCGCAATCCCGAGCTCGCTCAGGACTGTGTCCAAGATACCTTCCTGGCCGGCATCAAGGCACTCGAACGCTTCGATGGCAGTCGCGATATCAAGTTTTGGCTGCGCGGCATCATGCGTAATAAGATCGTCGACCAAATTCGTAAATCGGTGCGCGAGCACAAAGTGGATATTGATACGGAAGATGAGACGCTGCTGGAAAGTTTTTGGTTCAAATACAGCGGCATCGCCACCACCAATCCGGACCCCTGGCAGTTCAACCCGCGCAAGTACTATGACAACAGCGAGTTTTGGGTGGTTTTTGAGGACTGTATCAACACCGTCAAAAATCCCGCACGCGAGGCCTTTATCCTGCGGGTCCTTGAAGATCAGAGTACTGAAGAAGTCTGTAAGGTCTTGGATGTGACTCCGAACTATCTTTGGGTATTATTGCACCGCGCGCGCGAACAGTTGAAGGTCGCACTCGAAGCCAAATGGACCGGTAAAGATGCCCAATAAAGCACTCAGCTATGTTCACCTGTAAACAAGTTTCCAACGCACTGCATCGCGAAGATTATGATAAGCTTCCGCCGCTACGCCGTTTTTTCCTCAAGCTGCACATTAAGCTTTGCATTTTCTGCGGTAAGTTTAACCAGCAGGTGATGGACAGTCAGGACATGTGCCGCTGCTACAAAGAGCAGGAAGCGACGCTGCAAACGAAGCGCCCTGCCATGCCGGAAGATAAAAAGGAAGCCCTGAAGAACCTGCTGTCCGACGCACACAAGTAGTGCTTTCAGCCCGGCAGCAGTGTGCGGCTTAGGAGTGCCGCTCGCCCTAGTCTTTGCGCTTGATGACGATGTGCTTCACATCAATCAAGTCGGTATCAAAGCCCGCTTCGCAGTAGCTGAAATAATAATTCCACTTGCGCTGAAACTTGGAATCAAAGCTGAGGGCACTCAGTTCAGATCGGTTATGATTAAAGGCCTTTGCCCAGCGGCGCAGGGTTTCTGCATAGTGGCGACCAAAGCTCTCGCTGAGTATTACTTTGATCTCGCGCGCGGCATCGACCTGCGCCTGGATCGCACCCGGCGACGGCAAGTGGCCGCCCGGGAAAATGTATTTTTGAATCCAATCGCAACTACTGCAGTACGCCGCATAGCGATCATCCGGTATGGTAATCGCTTGGAGCACCGCGCGCGCGCGTGGCTTCAGGCAATCACGGATCGTTTCAAAATAGCTCGCCAAGTATTCGTGACCGACTGCTTCTATCATCTCACAGGAGACGACCGCATCGAAGCGCCCGTCCAAATCCCGATAGTCCTGCAGACGCAAGTCGATCTGCTCACTTACACCCGCGGCTGCAAAGCGTTGCTGTGCCAGCGCAAACTGTGCTTCGGAAAGCGTAATGGTCGTCACGCGGCAGCCACGCTGTGCGGCGCGTAGTGCCAGTGCGCCCCAACCGGTGCCAATCTCCAGCAAGTGGTCGCCCTGACCCACGGCAGCCAGATCCAACATGCGGTCGATTTTATTGAGCTGTGCCTGCTCCAAGCTCTCGTAGTAATGAGCGAACAGTGCGCTCGAGTAGGTCATGCTTGGATCCAAAAAGAGCTGGTAAAACTCATTACTGAGATCGTAGTGCTCTTGAATATTTTGCCGGCTTTTGACCCGTGTGTTGCGCCGCGCCACATGCCCCAAGCGGTTGAGCCGCTGCGTCAGATAAGAAAAGCCTTTGCGCAAACGGCCGACATCTTGCTGGTTGCGCGCGAGCAATTTCAACAGGGCGCTGAGATCGTTCGTCGTCCAGAGACCTTCGACGTAGGCCTCACCGAAGCCGACACTGCCGCCACGCAACACCTTTTTGAAAAAAGACGGGTGCCGGATCTGCAAATTAACCTGGGGCAAATCCTGCTCACCCACCACACACTGCGCGCCGGATGGAAATTCGATGCGCAAACGACCTGAATGCAGTCGGCGCAGTAGACGCACAAAGAGACGCTCCACCCAACGCAAGGGTACCGTGTTCGTGTCAGTTGCAGTCCTTAGGACGGAGGTGTGCGTGGTTTCCATAAAAAGAATGCTTGGGTGGTGTATTGATACTGGCGATACGCTTCGCCACGCCGCTGCAAGGAGGAGCGCTCAGCGTAAGGGATACCGGTAAGGTACCGTAGAAAAATGTACATGGCGACCGGCCCGATCCAAGCGACCCATGACTGTGGACTGCCCCAAGCAAACGCGACATAAGCCCACCAGTGCACCCACTCAAAAAAGTAGTTCGGGTGCCGCGAATAACGCCATAGCCCCTCTTGGCAGACTTGCGTGGCATGCCGCGTGTCGGCACGAAAACGAGCCAACTGGCGATCGGCGATGCTTTCACCCAGAAACGCCACAAGCGCAATCGTCAGCGCCAGTCCATCCAGCCATGAAACTGCCGCACGGTGCTGCAGCGCGGTGCTAACCGGCAGAATAAACAAGGCCACGAAGACAATCTGCACCAAAAACAAACCGAAGAAATTTCGCCGCGCTGCGGGCCCCCAATGTTTGGCCAAGTTTACATAGCGCGGATCTTCATCCCCACTACGGACCCGGTCGCAAAACAGATGCACAGTCAAGCGCAGCGACCAGAGCGACACCACCGCCAGTACCAAGAGCGCGCGTGCGTGGTAGAGCTCATGCGCGCTCACGTACGCAGCCGCGGCGATCCCGACGCCCGCCGTCCAGATGAGATCCACCAAGGCCATGCGGCGCCAACGCAAGGCCAAGGCATACATGCTTCCCGCAACAGCGAAGCCGACTACAAACAAAGCTGCCCAATAGCCACTCATGCGCCGTGCGAGCGACCCGCATTGGCAGCGGCCTCCGCGTAGATCTTTTGTGGATACGCCCGCACATCCCAAACAATACCGCAGAGCTCGAATAAACGCAGGATGTAATACGAAACATCAATCTCCCACCAATACATCCCTTGCCGTGCCGAAGAGGGGTAACGGTGGTGATTGTTGTGCCAACCTTCGCCAAAGGTTAGCAAAGCAACCCACCAGTTGTTGCGACTTTCATCATCAGTCGCAAAGCGCTTGCTGCCGATGATGTGCGTCACCGAATTCACACAAAACGTCACGTGATAGACCAACACCGTACTCAAAAAGAAGCCCCACATCACCAACTGTAAGCCACTCGTACCCAGCTGAGGGAAGGCCGCATTCAGGCCCCAGCCAGTTACATAGAGAGCCGCAATCAAGCTCAGCACCGGCAACACATGAAAACGATCGATAAACTTGAGCTCCGGATATTTCGTTAGGTCTTTGATCCGATCGTATTTAATTTCGCTGTGCGCCTTGCACAGCACCCAACCAATGTGCGCCCAAAAGGCATCGCGAATAACCGGCGAGTGTATGTCCGCTTCTTTATCCGAGTGTTGATGATGATGGCGGTGGTTGGCCGCCCACCACATCGGCCCTTGCTGTGCGGACGACGTGCCCACCCACGCCAACACGAACTGAAAGGCGCGACTGGTTTTGAACGCGCGGTGTGAGAAATAGCGATGGAAGCCGGCGGTGAGCGCGAAGACCCGTGTCAAATAAGTCACCGCGAGTGCAGCCACCGCGACCCAACTAAAGCCGGTAAAAAAGATGCCGATACAGGCAAGGTGCATAAAAATAAGCGGCGATGATGTCAGCAGGAGGCGGTTGTCCTCTTCCATCACACAGTGCCTGAGTAGTTTGAGTAAGTTCATGGTCGGGTATAAAAGGGAACGTAGGCGCTAATGCAAACTTACGGTTTTATCGACGCTTGTAAGGTCATCACCCCGCTGACGTTTTCTCAAAATGCCTGCCCTCAAGCAATTGTACCGCGAACAAGTTATCGCGACCGACCTGAACACCGCATGGGACTTTATTCGTCGACCCCAGAATCTCAACCGTATCACGCCCGATGATATGACCTTTGAGATCATTTCGGAGGTGCCGGAGGAAATGTACAATGGGCTAATGATTGAGTATCGGATTGGCATCCCACTGCTGGGCAAGCAGCCCTGGCTCTCCGAAATCAAACACGTGCGCGACCATCACTCCTTTGTCGATGAGCAGCGTAGCGGCCCTTACCGACTGTGGTACCACTACCACGAAATCAGCGAGCACGCGGATGGGGTACGCTTTGTGGATCGTGTGCACTACTCCCTGCCCTTCGGCCCCTTGGGGGCGATCGCGCATCGGCTGTACGTAAAAAAACAACTTCAGTACATTTTTGACTATCGTCGGCAGGCGATGGTCGAAGTCTTTTCTTAGTGTCGGTTCGCTCCGGCTGGCGGTTTCGCAGCAAGCGACTCGCTCCTCTAAAGCATTGACAGTACGCAGCTCGTGCCCCTCAATGCGCACATCGTTGACGGATTGTGCGAAACATCCTTCGCAAGCGATTGAGCCTGTGGCTCACCGATCCAAAGCAACGATACCCTTCCACGCGGCAGATTGAATCTGCCCCACCACCTGTCATGTCGCACTCTGTGCGCGCATCACAGCAAAAGCTGTAGCCAGCTTGACCACATGAGCGACCACAACGAAACCGAAGAGCCCAAGGCAGCACAAACGCAGGAGAATGAGACCGAGGTCTCCGGCATTCTGGAAGTCTTGCCGAATAAGTCTGGGCAATTGATTGACCCAACACGCAATGGTAAGACCACGCCCAGCGATCCCTTTGTGCCACGCGAACTGATCAAACGCTTCAAACTCAAGCAGGGGAATTTCATTGTTGCGAAAGCGCAACACAACCCACGCCACCCCAACCCAAAGGTGCGCTTCATCGACACCATCGATGGCGCCACGGTCGAAGAGCGCAAGCGCCGCTTCAGCTTCCAACAAATGGTCTCGATTGCGCCGGATGAACAAATCCGCCTCGAGCACAGCGACGGCCGCGTCACCACCCGCATCATGGATTTATTTTGCCCAATTGGTAAGGGCACGCGTGGCTTGATTGTTGCCCCACCCCGTACTGGTAAGACCACCCTGCTGCATGATATTGCTGCTGGCGTTCTGCAAAACCATCCGGAGTGCCATGTGATTGTACTGCTCGTGGATGAGCGCCCCGAAGAAGTCACCGATTTCAAGCGTAGCGTGGATGCGGAGATCTACGCCTCGTCCAACGATGAAGAACTCACCAACCACCTGCGTATGGCGGAAATCGCCGTCGAGCGCGCCAAGCGTATGGTCGAAGCGGGTAAAGATGTCGTCTTGCTGCTCGACTCCATCACGCGTCTGGCCCGTGCTTACAACGCCTCTTCCGGTAAAGGTGGGCGCACCATGACCGGTGGTCTGGATGTCCGTGCCCTGGAAAAGCCACGGCAAATTTTCTCTGCCGCACGCAACTGCGAAGAAGGTGGGAGCTTGACCATTATCGCTACTGCCTTGATTGAAACTGGTAGCAAGATGGACGACCTAATTTTTCAGGAGTTCAAGGGCACCGGTAATATGGAGATGGTGCTCGATCGCAAAGCGGCGGAGCTGCGCCTGTGGCCTGCGATCAATCTAAATGCATCCGGCACGCGGAAGGAAGAACTGTTGCTGTCCGGCAAGTATCTCACCGGCGCGCAATTCCTGCGCCGCGCACTCGCCGGCCAAAAGATTGAAGATGCCGCAGAGACGATGATCGATCGCTTCAGTCAGACCAAGAACAACGACGAGTTCCTCAAGCTACTGGAGCGCTAGTTTTCGCCGCACTGCGGTGCCAGCGCCGTGCTAGGATTCCATAGCGCGGAGCGCCAAACAGGACGGCTGTAAACAACACACCGGCCATGACCGCCATCATGCCCGAGGTGGACGTCGACTCGAAGCCGAACCAACGCGGTACCAGCAGAGCACTGATGTGCCCAAGCACGGCAGCCAGTGCCGCGAAACAGGCACTGATCACGACCATCCCGAGCAGCTTATCCGTCAGCAAGTGCGCCGTTGCCGCCGGCACAATCAACATTGCAATCACAATGATGCTGCCGACGGCCTCAAAGGCCGCCACGGTGGTTACCGCTACCAGCGTCATCAAGACATAGTGCATGCGGTCGGCGTTCATGCCGAGTGTGGTGGCCAGCTCCGGATCAAAGGAAGTGATGCGCAGCTCTTTAAAGCAAAGCAGGACAAACAGTGTGTTGATGAGCAGGACCGCACCTAAAGCCAAGGCAGCGCGCGGCACCTGCAGCTCCACGCCAAGCAAGGAGGGGCGCCAAACCACATCCAGCGGCGTCAACTCAATCGCACCGTAGAGCACACAACTCGGATCGAGGTCGACAGAATCGGCCGCCTGTACGATCAATAAAAGCCCTAGGGCAAACAGCGTGGTGAAGACGATTCCCATCGATGCGCCGCGATCGACCTTACCGAAACGACTGATCCATTGCGTAAAGACTGCAGTGAGCACACCAATCACGGCAGCGCCGAGAAACATCAGCCAACTGGTGCGCGCCTGCGTGATTAAAAACGCAATTGCCAGACCGGGGAGTACGGCATGGCTGATCGCATCCCCCATCATGCTCATTTGACGCAGCACCAGAAAATTACCCAAGAGCGCACAGGAAACCGCGGCGAGCACACCGACAACCACAATCCAGGTATCTAAGCTAAACCATTCCATAGCTGCGCCTCAGTCTCCGGGTTGAATGGGGTGTGGACTCGGTGGCACGACTGCAGTGCCGGCCATGCGCAGGCGTTGCAACTTGGCTTCCAGTTCGCCCACCATTTGCTCGCCCAACACGTGCTCGAGCGTATCCGCATCGCGGTCGACCCGACTGGGCGCCACATCGGCATATTCGATTAAATAGAGCTCCCACAGGCGGTGGTTACGCGTGACTTGGATCGCCGCTTCTAAACCGGCTTCGGATAGCACGATGCCGTCCGCTGCGGTAATGGCCTCGAGCAGTCCGTCCTGGTAGGCATGCTGCAAATGCCGCCGCAGCTGGGCGTCCGACCAAGTCCGCCGGCCACGCACTTGCCGAAAAGCTACGGGCCGAATCTGGACCGACCGACTATTTAAGGCATCGGCTTCCAAAATCTCATACAACGCACGCAATAAGTGTTGCCGCCCCACCGAGCGCTTGAGGCTGCGTTGCCGCAACCAACGCACCGCGACACCGCGCTCCGTGCCCAACAGCAGACTGACGATAAAGAAGCCGGCGGCGACCAGAACGATCAGTGCACCGGCCGGCAGGCGCGGCGCCAATGCGCTGAGACTGGCACCAAGCCAGCCGCTCAAGCCGCCAATCACCGCAGAGAGCACTAACATGCCGTCCAGGCGATCGGTCCAAAACCGTGCGGCCGCGGCAGGCGTGATCAGGAAGGCAATGATCAATATCAGGCCCACCGCTTGCAGCCCGGCTACCGTGACCAAGGTCACCAAAGCGAGCAGCAGGAGATCCAAGCGCTTCACGGGCCAGCCCTGCGCAGCGGCATAGACCTCATCGAAACACAGCAGGCGCAATTCCTTAAACAATACAACCGAAAGCACAAGTACGGTGCCGGTAACCAGCAGCAATAGGCGAAAATCACTCATGATCATCGAAGCAGTCTTGCCGTAGATAAAGGCTTCCAAGCCTGCCGCACTGCCCTCGGGCATGGTTTGTATAAGGCCCAGCACCGCGACCCCGGCGCCAAAAAAGACGCTCAAGACGATCCCCATCGCCGCATCGTCTTTGATGCGCGTCTGATTGCGAATCAACAGCACACAAAAACAACCCAACAAGCCGGTAAGCGTGGCCCCCGCAAGCAACACCGGCAGGGACTTGCCATTGCCCCCCAGTAAACTAGCGAGCATGAAGGCCAGACCGACGCCCGGCAAAGTGGCATGCGAAAGCGTATCCCCCATCAACGAGCGTTTACGCAGGAGAAGAAAACTGCCCATCAAGCCGCAGGCGCAACCGAGCAAAAGCGTGCAGACAACCACCAAGCGCGTATTGTAATCGCGCAGGAAAAGCACTGCCGAAAGATCAGACCCCTCCATCGAATGACTTACTGCGCTTGCATCAATTGCTCCGCGGCCTCGCTCAACAGCGAGAGCTTCGCCCCATAGGTCTTACGCAAGTTCGCTTCGGTAAACACGACATCCGTCGGACCCTGCGCCACCACACGCATATTGAGTAGGACCGACCAGTCAAAATACTGCGGCACCGTCGCCAAATCGTGGTGCACCACCAGACAAGTCTTGCCACGGCGCTGGAAGTCTTTGAGCAATTCGACAATGGCGCGTTCCGTCGCGGCATCAACTGCGGCAAAGGGCTCATCCATTAAATAAACATCGGCATCCTGTACCAGCGCCCGAGCCAAGAACGTGCGTTGCTGCTGACCGCCGGAGAGCTGGCTAATCTGCCGATCGGCATAATCCGCCAAGCCGACACGATCGAGTGCTTGTAACGCCAGGGCGCGCGCACGCTGGTTCACCCGGCGAAACCAGCCCAGCTGGCCGTACAGACCCATCGCCACCACATCGAGCGCGCTGACAGGGAAATCCCAATCGACACTCTCGCGTTGTGGCACATAGCCGACCTGTTGGCGCGCCTTTGCATAGGGCCGGCCATAGACCTGTACCTCCCCCGAAGTACGCGGTATCAAATCCAAGCAAGCCTTCAGCAAGGTGCTTTTGCCGGCTCCGTTGGGTCCGACGATCGCGACTAACTTGCCCTCGGGTATCGCGAGGTCGATATCCCAAACGACTGGCTTACGATGATACGCCACGGTGAGGTCGCGCACCGACAAGGGGTAGCGCTCTGCCGCAGCGGCGGGTGACGCGCCCTGCGGTACGGATTCAACTGTTGCAGTCATAAGTGATTCAAGCGTGCACCATCGCGCTGTCTGGGTGGGTAAAGTTTCGGCAGCCCGCTATTTCTTTCGGAAGCCCGCCGCGCTGCCCCCCAAGGCATTCGCAATGGTAGTTACA
>Ga0228650_1000789_pt1 | contig 12094 bp, 8 predicted proteins | sample 62DmetaG_FD_183171 | JGI IMG/M metagenome (GOLD analysis project Ga0228650, IMG submission 183171) | Seawater microbial communities from Monterey Bay, California, United States - 62D | ecosystem: Environmental > Aquatic > Marine > Coastal | place: USA: California | collected 2016-10-28
AAAGGGACGACTAGGGGCGTCAAGCCGAAGAAGGCGCCATCGACCGTGACGCTCGCGCCATTCGGCTGGCTCGACAAGGTGAGTGTCGCATCGGCGGGTGTGAGGGTGATGGTGCCCAAATCTTCATCAACGCCGGCAACGATACTCAAGGCAATGTTTTCCGGTAAGAACCCCGGCGCACTGAGCGTCAGCGTATGCTCGCCTGATAAAACGTCAACACCATTGGCTGTGATGGCAGCAGGCTCGTTATCCACCGCAGCGGATGCGGCAGTGGGAATCGTGGTAAATCGCACTTGCGCCCAATCAGGTGCGAGTGCGACATCAAGTGTCTGGCTTTGGTTGCGGCCGGTGACGGTGACCTCTTGTTGCCACGACTGATAACGCGCCAACTCGGCTGTCACCTGATAAGTGCCCGCCTCAAGAATGACGTCGGTTGCCGGTGACGTCCCAATGGGCGAGTCGTTGACGGTGAGTGCGGCGCCAGTGGGCTGTGTCGTGATCGCGACGACACCGGGTAAGGGGGCAAGCTGAATGTCGATTCGCTGAGACTCAGCATCACCAACGGAAATCGTTTGTGCATACGGGTGGTAACCCTCGGCGCTGATCTCGAGTGCGTAATCCCCGGGTCGCACCAGTAGCCGATCTCCAAATGACCAGTGCAGTCCGTCTAGGGCATAAGTGACCTCGCTTTCAGCTTCGATGTTGAGCGTCAGTGAGCGAGCCGTGAACAAAAACAGTAAAACCGTCGCAAAGAGCAGGCCGATAATCGTCATTGCGATCGGTCGCAGTGGCAGGCGTTTCGCACTGGGTGTCGCCTGACTCAGCGGCTCAAATTGCGCAGGCGCTAGCCGATCCGCTGTGGCGTTACTCGTGGTCGGCTCAAAAGCTGCCGGTGTCAGCGCCTCGTCTTGCTCAGTCATCACGCATCCTCAAATCGCTTCGACGCAGCGAACGTCAACGGCATTAAGCTGACCGGGTTTTACCTCAAACTGAATGCGCACGTCACGGAATCCATTGCGCATACCCACCGCCGTGTAGGTTCCGGGCCGTAATGTCAGGATTTGTTGCTGAATGAGTCCCAGTCGTTGAACTCGTAGCACGGTGATGTCAGTTAACCCATCTGAGTTCATCTCTATCGTGACTGGGGTGGTGGCATAATCAATGGTGGCGTTAGCCGCCATGATTTGACGCTGCAATCGTGTGCCGGGGGACGGCACCCTTTGCGCCTCATCGAGTGTTTCCTGCGCGAGGCGCAGCACGCGCCGATCGATCAGTCGATTCTTTTCCGTGACAATGGCCTCGAGTCGCTCGTCGAGATCGGCACGTGGTCTCGCTCTTGCCATGCCTTCATTCGCGTACAAGATGAGTGCATCAATGGCCAGCGCCTCGTTGAAGAGGGCAATGGCATCTTGCCAACGTTCTTCGCGCTCTGCGCGTTCAGTCTGCCCCCTGATGGACAGTAGCCTAGCTTGGGTCCGGGCCTGGTCCAGTTCAGCCAGTGCCGCACTCGGTTCTGGCGCACCCGGCTGCAGTCGCGCCGCCGCCTCAAATTGATCTTTCGCTCGTTCAAACTCAGCCTGAGCCAGCGCAGCGTAGCCTGCAGTCATGGCGGCGGTAAAACGCTGCTCAGTGAGTGCCCGTTGTAACTCGCTGAGGCGACGCTGTGCCCGCAAATGCAGTGGGTCAGCTTGCGTCGCGACCTCGGCGTTGTTGACGGCGGCAACATAATCACCTTCGGCCTCAGCTAACGCTGCGGCGTCTAAGGAGCCGATGACCTGCGGTAATGCGCTGACGCGTTCGCTCAAGTCGACGAGCCGACTGTCCGCCGGCGCCATCTCGATCAGCTCGCTGAGCCGCGCTTGAGCAGCCATTAGGTCACCCGCTTCAATGGCTTGTGTCAACGTGGCGAGCAAGGCGTCAATGCGCCCTGGTAAGCCCTGCTCTAGGGCCTCGAGTTGCTCTACTCCGGCTTGATAGGATGCGATCGCTTGCTCAAAGTCCCGCTCCCGGTAAGCCGTATCCCCCAGTGCGGCCTGCTCGAGCGCATCGCCGTAGGTCGTCTCTGCCCATCGCGCAGCGCCAAGTGACTCTAATGCGCTCTGCTTGCTGAGCAGCGCTTGCAGTATCTCTTGCGCTTCACGCCTGAGCGCGCTTTCCTGCGCCTCAGCAAAGGGACTGCGCCCCTCGCCGACGTCAGGCGTTGCACCGGCAGTGCTCGGGTATGAGGAGCCCTCCGCTGTGCCTGCGTTGTTGTCTGTTATGGCTCCTACCTGGGTCGGATCATCCGGTGCAACGAGGCTGGGCAAGACGAAAAAGACAAACAAGAGGAGGAGCCCTGCGAGCCCTAGGCCGAGAACGGCCGGTCTTTGTACCGCTTTGGTTTCCTCTGTTGCAACGCTACTGGCCGCAATGGGTGCAGGCTCAAAGGTCGTTGCTGAGAGAGGTTGTTCTTTGTGTTCGCTCACGGGTCCTGCGTGTCAGGAAGCAGTGTGGGAGAGGGGGTCTTAGGTTGTGGCGGCTCGAGGGCGGCTAGTTCTGCGGCGTAGATATCCGCTAGCAGTTCGCGCCATTGGTCGTATTGATCTTCAACATTGCCGGTTAAGCGCACGGTTCGATCTTCTAACTCGATGACGCGGGGGGTGATCTCAGCGTCGAGCGACTGGCCGAGTTCCTCCAACGCTAAGGAGTGGATGTTCGATTCGGCGCGTTTCTCGAGTCCTCGCTTGAGCAATGCGCCGCCACCAACGACACCGATCGCGCCGGCGCTTCGTGTCATGCGGCTTCCAGAGCTTTGCGCCACGATGCCTGCGAGTATCGCGGCGCCGCCTGCAATCATTTCACGTTTGGCCTCGTTCTCGAGTTCCCGCAGTGCGACCGTCTCCTCGTAACTCGCTTTGCGCCACTCCTGATACGGGGTGTACATGTCGTCAGAAAAGCCGGCGTAGTGGCCCTGGAGCGTATCAACAAAGACGTAGTGCCGTTGGCGCAAACCGCGCACTCGCGCCAGCATGGGGTCTTCTTCCGATGGCAACCGGCGCAAGGTCACCTGCCCAGAGGGATCTTCGTTAAGATAATCCGCGAAGGCGCCACTGGCGAAATCGCGCGCAAATCGCATTTCAGCGACTCGCCGAATGGTGGTGCGTTCTTCGGCAGGCAGTCGCTGAAATGCGGCCAGCATGTCATTGGCGATCATCCGATAGACCGATAGGAACGGGTCTTGCTTGGTGCGAGTGCCTTGTTCGTAAGCGTAGCGACTGGTGATGCCGGTATAGCGTTTATCGAGCCACACGGTGCCGCGCGCGTCAGACACGCGTATTTTGAGTTCCAGCGCCTCACCGTCAGACTGCAAGATCGTGCCGCGCACCAAAAGATCAGAGAACTGCCGCTCGTCAGGCACCACCCTGACGGCGCCCCAACCCCCTTGCTCGGCCAGTACATCGGCTAGCTCGGTGGCCATGAAGGTGGCTTCGGCTCGACGGACTTCTGGGTAGACCTGCTCCTCGTCCTCGACACTGCTGATGCCGGGATCAAGAATCACGACGCCGACATCGAGTAACTCGGCATCAGGAACAGGAGTGTCTGGGGCATCGAGCACGGGAACAGATGTTGATTTGACGGTTTCTGTGACACAGCCGGTCAAAAGACTCAGTGCGAGTAGCACACCAATTAAGCTTCGGGTCATGACGCGGGGACCTCGATGCCTTTGTATTTGCGATACTCATTCCACAGTTTTTCGCGAACCTCAGGATCTGCCTCGCGCATGGCGGCCTCGCGCAGTTGTCGCGCGACCACATCGTCATCGTTGCCAGCGGGTATGTCACCCGGCGGTGGGTATTTGGCGCCATCGGTTGGCGGCGCGTTACCGCGGCTCCCCCCAATACCGCCGCCCACTGAGCTGTTGCCCGTGCTGGCAACGCTGCCTCCAAAGGTGCTTTCCTCGTCTGCTGCGGTGTTGGAGTCTGCCGACGATTCGCTGGTTTGAGTCGTTCGTGCCCGATCGGCTTCTCGCTGGCGTTGTTCTTCGTCGTAAATGATGCCATCGAAATCTCGGGTACTCTCCTCCAGTTGACGATCCAATATCGCAACGCGCTCAGCCGACGTCATTGGCCCTTCAGCGCCCCTATTCGAGTCCATGCCGCCGCCTGCACGTGTCCCTGTTCTTGTTCCCGATGACGCATTGCCAGATGCGCCCGATGTGCCGCTCGTTGTGGCGGTTTCTGAGCCGCTGTCTCCATTGCCGCCTTCACCGCTTTCTTCCGCGCCCGGCATCGAGTTATCGCCGGCTCCGGTGGCGCCATAGTCTTCATCGAAGGTGGGTAAGGTATCGACCATTGAGGGTAGGTCGGCATTGCCGGCGACGTCACCGAAGCCCGGATCACCTGCCCCTGCTTCGTTGCCAGTCTGCCCCGCCCCTGCCGATGACGACGCATCGCCGGTGCTAGGTGTGCCGGCTGTACTGCCGGTTCCCGCAGGCGGGGAGGCACCACTTGCGCCAGCCGTGCTGGGGCTGCTCGACCCTGCGCTACCGCTAGAACTGCTGCTGGAACTACTGCTGGAACTACTGCTGGAACTACTGCTGGAACTACTGCTAGAACTGCTACTAGAAGTACTGCTAGAGCTACTACTGGAACTACTGCTGCTCGAGCTAGAAGGCGAAGAAGGGGGCGTCGGCATCGATGGGGTTGTCGGCGTGGTGGGTGTGCTGGCCGAGGGGCATCCCATCAATACCAGCATGACCGCCATCAGTGCTGATGCCATGGTTAGGCGCAGTAAGCGGGTCACGGTCATGATGCTTATCGGTGAGCGGGTATTCATTGCGGTTGCAGTCCCATTGCGTCCCTATTGGTGGCGTTTAGATCAAAAGACCATGTCAGTATATCAGTCTCTACCGGCACACCCGCCTCGTATCGAGGCCGAAACCGAGTGCGCCGTATGGTCCGTAATAAGCGGTCCACCTGAGCCTTATTGTGCACCTCGGGCGCACTATCTGACGCCGTGTCGGGCACGGCATTGATCTCGGCGGCTGTGTCCACCTCAGTCGTCGTGTCGTCGCCCTCGTCTCTTGCGGTCTCCTCTGTTACGACCTCGCTGGCGATCACTTGTTCCAGCAACGTGATTTTTCCCATCTCATTAATTTGCAGCTGCACGACTACGGGCCCTGAGTCGTCTCGGCGGAAGGGTGGCAAGCGGCGCAATTGCTCGATATCTGGCAGAGGGGTCACCGTTTGAAACAGCGCGGCGCGCACCAGAGGGTTATCTTCGGACAAGGGTGCCTCGGGCGGTGTAGGTGTGGTCGCTGCTTCCGAGTCGGGCGTGGGTTCCGCTGCCAGAGCGAGGGACTGCTCACCCCCCACCCCACTTTCAGGCTGAGGACCTGACGGAGCGCTGGGCTCAGTGGGTGCGGCTTCACTGGCCGCGCCATCAAACGCGCCAGTCATGAGGGGCGTTGCGGGCGCGGGCGCAGTGCCCATGACTTCGGTGACGTCACTCGGCGCCGCTGACTGATCTGAGACGCTCGTCTCCGCGACCTCGGGGTCGTCAGTATCGACAGGTTGTGTAGCGCCATCCGTTGCGAGGGGGGCGCTGTCAACGCCCTGACCGTTCGGGTCATGGCTTGCCGCGTTGTCATCAGGGGCGCTCGCCAGCATGGGATCTGCGATCTCCACCGGCAGGGGGGTGATGCGCCGCCACGCTCGGTCGTAGTAATTGGTTGCGTCGGCACGTCGGCCCATCCACCAGGCCCAATCACCGAGCCGTGCCAGGTCGCTTGCTTGCTCGCCAGCGTCGGCGCCGTGCAGCGAGTTCAAGCCGTAGATTGCCGAGAGCACGGCCTCGCCGCGACGATAGATGCCGCCGAGCGCCGAACTCTGTCTAAAGCTGTCCACCCTGAACGCATCATTAGACCCCCTGGCTTTTTGCAAGAGGCCAAAACGATAATGAATGCGCAACATGCCCTCTAGTGGCGCGAGTAAGGCTTGGGCACGATCTCCGTAGAGCTGTGAGCTTTGGTTATAAGCAACTCGATAGTATTCCCAACTCCGTGCAAGGTGCTCGGGGTGGGTTTCAGCCTCGCCTAATCCCAGCTCCCAAGCCTGCTCTGCCCAGGCAGCTTGGTCGAGCAGTGCCGCAATGGATGCCGGTGTGCCGGCTAACGCTTCTGATTCCACGCGGGCGAGGTAGGTCTGGCGTTCATTCACATCGTCGTACAAGCCCAGCGCCGCTAGGCTACGTATTTCGGCACGGAGTAACGGGATCTGATCTGCGGCATACAAGCCCGACTGGACGCGGCTAATGTGAACGCCTCGCTTCAGCACCCTGGCCGCCTCAACGTGACGGTCCAGCGATTGCAGGTTGAGCCCCAACCCCAGTAACTGCTCGGTCAAGCCCGGCGCAAAGGCGCCGGCGCTGGTCTCCATCGACTCGATGTAGCCACGGTACACGCCCAGCGCGCTGGGTTCTTCGACGATGGCCGGTTCGGGCTGAGATTCCAGTGGCGTGGTCATGTCAATCGCGATAGCGGGAGCGTCTGCAAGCACTGATTCAGACTCGGGTTGAGAAGGGGTCGCCATGTCGACGACGATAGGCATTGAGTCAGTGGTTGCAGTATCGCCTTCGCCGTCCTGTGCGATGACCACACAAGGCAAAAGCCCTGAGCAGATCAGGGTCAGAGTCAGCACTCCGTGCCTGACTGACATACGACGCGTGTGGGCCAAGATCCTTCTCCGGCGCGCTTTTCGGCCCCCCAGTATAGAGCGATGTCAGGGCAAAAAGCATGTCGGGATATAAACACGGCTCCCCGCGCCAGTTGAACCGAAACGGATGAATCCATCAGCTCGCCCCAGCAACTGCGCTATGGCGGCAAAAAAGCGCTGAAACCGCAAAAATGGCGTTTCAGCGGTGATGCATGTGTTCGTATAATTTGACCCTCCTAGTGGGCAGTGTTGCGTGCTGGGGGTCAAAGCCCGGGGTGAGTTGGTCACAATCTAGAGAATCAGGATTTCCTATATGGGTCAGTTTTTAGAACAGACAGCCGTCATACCCTTAGCTGAGGGCGCTTGGACGGCAGAGATTCACCGCGGCTGGCGCATTGGCTCAGTGGCGAATGGCGGTTATGTGCTAGCACTAGTGGGACGTGCGCTGTCAGCGGCGCTGAGCCAGCCCGACCCACTCAGCATCAACGCCTTTTATTTGGCGCCCTGCGAGCTGGGGCCTGTGCAGATAGCGATCGAGTCACTCTCAGAGACGCGTAGCACCCATTTTGCGAGTGCCGACCTGCGACAGAATGGGCAGCTGAAACTGCGTGCAACCGCCGCCTATACGAATCTTGATAAGCTCTCAGGCCCAGATTGGAGCAATGTCGCCCCACCTGATGTACCCCCCTTCGACACCGTAGCGGCATTGGCAGCGTCGCATTTAGAGATTCACCAGCGGGTCGATCTGCGCCTGGTGCGGGGTCATAAGGTCTTTTCTGAGGGCGATACCGACGGCTCGGGTGAATTTATTGCCTGGCTTGCCCACCGAGATGGCACGGCACCGAGACCGTTGGACTTATTGATGTTTGCTGACATTTTGCCGCCCCCTGTCTTCACCATTTTTGGGGCGTACGGTTGGGCACCCACGGTGGAACTCACTGTGCAGGTGCGGCGTAAGCCTGCCGCCGGACCGCTGCTGGCCAGACATTCCACGAAGCATGTGAGTCAGGGAGTGGCCGAGACCGATACCGAGATATGGGATTGCGAAGGCGATCTCGTATCGATCGCTCGGCAAACGTACAAGCTCCGGATGCCGAAGCCTGATCAATAGGCACTGGGCTGAGCGAGGGCTGGAAACGATTGGCCTAGACCTGACGGTAAGGCCAGTGCCCAGCGATCCGCTGGGTTGTTCGAGTGTCGGTTACAGCACTCCGATCACTCGGTGGCCACGTGGCCACCGGGCCTGCGCAGGTCGGCAAAACCCTGCAGCCAGCCATCCTCGATCATCAGTGAGTTGGCGCGGCCGATAGTCCGTTGGGTCAGTGTGAGGTTATGGCCCCAAGCCTCCAGAATCCGCTGGGTGTCGACGCTGATGCCAGGCTCGACAAGTGTGCGGTCTGGCATCCATTGGTTGTGCACCCGCGGCGCTGCCACAGCAGTCGCAATATTCATATCGAACACCATTGCGTTGAGCAGGGTTTGCAGCACCGTCGTAATGATTAAAGAGCCCCCCGGGCTGCCAGTGGCCAGCCAGGGGTGGCCGTCTTTAAAAACAATCGTGGGCGTCATGGAAGAGAGCGGCCGCCGATTGGGCGCGACGGTATTGGCTTCACCCTGCACCAGTCCATAAGCATTGGCGGCGCCTGCTTTGGCAGCAAAATCGTCCATCTCGTTATTCAGCAAGATGCCAGTGCCGGGCACGACAATGTGGGAACCGAAGCTGAAGTTCAGAGTGTAGGTATTGGCGACAACATTGCCCTGCGCATCCGCCACTGAGTAGTGTGTGGTATCCCGACTCTCTGCCGGTATCGGGTTACCTGGCCCTACGGACGCAGCGGTATTGGCCCGATTGGCGGTAATCAGTTGGCGGCGTTCATCGGCATACTCTTTGCTGATCAGTGACTCTGTGGGCACCACGGTCTGATCAGGGTCACCGAGGTAGCGGCTGCGATCTGCATAAGCCAATTTCATGCTCTCGATGAGTCGGTGTAGGTATTCTGCACTGTTGTGACCGTAGGATTTTAGTGGATAGGGTTCCAGCAGATTGAGCATTTGCAAGATATGGATGCCGCCCGAGGAGGGCGGTGCGACAGACACAATTTCGAATTCGTTAAAGGTACCGCGGACCGGGGATCGCTCTAGCGTGCGGTAACCCGCGAGATCATCGGCAGTGATGAGACCATCGTTGGCGGCCATGTCAGCCGCAATGAGCGCAGCGGTCTCGCCCCCATAAAAACCATCGCGACCTTTGTCGCGGATACGCTGGAGTGTATGGGCGAGGTCAGGTTGCTTAAATAGCGCGCCGGGCGCGGGTGCATTGGCGGTTCCCTGAAGATAAACCCGTTTAGCCTCTGGATCCATCGCCAGACGCTCAGCTCGGGAAGTCAGACTCATGTGCAGTGCAAGGGGGGTATCGAAGCCTTGCTCCGCAAGATCAATCGCGGGCTGGATAACGGTGGCGAGCGGCAGCGTGCCATATTTCGACTGCGCATGAATCAGGCCAGCAACCGTACCGGGCACACCAGCTGCTTGACGCGAGAAATACGCCTTTGACTTGTTGACGGTGCCGTCGGCGTTGAGAAACATGTCGCGGGTGGCTCCCGCCGGTGCAGTCTCTCGATAATCGATGAAGATTTGCTCATCACTTTCGGCAAGGTGGACCAACATAAAGCCCCCGCCACCGAGATTGCCTGCGCGGGGGAGGGTGACAGCCAGTGCAAAGCCTGTCGCCACCGCGGCATCGATCGCATTACCGCCCTGCTTGAGCATGTCGAGACCAATGTCTCCCGCTAATTTTTCGGGGCTCACCACCATGCCGATGCGACCATAGCCGGGCAGCTGGGGATTCTGGTAATCGATGATCGGTGTATCGGCAGCAAACAACGGCGGCGCTGTCTCTTGCGCCAGGGTCAGTGGCGTGAGTAATAGCATGGCGATGAAGGATCTGATCGGCATGGGGTCCTCATTGGACGCTAAGCGTCTTTTTAGTCTTAGTGGATAGCCTGTGACGACTACGAAAACGGCCGGAGAGGCTACCATAACGCCCCGCCGCTTGGGCACCTTGTTGCGCTACAATCTGGTCCTTGTTCACACTCATTTTTTTGGGGGCGCCATGCGGTTCAGTGAGTACCGACGGCAATACACGCTGGGCGGGCTGAGGCGCTCTGACCTCTGGTCAGACCCTGTTGATCTGTTTACGCAATGGCAAACTCAAGCGATCAATGCTGGGTTGGCAGACCCGACCGCCTGTGTATTGGCAACGGGTCAGGCCGACGCTGGCTTGCGGCAGCGAATGGTCTTGATGAAGGGAGTTGATGAACGTGGGTTGGTGTTTTATACGAATTACCAGAGCGGCAAGGCGGATGCCTTAGCAAAAAGCGCAATGGCTTCGATGCTCTTCCCTTGGAATGAACTGGATCGGCAAGTCAGTGTGTCGGGCCAGATCGCTCAGATCGATGAAGTCGAATCAGATGATTATTTTGCATCGCGCCCCCGTGACAGTCAGCTGGGGGCTTGGGCCTCGGCGCAAAGCCAAGCGATCGACAGTCGTGACGCATTGCTAGCGCAGTGGAGCGAGGTGAAAAACCGCTTCGGTGATGGGCCGATTCCACGTCCGCCCCACTGGGGCGGTTACCGACTCGCACCGCTGACGTGGGAGTTTTGGCAAGGTGGCGAGAATCGGTTGCACGACCGTTTCCGCTACCAACACTCGGATGACGGTTGGGTGATCACCCGGTTGCAGCCCTAGAGCCTTCCCACACAGTACTTCGTCAAAACTTCGTCAAATCGCTCTGCGGCTAAAATAATGAGGTAATCGGGGCAAGCCCAATAGTTGTCGCCGGACCAGATCAAGCCCTGCCGCGGCGACCAGCTGCTGGAACATGCGGCGATCGGTCGGCAGCACGGTGTGCCAGGTGTGCAGATCGTCAGCAGAGCCCCAAGCCAGCCAAACTGTCCCGACGGGCTTGTCATCAGTGCCGCCCCCGGGCCCCGCAATGCCCGAGACTGCAATACCAATATCGGCGTGACTGCGTTGCAACGCGCCTCTGAGCATTTGCACCACCACCGCCTCACTCACGGCGCCGTCGGTTTCTAGCGTGGCTTCGCTGACGCCCAGAACGGACTGCTTAATGTCGTTAGCGTAGGTGACAAAGCCTGCTTCAAACACCGATGAGGCGCCTGCTTCGGCCGTCATCATTGAGGCGATTAACCCCCCCGTGCAGGACTCTGCAGTCACCAGCTTTTTACCTTGATTGCGCAACACTGCTTGCACTGCTCCGGCGAGGGTCGTGTCGTCCTCCCCCAGAATATGGTCTCCAAAAAGCCGCTCTAAGGTTTGCCGGCAACGTTGCACATCCGGCGTATCTGCCGAGGCGGTGAGTTTGATTTCAAGTTGCGGCATGCCCGCTCGAAAACCCAGCACCACATCGTCTGGCCAGTGCGTCTTATCGTCATCAATCAGTGCTTGCGCTGTCGACTCACCTATTCCAAACGTTTGCAGCCTAAGACGGTACAGTTCGCCACCACCGAGTTTATGGGTCACTCTGGCGCAAACTGCTGGCAGCATCGCTCGCAGCTCACTCGGAACGCCGGGCGTCGTGAGAACCAGCGTACCGGCAATGTCGAGTGCGAATCCGACGGCACTGCCGACTGGATTGTCGATGAGCTCCGCCCCCTCGGGGAGCCATGCCTGTTTGAGGTTGGCGTCATTGGGCTCAATGCTGCGTTCTCCACACCAGCGCCGCACATGCTGCTCGGCATCGGGGTGAAGCACCAGCGGGACGCCCGCAGCGGCAGCGATTAACTCGGCGGTTAAGTCGTCTTGGGTGGGACCAAGACCGCCATTCATAATCAGGACGCTAGCACGCTGAGTTGACTCGCTGAGTGCCGCCATCAATCGCTTACGCTCGTCACCTAGGGTGACTTTTTGGGCAATCTTTTGGCCGCTCAGCATCAGTGCCTGCGCAATCATGGCAGAGTTGCTGTCGACCGTATCGCCGCTCATGAGCTCGTCACCCGTGAGCAGTAGATCAATGTCCGAATCGGGCATCATGGATTCCTTTTAAAAATCGTTCATCATCAAGTGATGAGTGAGCGCTCAGATGTGGGCTGTGCAACGCGTATTGGTCGACCGGCTTTACGATAGCAAGGCCTGCTGGCAGAAGACTAGCTGATTCACTGTCTGCTGACACTACAGCGGACATCACAGCGCATCGCGGGAGGCGCGCTGAGTGTTTATTGTTGGGGGGAAGAAGAGGCCCGGCTGGCCGCTATGATGAGATCATCGGGCCTAATTAAAGCAGCCTAGTCAAGCGCGCCGCTCTCGGCATTGGCGGTGTTGAATGTCTCAGCTGACGGGTCTGCGACTGTCTCTGTGGCTGTCTTAGCAGTGAGGTCTGAGT
>Ga0228650_1000813_pt1 | contig 11941 bp, 16 predicted proteins | sample 62DmetaG_FD_183171 | JGI IMG/M metagenome (GOLD analysis project Ga0228650, IMG submission 183171) | Seawater microbial communities from Monterey Bay, California, United States - 62D | ecosystem: Environmental > Aquatic > Marine > Coastal | place: USA: California | collected 2016-10-28
TTTTATCTAAATTATTAAATAATAATTCAGAGTTGTTAGTATAATAACAAAAATTATACCAGTTAATTTTATTTAAATTTTTTTTTAATAATTTATCTGCATTTGGATTTCCAGATAATAAATACCAATTAATTTTGTTTTTATTTTCTTCCAATAAATCAATTGCATTTGGATTTTTAGATAAAAAATTCCAATTTATTTCTAATTTATTTTCTTTTAATATATCAATTGCATTTTCATTACCAGACAAATAACTCCAATTAATTTTTTTTATATCAATCCAATTTCGAAGTATCTTTTTTTTAGGAATAATATTCCAATAAGAAATTAATATTAATCTAATTATATCATTATTAACAAAAATATAATTTAATTTTTTTTTAACATTATTAATTGGAATCATTATTTGTGTCTTCAATATATAAAAAAAATGAATTCATTTTATATAAAAATATAAAATGGATTATAATTTAATAAATGATAATATTGAGTTAAAATATAAAATAGAAAATGAAAATGTAGATATTAATTTATTGAAAAATTGTTATGATAATATTAATAAATTAAAATTAATTAATTATGATAATTTAGCAAATAGTTTAATAAAAACATTAAATTGTAATAACAATATAAAAAAAGTAGTAAAAATAGTTGCATTAACAATAGCGAATACATTTTGTCAAGATAAAATAAATCAAATTAGAAATTTGAAATTCAAAAATTTAAATTTAAAACATAAAATAATAGATTATTTATGTATTAGAAATAAAAATGAAAATGCAAGATTTCAAAAATTAATAAATGAAAAAGAATTATTAACTTTGGAAGAATATAATAAATTAGAAAGTGTATTAAATAATATTATTATCTGGACAAATGGATTAGTTATTCTATTAAATAATGAATATATTTATAAAAAAGAAGTTAATAATATTATTCGTAAAAAAATAACATTAGATAAAAAAAATCCTTCAAATATGTTTTTTAGTTAGATATTTATTCTAACTTGAATTGCAAATTTTGATAAATCTTTAGTTAAATCTAAATATGATATGTTTTTATGTATTTTATTGATAAATTCAGTAGCTCCTTTAATGGTAAAATTAATACCATCTGATTGTAAAAAAGAATTTGTAAATTCTGTTTTATTTTCTGGTAATTTATCATAAAGTATTAAATTAAGTAATTTTATTAAATGCATTGGTTCATTAATAAAAGGTGTAGCAGTCATTAATAATAATCTACATGTTTTATTTTTTATTTTATCTTTTAATATATCAATATCTGGTTTTTCATTACTTGAAAGTGAATCATCAAATAATTTATGTGCTTCATCAATAATAATTAATGTTTTGGATAAATCTTCTTTACCTTTTTTCTTTAATTTACTATAAAGTTGATTTGATTTATTTAACATATTACTAAATGTTCTATATCCCATAGTTAATAAATTTTGATCTAAAAAATCTGAACCATAACAATTTACTAAATTTTTTCTAATGTCTATTAATAATGAACTTCTAGATACCCAAATAACAGTATAGCCTTTTTTAATAAAACTACTAGCAACACCTAATCCTAAACAAGTTTTACCAGAACCTGTTGAATGCCAACATAATAAACCTTTAATATCAGTTGTTGGTGTAAAATATTTTTTAACAAATTTTTGAGTTGGTGTTAATTTAAATTTTGTTTGATTACAACCATCATGAGATATATTATATATTTCTGGATAATTAGATTTAATTTTTTTTCTAAAATTTTCAAATCCACCACCTAATGTAACATTTTTATATTTCATAAAAATATTATCTTCTTCTCTATTATCAAAATTAGATTTTAATGTATGAAAATATTCACCAAAAAATAATTTTATTAAATTATCATCAAATGATATAGTTCCAATTAATGGATCTAAATAATCAACTGATGCATAATAACATATTTTTGTTAATTCATTTGAAAAAGTATTACTTGCAACTGGTGTTTCATAATAACTATATACATATTGTTTAGTTCCAAGAGGTAATCCAATATGACCACACATTCTACGAGTTCTACCTATAATTTGTTTTTCTTCATTAATTGTAGGAATTTTAGAAAAGATATGCATATATTTAACATCAAATAAATCTAATCCTTCTTTATAATAATGATCAATAATAATAAATTTAATTTTTTGTCCATTAATATTATCTGGTCTAGAATTAAAGATTTTTTTTATATTTTGTGTGGTTCTTTTGGATAATGGTTTTTGATAGACATTACCAAATGTTAAAAAAGCAAAATAATTACTATCTTTATTTTTAATTTTATGATTTTCATCATATATATTTTCGTATCCTAATATAGTGAGTAATCCACACAATAATTTACAACAACTAGTTGAACCTCCATAAATAACGTGTTTATAATTATTTTTATCTAGATTATTTAATTTAATTAATGTTTGTTTTAATTTAAATAACTTTTTATTACTAGATATATAATTATTTAATTCTGATTGACTAAAATTTTCATTATCAAATCTAAACAAGTTCCGCATTTTATTTTTACTCATAAATATTTTTTTTGTTTTCATAAAATCCTTCCTTTTCTAAAAAATCTAGTTTTTTTAATTTTATTTTATCATCATTTTTCATCATATTATAAATACATTCTTCAATATTTTTTAAAGAATTTTTCAATTCTTTGGGTAATTCTTTGGGCATTTTTATTTAATGAATTTATTTATGGAATCATTTTTTTTATCATAAACGTTTCTTGTAATTCATAACCAAACTTTCTATAATAGTTTCTTACACCAGTTCCACTTATTATAGCCATCTTTTTATATCCATTATTAATTGCAATTTGTTCTGCAGTTTCAATTAATTTAGTTCCAAAACCTTTATGTTGATAAGAATTTAAGATATGATTACCAACATTATTTAGATTAGAATAAACATGTAATTCTCTAATTAATGCACAATCTTTTAATATTTCTAATTGTTCTAATTGATTATTATCATTTAAACGTAATCTTAAAAATCCAATTAAATATTTTGTAGTTTCAAATGAAATAAAATATTCAGTACCAGAAGATGCTTTATAATGTTGAATATCTAATTTAATTTCATTATCATTAACATAATTATCTTTAATTTCCCTACATCTAATACATTGACAAGACCAATTATTCTTTTTCATATCATCTTGTAATAATTGACGCATATTAACATATTGATGTTTATATCCACCAGATATATAAGTTGATGGAATATCTCTAATAATTCTATTTAATCTTTTCCATTTTTGAACTTTTTGTTTAAAATCTTTAATTAATTTATATAATAAAAGATCATCATAAGGAATATAGGATTTATCTTCATACCATTCTTTAATTTTTGTCCATGGAACTATTGCAGTTGGATAAATTTTATATTGATCAACTTGTATTCTTTCATCATATAAAGAAAAATCTAACATTTCTTTATCTAATTCATAACTAGAACCAGGTAAATTTGGCATTAAATGAATATCTATTTTATATCCATTATCTTTTAGTAATTTTATTGCATAAAATACTTTTTCAATTGAATGACCTCTTTTAATTTTTTTTAAAACATCATTATTGGTATGTTGAACACCTAATTGTACTCTAGTGCAATTATAACGTCTAAAATTTTTAATTTCATTTAAATTAATTGTATCAGGTCTAGTTTCTAATGTTAATCCAATTATATGAATATTAGAAGTTTCATTTAAATTAATTTCTTCTTCAAGAGATAACATTTCTCTTTTATTATAATATGAATTAGCAGCATAATATATTGAAGTAATAAAATTATCTTTATAATTATTATGATAATTAGACCATGTTCCACCAAGTATAATAATTTCAACTTTATCAACAATATGTCCCATTTTAATTAAAGTTGAAACCCTAGCATTAAATTGTAGAACTGGATCAAAATTATTTTCATTTGCTCTTAAAACAGCTGGTTCTGAATATAAATAAGATCTTGGTTGATCAACCCAATTATTACCTTCATGACCTTTTTCATTTGGACAGTAAGCACAATCATGCTTACAACTAAATTTACCAATTACTTTGTCACCATTATTATCAGTATATTCTGGTGTTCCACTTGTTAAAATTGTTATTACTATAACACCCGAATTTGATTTATTTTTCTTTTTTGTTATTAAATTTTTCAAATTTAAATTATTTAAATTAAAATAATTATAAAAAATTATTAAATTAGCTTTTGATAAAGTTATTTTATAATTTCTTTGAATATATTTTTGAAATTTATGAATATCATTATTAGTTTTAAAATTTAAATAATTATTTTCAAATTCATTTTTAATAATATTGAATTCTTTATCATTAAATACAATATCTTTATGTGTATTAGAATGTTTTAGATTTTCAATATCAGTAATCATATAGTGATTAATATATTAATATTTTTTTATATGATATTTAAATAAAACTTATGTCTAGTAATTATAGAACTGGAACGTTAAACTTAGTTCTTTCTGAAAATAGAAATAGTGATTATTCAACTATTTCAAATAAATGGAAAAATACCCTCCAACTTTATAATAAGCTAAAAAAATTTGAATTAAATTTTAGTATATTAAGTACTGATCCTAATATCAGTAATTTATTTTACAAATTTTTATTATCAAAAGAATCAAAATTGTCAAATTCTTGTTTAGAAAAGATTGTTAATTTTCAATTTAAATTTAATAATGAAAAGTATAATATAATGTATGATATATATGAATTTCATATATTATTATTAAAAATTTATTATTTTAAATATTGTTTTTTTCAAATTATTCCAGAAAATCTTAAAAGTAAAATGAAAATTAAAGATGATCCAAACGAACAAGAACTACTAGTAGAACAATATGAATATGAGGATGAGGATATAAAAAGTAGGTTATCAACCCCTACTGATGAATTACAAACTCAATTATTAAGTGATTATAATATATTAAATGGAACAGTTGATGGTGGTAGAAAAAAAAAACGTAATATATATACTGGTAATGGTGATCAAAAAAATACACTGAAAACTGAAGTAGATATATACAAACTTGTTGATTTTACTGAAGTAGATATATACAAACTTGTTGATTTTATAGTAAAAGTAAATAAAAGTAGTTCAGATTTAAAACAAGATGATTCATATTCAAATATAATAGATATGTGTATTTGTAAAGAACTTTTTAATTGTGAAATTACAAGTACTGGTGGTAATAGAATAAATAAAATACATAAAAGTTTAAAAGAATTAAAGACTTATGCAAAAAAAATAAATATTACTTGTTCAAATAAAAATAAGTCGGAATTGTTTAAAGCAATTAAACAAATAAATTTAAATAATTTGAAAATAGATGAATTGAAAGAATATTGCAAATTTTTTAACATTAAAGGTTATTCAAAATATAAAAATAAAAAATCTTTAATTAAATTTATAAATGAACATAATATCTAGTTATTATAGATACAATAGGTGTATTATAATTGTTTCCATTTTTTATAAAATTATTAAATTCTTTTTTGATATTATTATTATTACAGATATATTTCCATATCAAAAATAAAATGAATAAAATAATGAAAATAATAATTTCTTTTTTGAATGAAATAAAATTTGGATAATAATTATAAATTATAAATATTGGTATTATCTTAAAAAATAAATAAACAATAAAATGTATTATTAACATAATATTGATTTTACCAATTAAATAATAAGTATATAAAATAATAATGATATGATATATGGATGCAATAATAAATGAATAAAATGGTGCAATAATTTTTTTATTAAAAAGTAAAAATAGAATAAACCATAATAAAATCCAATAAGAAAAATACAAAGTAAATTTAATCAACATTTATTAAATATTTTTATTTAATACTTCTAATGATTTTTTTAAATTACAATAATGATTATTGTTCATATTTAAAAACATAGGTGTAAATGTAGATTCCAGATTATTTATTTCTTCAATAATTTTTTTACGTTTTATTTCTAATAAAAAATTATTTGTATCATTAAACCATTTGTTAAAACTAGCCTTATTATTTTTATTTTTAGAATTTGGTCTTCCTCTAGTAATTTTAAAAGGATTTTTACTTTTTTTTTCAATATCTGTCCAAAATGGATAAGTAGTTTTTTTCCATGTTCTTAAATTCCATATATCTCGAACAGCTTTAGTTGTAATTTTAAATTTATCTGCGATTTCGTTTGTAAAATCATTTTTATTATTGATTTTAAAATTTCTAAATTTAAAAATATGAACTGCTTGAATAGCTGTTATAGAATACATTATAAATATTTATATAATATAATCATTTTTATATAATAAATGATAAATCCAGAAATAATTTGATTTAGTGCTGGTATTTTAACAACAATAGCTTTTTTACCACAAGCAATAAAGGTTTATAAAAAAAACTAAACTAATGATTTAAGTTTAGTGACTTTTATTATATTCTTCTTTGGTGTAATATTATGGACAACTTATGGATTTTTAATAAATAGTAAATGTTTAATAATAACAAATTTGTTTCAAATAATATTAATAATATATATAATATATAAAATATATAAAAATTTATGAATGATAAAATAAAAATTTATAATTTAATAAATAAATTTAATTATAATAATTTTAAAATATTAAATTTTAGTAATTTAACTATTGATAGTTTAAATTATTTATATAATTTTTTAAGTATTAATAGCAATAAAAGAGTATTGATATGTTTTACAAGAGATATGAATGAAATAAGTAAAATAACGATATTTAATTTTTTTAAAATATTAGAATATAATTTAACAGATGATGTAATGATTATAATTCATAATAATATTTATTTAAAAGGATTAACAAATGGTATAATAGATAAAAATATAAATACTTTTTTTGATTGTTGTATAAAAGAAAAAACCGAATGTACTATATGTGATTCAAATGTAAAAGGATATTTATGTACAAATTGTGTAGCTTCAATATGTGAATTATGTATATTAAAGTTAAAAGAACCGACATGTCCATTTTGTAAAGTAGATATAAAAAGTGTTTTCCAGAATTTAAATAAAAAAAATAATAATTTAAAAAATCAAAGAGTAGTATTTTAAAATATGATAGTTTATTATACAATAATAATAATAATAATAATTATAATAATTTTAATTTATTATAATTACACTATATACAGTAATATTTATTTGAATAATAAAATGAATAGAGAATTATTTAGTAAAAACAATACTATTAGAATTTGTAATAGTAAATTAACTAATTTATAATATCTAAATCATATTATACCACATCATTAAGTAATGGTAGATATATATGAAATGTTATAAAAACAAAATCACCAATAATGCATGATAAAAAAAAGTATTAAGTGTATTTTTTTTGTTTGGGTTATCATTTTCACAGAGTAATAATTTTACAGGAAGATTTTTTTGTTTGAGAGATCTTTTTAAGATAAAAAAAAGAATTTAATATTTTAAAAATAATTAAGAGTGATCTTTTTTTCTGAAAGTTCTTTTTAAGATTTGAAAAAGAATTTTATATCTTATAAAAGAATCTTTTTATTATGCAGATTCTTGAGTTTTTTCTGCTTGTTCTACTTCTTCTGCAGTAACAATTTCTGATGAAATAATTTTTATACGATTTAAACATCTACCAGAAAATTGTTTGTTTTGTTGTAAAAATTTTATAAGTCTTTCAATATAAGCATTAAATTCAAGAGATAATTTAGTTTTTTGTGATTCTAAATTCATTATTAAGTTTCCAACACTAAATCCTCTATTTTCTCTTTCTTTTGCAGTATTAATTTTATCATCGAATGTTCCAATATCATCTGCTAATTCTCGTAAATTTGCAGTCGTAGTATTTATTAAAGCAAATATTTCATTCATATCATATTTAGCATTAGGATCAGGAATTTTAGGTTCTTTACCTTCTATTAAATTACCATCATTATCAATTGCATCTATATTATCAATTAAAGGTGGAGGATATGATATCATTCCTCTAAATTTTCTTTTTTTAACAATCTCTTTACTGGAATTAACTGGTATATCTTCAATAGCTAATGCATTTTCAATAATTGAATCACAATATTTGTAAAGATCACCATATAATTTTTTTATATATACATCTTTCATATTAACAAAAAACTTTAAATCAATTTCTAAACTGGACTTTTGAAAAGATAAGGTTTCTATTGATGAACCAACATCATAACCTCTAGCTTTATCTTTTAAAATATCTTCTTCAAAATCTTTAATTGCATTAATATCACCTTCTAAATTTCCAATATATTTATCCATTTCAGTATATTTAGCATTAATATCATTTAAAATAGTATTATAACTATCACTGTCTATTTTATCACGAAGATCACTATCAGTAGGTTTAATGGCTGTCATTATTTATTTAATAAGATTAAATAATAGTACAACAACAAATATTTTTATTTTTTAAATATTTATACTGGAAATTATAATATATGTTTAATATATTTAAGTAATTATAAATAATTATTAAATCTCCGGAATTATAATTTTCATGTTTTTTAAAAAATTTAAAATATCATGTTTTTGTTTTTTAATTTCTAAAATATTATTAGCAACTTTTTGATATTCACTTGATTCTTGAAAAGTGTTTAATTCATTTCTATTTTCTTTTAAATTATTATTTCGTATAACTAAATTTTTTAATATTGATACAACTTCTGTAATTTTATTAAGTTGTTTTTCAATAATTTCATCATTATTTTTAGTAAAATTTTTAATTTTATCCATATGATTTTTTAATTCAGTATCATTACTTTCTAATATTTTATTGATAGTTAATTGTTGTTCAATTTCATTTTCAAGTAATCTAATAAAAGTTTGATTATTTTCTTTTGAATAAGAAGGTACTTGTTCAATAATATCAGAATTATTAAGTTGTTCTAATTGATCATTAAAATCTTGATAATCAGAAGAGAACATTTTAATTTAAATATAATATTATATAAAAAATGATTAGATATTTGGACATTAATATGGATAATTTAAATGAATATTTAGTTAAAAACAAATATTTAGATTTTGAAAATTTAGTATTTAATAATTACGGTATTTATAATATTGAATGGGATATAGATTATAATAATATACCAAAATATATATGTAATTATTTATGGAATGATAGTTTAAAAGTAATAAATGAAATAAACTTTAGATTTGAAACCCGTTATTATTTTGAAAATAATGCTCCAAGAATTATGAAATTAAAATTATTAAATAAAGTATTTAACATAGTTACACAGAAAATAAAATATTTAAATAAAAAAATAAATTTTTATGAAGAATTTGAAGAAGAATTAAATATTATTTTTAGTACATTATCTGAGGATGGAATAAGAGTTATAGCTTATTATGTATTATTAAATGAATATTATATAAAAAATATTAAAGTGTAAAAGTAAATGGAAAAAGTAACAGATAGAATTAGTAAATTAAATATTAAAGTGAAAATAGGGTGTCTAATTTGTAAAAAAAAGATTTTAAATAATAAAAGTTATTGTTTAAAATGTTATAATAACTACATGACATTTATGAATAAAAGAAGATGTATAAAATGTAATAATATATTTATGATAAATGATATGGATGATAAAACTTGTTTAAAATGTAAATAATATAAGGTAAAGAACGATTGAAATAAATATAAGTGTTAGCATAAAAATACTAACATATAAACTATAATATTTTTTCCAATCGTTACTACATTGACAAGTTTTATAATTTAATCTATGAACAAAATTAATAATTAAAATATAATAGAATATTGCAATTATAGTAATAATAATTTTATATGGAAAATTAAAAATAGGATTAAATTTATTGTAAATTTTGAAAGGTGTTAATATTATAAAGATAAATGAAAGAACATGTAAAACATTTTTATGCCACATATCACTACATTTACAATCATCTTTTTCAAGTTTTTTAGTCCATGTAAAAATAGCAAAGTGTAAAATAAATGTAATAATAATAAAAGTTAAACTTATTAGTAAATATGCCATTTACTATATTATTTTATTAATTTTTTTGTATATTTAGTAATTGTTTCTAAAGAACATCTTTTATTATAATTTGGATGAATCATTTTTTTAATTAAATTATGGAAATATTTAAAATCTGTTTCTGATTGAAACAGAATATTATCTTTAATTTCATATAATGAGGTACCAATAGAATATATATCAACTTTTTTATAATCTATTTTATGAGGATGAAAATTCATAATACAATTTTGAATTTCAGATTTAATAATTTTTTTAGAAAATAAAGTGGTATTTAATAAATTATAATTATATAAAATTTTATCAATTTTAGTTAAATTTAAATCATCTCTAAAATAATAATAACACATTTTAAATTCTGGTGGATATGCAACATATTTATGATTTAATCTACTTAAATTATTAATAGTAAAAATTTTATTAAAATTAATATATAAACCAAAATCAATTAATAATATTTTATCATCTTTAAACATAATATTATGATAACTAATATCTTGATGAATATATTTCGAATCATTAAAAGTTTTAAAGTTAATAAAAAAATTATATAAAGCATTAATAAAAATTTTGAAATCAATTTTAATATTATTTTTAATTATATAACTAAAAGATAATCCCGCATTTTCATAAATAATTTGATAAATAATTTTAGATTGAATATTAGGTAAAGAATCATAATAATAAGAACTACTTTTTTTTAAAACACATTTACTAATTTCATTATCACTAATATTTTTAATAGAATTTATACCTTTAATTTTAGGTGTAATTAAATCAAAATTTTTAATTTCTTTATTTAATTTAACTATAATTTTATATTCATTTTCAAATTGTAATTTAGAGTCACTTCTAAATCTAAAAAGTTTTCCAACATCATCTTTTTTAACATTAGTATATTTTTGTATAATTTTATTTATATATTTTTTGGATGTAAATGGTGGTTTAACAACACAACCATAACTACCAGAACCTAATAAATCATTAGAATCCATTTATTCTTTAAATAATATATTTATAATAAATAGATGATTGAATTCTATCAATATTTATTATTATTAAGTGGTATTTTAATATATGTAGGAATTTATTTATATTTATATTATTGGTTAAATCGATATAGTAATCATTGTGAATGTTTAAATATCTGGTATGTAAAATATATATTAATATATATATTAATAAATTTAATACATTTTGTATTAGTTCTAATATATTTTACTATATTTAATGAAGTATTAACAATACTAAATGATATATTAGTAATATATCAAATAATTAGTATTCCAATAATGATTTTATTAATAAAACATATTAATGATAAATGTGCTTGTTATAATCATATTTCTAAAGAAATAATGAAAGTAATTTTAGTAATAATGTTAATTATGAATACAATTTTAATAGTTTCTTATATTAATAAAATAATAAGAGTATATATATAATGAGTGAAATAAAAAGTATATCAAAAGATGCAATTTTAATTGAAAACATTAATGATTCTGAAGTAAATTTAAAATTAATTCATACAACAAATAGTTTAAAATTAAATTTAAATAAAGATGAAGTAACATTTGAAACCGAAAAAATATCAAAATTAAGTTATAATAATATAAATTTAAATTTAGAGGATCTATATGTTAAAAATATAATAAATGAAAATATTAATTTAAAAGGAAATGTAAATGTAACAGATGGATTATTAAGTTATAAAAATCAAAAAATATTAATATTAAATGAGAATGATATAATACCAGAAAAATATATTTATCCATATTTTAGTAATAATGATATAGTTTGGGAAAAAAATAAAATAGATGGTAGTTTAGAACTAGAAAATGG
>Ga0228650_1000817_pt1 | contig 11922 bp, 10 predicted proteins | sample 62DmetaG_FD_183171 | JGI IMG/M metagenome (GOLD analysis project Ga0228650, IMG submission 183171) | Seawater microbial communities from Monterey Bay, California, United States - 62D | ecosystem: Environmental > Aquatic > Marine > Coastal | place: USA: California | collected 2016-10-28
CCCTTCGCGGCAATCTGATAAATGACTGCTTTAGTCCAATACCTAAAGCGTAGACATGGCGCCAAGGGGCGAGGGTATTGGACCAGGCTCCTTGAACCTATTTTTGGCATTGCTGCGACATAGTTGGCATTGGATGGTCTTGCTCGGGCCGTGGTCCGTGAACCAACGGCAAGGGGTTGCTTTGTCTAATCTCTGCAGCAGAGCTGCAGGACCATGGACCGGGCCCCCGCATTTTAGGGCCTCGCGTCTCGGACCATGGGCCTTTAGTATTAGTGGTATAAATTCATTCGAGTGTAATTTTGTTCGGCTGTGCGTTTTTATTCAAGCTAACCCGTGCCACCACTCTCGCTGAGTGGCGCCAGTTATTGGGCGCGTAAAATTAGGCTGTTCTAGCAATCTGATGCGAGTTCGCGTTTGTCTGACATCACCCATTGGTCTGCCAACTTTTATCTATGGGCAGACCAGACTGAAGTGGACTGATCAGCGAAGCAAGTTTTACGAAACGCCCTCTAATGCTCGTGACGCTTGAACAGAGGGGCGTGCTTTCATGCGCTCGTAATGAGCTTGCACATTTGGTGGCAAATCCCAGCCAGCCACATCAACAGCCCAATATTGCGTGTAATAAAGCGCCGTATCAGCAATCGTGAAATCGCCGATTAAATAATCTTTGCCAGCCAGTTGTTCGTCGACAACCTCAAAAGCAGCAAGCATCGCGTTCATCCCGCGTTCGCGCAGTTGTTTGTGGTCTTCAGCGCTGTCTGAGTATGCATCAGGACGACGGAATAACCGCCACGAAAGCATATGGACTGTACCAACAATGAAATCCATCGCTTCGATTGTGCGCGCAAGGCCTTCCGGATCGGTTGGCGCAAGTTTCTTTTCAGGGTTGGTCATCGCCAACCACATCGCAATGGCTGCGTATTCCGTCAGAACGCTGCCGTCATCACGCACAAGCGCTGCTACTTTGCCTTTCGGGTTTAGTGCTTTGTACTCGGGCGTCTTTTGTTCACCTTTGGAGAAGTCCACGATCTTGAGATCATAGGGCAGGCCCACTTCTTCCATAAGGACGTGGATCCCGATTGAGCAGGTCTTTTTCGCGTAACAGAGTGTTGTCATTTTTATTCTCCCTGAACCCAATCCAAGCTGGTTGGATAATGCAATGTTATCTTTGGACGGATAAGTCAGGTGGAAGTAACTATCAAATAGAAATTGAGAAATCAACAATTAGCATTCTAAAAATTACATAATAAGTATAAATGATTATCATTTTACCAAATAGATAATGTATACTAACAAAATAACATTACCTATTTCGAAGGGTTCCTTAAGGAGATGAAAACAATGCTGGATGCACCGATGCTTGACCCACATGAGCTTCGCAATGCCTTTGGGTGCCTGCCAACAGGCGTTACTGTTGTCAGCATGTTGGATGAGGCGGGTAAACCAACTGGTGTGACGGTTGGATCCTTCACATCGCTTAGCATATCGCCTGCGTTGTGCTTGTTTTCACTTGGTAAACAGCAGGCAAGCGCGCGTTTATTCAAAGAAGGCGCTCCATTTGTTGTCAATGTCTTGTCCACTGATTTGGAAGATCTCGCGTGGCAGTTTGCTAAACCTTTGGAAGATAAGTGTGCAGGTGCAGAGCTTACTGAATCCTTGGTTCAAGCGCCGCGCCTAAAAGGTGCTATCGCGCATTTTGCGTGCCACGCCTATACGATCCATGATGGTGGGGATCACATAATCGTTGTCGGTGAAATATTAGACTTTGATCACAAAGAAGGCGATGCGTTGATCTTTTATCGCGGTCAAATGCAGTCGTCGGCACCTCTGTGAATAGGCATCCAAAGCTAGTCGAAAGCGCTCTTTCAGCCGATCAACAAGCGATCCATGATGATATTGTCAATGGTCCCCGCGGCGCTGTTGTTGGACCGCTTAGAGTTTGGCTGCAAAGTCCAGGGCTTGCCAAACAAGCACAGGCTTTAGGACAGTACGCGCGCTACGATAGCGTTTTGCCGCAGGTCTTGTCAGAACTCGCGATCTTGGTGACGGCGCGGTATTGGTCGTCAGGATTTGAGTGGTCGCATCATGTTCCGATTGCAATCGAAGCAGGTGTACCGAGCAGTTCGGTAGATGCGATTTCCAACGCTAAGTGCTACGCTTTTGAGGACGCAGAAATGCAGGCTGTCTTTGATTTCGCGGTGGAGTTGCATTTGCTAAAAAACGTCACAGACGTGACATACGACAAGGCTTTTACCCTTTTAGGACAACAAGCTTGTGTCGATTTAGTCGGCGTCTGTGGATACTATACTTTGATCTCTATGACGATCAACGTGTTTGATGTGCCTGACGGCGAAGGCCCTGAACTGCCCGTGTTGGACTTAGATTTGAGCGACTATTTCGCTGCCTAAGCCACTGCTGCGGCGGTCTTCGCCATAATTTTCTGAATGTGGCGGTGCGAAGATCCATTAGCGTTGTTCGGGTCTGGCTCCATCATCCAGGATCCTAACTTTCGTGCCTGCATATGAGCGCGCATGGAGGCCGGAACACGTAAGCAGGAGTAGGTCTCTAACGACGTTGCGGCATGTTTAGCCAAGCATAATGCATCCTCGGCGGCTTTGGTGACACCCATCCCAACATGAGGTCTTGCGACGCAAGCAGCATCGCCGGATAAAGCAACGCGGCCATCCTGCATCGTTGTAGAATGGTGATCATAGATTGGGGTGAAGAAAGGGCGTTCTGAGTGGTTTAAGATTTCTACGAATGCTGCTGGAAGCACTTCTTTCGCACGTGTGAACATCTCTCGTAGAAGGTCGCCGCGCACCAAAGGAGGCGGGATTGAAATCGGGTGATGTTGCCCTGTTTCATCCGTCAACATATTGCGCAACACAACCGCCGGGGCAGGGGAGTACCACACAAAATTATAGCGCCTATGCCCGCTGCGCAGATCATTGTTTGACCCTGCAATCGGGTAGCCGATAGCCTGGCTTTGCGCAGGCGTAAAGAGAGCGAAATGCTCAAAGACTTCAGCGTGCACATCCTGTGGAATATCTCGCTCATGCGCCAAGGCGCGCCACACAACATAGCCAGCGTATTGCGGTGCGACCTCGGGCAGCATCTGCGCACGAATGGCAGAGCGAAAACCATCGGCACCAACAAGTAAATCAGCGGTGCGCGTCGTGCCATCGTTCAAGATTGCAGTGACGTTGTCAGCAGTTTGTGTGTAACCCGTAATTTGGGCTCTTAGATGATATGACCCTTCAGGGATCAAGCGCCGCAGTATTTGATGTATGCGATCCCAAGAGGTCACAACTTGTGTGAACGGCAAAGTCGCAACACGTCCACCGTTTTTATGAAACGCTACACGATTGTGCACTTGAACGCCAAGATCTGTCAGATCGGCGCCCACCGTGCGTAACGCTTTAATCAAGGCGTCGTGAGTTACGATGCCAGCGCCGCGACCGGATAGTTCCACGTCGGTGCGCTCATATACATCGACGTGCCATCCTGCTTTGATGAGCGCTGCCGCTGCGAAAAGCCCACCGATAGAGCCACCACTGACAATTGCGCGTTTGATCAAGGGTTCGCTCCATAGTTATTTATCAAACTATAAATAGTATGGATCGCGCAGGATCAAGACTGTTTAAAGTGGATCACCCAGAGAGCTTGCTCATTTCGTCCGTGTACCAGTCGCCAATCTCGCTGGCGGTCATCCACGCGATGCCTTCGTGGCTGCCGATATAATCGAGCAGCTCTTCGAGGTAGCGAATACGGTGCGGCACACCCGTGACATAGGGATGGATCGAAATCGCCATAACGCGCACATTGTTCGCGCTTTCCGAATAGAGGCGATCAAATTGATCACGCCCGCGGCGCAGAAACTCATCAGAACTATGTTGTTGAAGCGCGTACACCGCAATGTCATTCATTTCCACAGTGTAGGGGACCGTCGTGATTACCCCGTGCGGTGTATCTATTTCTTGCGGAAGATCATCAAGCACCCAGTCGGCTACATACTTCACACCTGCTTCGCTGAGCAGATCAAGGGTCGCTTCGGTCTCAGTCAGCCCGGGGCTTTCCCAAGACGTAGGTCGCGTGCCAGTGAAGGCTTCAATAGTATCCATAGCTTGATGGATCGCGGCGCGCTGATCAGTCAATCTGTGCATCGGACCTTGTAAATGCCCGTGGCCCATAAACTCCCATCCTGCCTCAAGCCCGGCTTGGGCGACGCGAGGATAACTATTACAGACGTTGCCATTAATCGCTAAAGTCGTTGGAACTGCGCGCGAGGTCAGGGCTTGGTGCTGTCGCCAAAAGCCAGAGCGCATACCGTACTCATGCCACGACCAATTTGGAACATCCGGTAACAAAGGCTTGCCCATAGGCGGCGGCAAAACAGTACGTGGCATAGGGCCTTCGATGCCCCAATCCTCGACATTCACAATGACCCAGACCGCAAGCCGTTTGCCATCGGGTAAGGTCAGTTTGGGACGATCCACAATGGCTTGGTAAGGTAGGCGATCTGTAAGGCGCATTAGAACTCCAAAAACTGCTTTAAGGCTGCGTTAAACGCATCCGCTTGGTTGAGGTTGGCGATATGCGCGCAATTGGGGATTTCTAAGTAGCTTGCGTTCGGTACCGCGGTGGACATACTCTCCATTTCGGCTGCAGGCGCGCCGAAATCATCTGCGCCCGAAATAAACAGAGTAGAGGGGATCATGTCGCCCAAACTGTGCCTGTAGTTCAAGGTCTGCAAAGCGCGCGCGCAGCCTGTGTAGCCGGCGACTGTTGTTTGTGCAAAATCGCTCGCCAGCTTGGCGACAAGATCCGGGTTGGCGCCTAAGAAATCAGGGGTTAGCCAACGCTCAACCGTACTATTCCAGATCGCGGTTATGCCGTCATTTGTAATCGCCGCGATACGATCATCCCAACTGCTCACAAAGGGCGCGGGATTGTCTGCGCGTGCGCAGGCGCAAACAATTTTGTTGAAGCGTTCCGCATGGTTAAGCCCGAGTCCGAGACCTGTCATACCGCCCAAAGACAGACCAATGTAGTCTGCCGTCTTGATCCCAAAGTGATCAAGAACTGCAATCGCATCGGCAGTGAGGTCGTCGAAATTATAGTCGCCCTCAGGGGTGCTCGATTGTCCGTGACCGCGCGTATCGTAACCGATTACATGGTAGTGCGCTTCAAGCATAGCCCTTTGTGGCGCCCACATATCAAGACCCGCACCCAGGGAGTTCGATAGTAAGATAGCTGGCCCATCTTTTCGTCCAGTCGCCAGAGCAGAAAGCGTGGCGTCCCCTTGTTTGATCTCGACACGCGCGCTCATTACTGTTCGCCGATTGCAGCGTTGACAATCGGCATCGTTTTTTCTGCCAGTTTAATCATCGAGTTGCGGCCAAGTTCCACATCGGTCCAATCTTTACCCGCATAGAGCAGCTTGCCAAAGTCACCAACTTCTTCGCGCAATGCGAGCAGATCATCCGCTACTTTGTCGGGTGTGCCCCAGAGTACGCAGTCCTCAAGAACACCGTCAAGTGTGACCTCATCATCGGCCATGGTCTGGTCGGCTTTGAACAGGTTTGTGCGACCATGCTTCTTCATTTTGGTTAACAGCTGCGAGTAGTAGTAACGATAAGGACTTTGCGGTCCCAGCGCATATTCTTTCGCCGTTGCCATATCGTCAGCGACGAAAATGGATTTTGCCACACGCCAGTTCGCAGGGTCCGCCGTACGACCCGCACGCTCGCAACCCTCTACGTACTTTGGCCAATGTGTTTTAGCCCATTTCTTCAGGAGGAAGTTCGCTGAAATAGGATCCCAGCCGCGTGCAGCAGCTTCGGTTACACCTTTGGAAAACGGCGCGACAGCTGTCACGACGATAGGTGGGTGCGGGCGTTGCAGCGGCTTGGTCATCATGCCTTGACCGATAGAGAGTTCCATTTGTGTCTCGGTCGAGATGTTCCAGAACTCGCCTTTGATGTTGTAGGGCGCTTCGGATTCCCAGATTTTCAGGATGTGGTTGATGCCTTCAAGGAACATAGCTGGGCGATCCGCATGCAGGCTTTCAAACACTTCCGCATCTGTCGCCAAGCCACCCGGAGAAATGCCAAAAATGAAGCGCCCATCCAACATATGATCAAGCATCGCAACTTGACCTGCTATTGCAGCAGGGTGTGTATTAGGCAAATTAACCGTGCCGGTACCCAGATTAATCTGCTTCGTAGCAGCCGCGATCCAAGCGATGAAGCTAATGCAATGGGTGATGTTTTCAGCAGCATCAGTCGTGTGCTCGCCCACATAAGCTTCAACAAAACCAAGTTCATCTGCGAGTAAAAAGGCTGCACGATCTTCGTGTAGTGAGGTACGCCAATCTTTCCCAACCGGGTGAATCGGCATTGTAAAGAACCCAAGTTCCATATTTGTCTCCATCAATTGTTACCTAGAACTAGAGCGCAAGATACATTTTGGAAAATTATAAAAACTGCATCTGAATATCAATAAATCAGATAATAAATTTCGGGAGAAGCGTGGCTAAGATCGGGAAAGCCAGCACGAGGAAAGCTGCAACCAAAATTAAAATAAAATATGGTGCGGAGCCGATGAAAATCTTTTTCAACGTTGCCGTAGGGTCGGGCACGGATCCTCTTACCGTATAGACCAAAAGCCCGAAAGGCGGTGACAAAAGGCCTGCTTCGATAATCAGAATACCAAAGATTGCGAAAGCAACTGGGTCGTAACCCATCGCCACAGCCAGCGGCGCAAAGATCGGTACTGTCAAAAGGATGATCGAAATACTGTCGATTAGCATTCCAAGAATCAACCAGATGAACGCCATCAGCAGGATCAGCATGAAGGGGCTGAGCTGGCTGTCGATGAAGATCCCTTGGATGTAATTCACTCCCCCCCCCAGCGCGAGAAGGCGAGAATACATTTGAGCCGCAATCAGCAAGAACATGATCGGCGCCGTTGTGCGGCCAGCTTGATATAGACTTTGGATGATATCATCGGTGCGCATACCTTTTATGATGCCAATAATAAGCGCGCAAATAACACCGAAAGCAGCTGCTTCAGTCGGGGTAAACCAACCTAGCCAAATGCCGCCAATGACTACCATGATGAGTGCGAGAATGCCTAAGCCCCCAATCAACTCAGAGCGTTTTTCCGCTAATGTTGGCTCAGTCAAGGGCTTGTCATAAGCCGGAGCGATCTCAGGATTCATCTTCGCAGCAACAATCACATAGCCAGAGAACAATAACGCAAGGACCATGCCTGGAATGATGCCCGCCACAAACAATGCACCCACTGACATTTCAGTCAGGATTGCCCAAACTATTAGCAAAACCGATGGTGGGATCAACATGCCAAGGCAGGCGGAACCAGCAACGGCGCCGAGGGCAAAGCTTTGTTTGTAACCAAGCTTCATCATTTCAGGATAGGCAATCCGGCTGAACGCAGCAGCTGACGCGATGGAAACCCCTGTAACCGCTGCGAACACGGTGTTGCCAGCAATTGTCGCAATAGCGAGCCGGCCAGGCAGGCGGCGCAGTGCGCGATCGCAAATGCGGTATAAGTCTCCTGCTGCGCCACTTCGCCAGACAAAATCCCCCATTAAGACAAAGAGGGGAATCACTGCGAAAACGTCTTTTCGTATGGCTTCGTAGGCAGTGTTGGACATTATCGAGAGCGCTGCTTCCGTGTTGCCACGAAACATTATGTAGACTCCCACACCGGAACACAGTGCCAGCGCGACGCCAATGTGCACCCCAAGAAGGATCAATACAATCAGCACGCCAAGCATCATTAGTACAATATCACCACCCATGTCGTGCGCTCCTAATCTTCTAACCGCAGCAGAGCGCCAGGCGCTTCATTTTCTAGAACCAATTCGCCGCGCCAATCGATCCAAATCATGTAGGCATAGGCAAAAGCGCCAAATGCGGACATTGCCGCAATCGCGCCGCGCACGGGCCAAGTTGGTACGCGCAAGGAGCCTTCGCCCTCGTACTCGCCTATACGATACGCGTCATAGAATGATGGGATCGTACCCCATATTAAAGCAAGAAAAAGTGCGAGGCCGAGCAGGGATGCTAGGGTGCGTAAGATACGCCGCATCGTTGGTGGTACGGCATCCGAAAGTATCGTCGTGCGCAGCATCGAGCCTGAGTAGATTGCTAGAGGGATTTGCAAGAACGTGATTGTTACGATTGAGTTTTGCAAAATCTCTTTGGTGCCGGGAATAGGTCGTGTCAGAAAAATTCTGCCCATTACGTCACTAAAAATGAGAAGTGCGAGAGCGAGCGTCCAGAATGCTGAGATAATATGCAAAATACGAGCGCCCTTGATATGTGCCTTCATTTTGCCCTCCCCTAACCAATATTTTCTCAATGTATGAACGCTAACCGATGGTGCGCGGGGATCAAGCGCTTATTTAGCGGTTGATAAATTAATTTTGGAATCGGCCATAGAGTTTCTTGACCACCGCGACGGGATGTGCAGGAATTATGGTACCTGCAACTGATAAAAAAGCCGACTAAATTGGCAAACAGTGCTTGAAAAGCGGTCAAGGCCGCACATCCTGGGAGGAACTTTAATGAAAAAGACAATAACCCTAAGCCTTGGGGCTCTCGCGCTTACTGCTTTAGCGGCTCCACTTTCGGCGGACACGTTCACGCTGCGCGTTGGTTCTGGTCATCCAAATGGTCCAGCGGTATATGTGACTGATACTGCAAAATTTTTTGTACCGGAAGTTGTGCGCCGTGTCGCAGCTGAGACAGATCATGAAATTGAATTTGTCGAAGGATATGGCGGCGCAATCGCTGGTGTTGCAGAGACGCTAGAAGCAGTCCAGAACGGTATTCTTGACATAGGCGCGTTCTGCATATGTTTTGAGCCTGCCAAACTGTTCCTGCACAACTTCCCTTACTATGCGCCTTTCGGATCTCAAGATTCGGCGCAAGCGATGACGGCCGTGCGCTCGGTTTACAATGATGTACCTTGGCTGACCGAGCAGTTCACGCAGGAATATAAACAAGAATTGTTAGGCCTGCATGGTTGGGATAACTATCACTTGGGCACGACAGACCCGTGGGATACGGTTGACGACTTGAAAGGTGTCAAAGTTGGTGGTGCGGGTCCGAACTTACCGTGGCTAGAGTTTGCTGGCGCGATCCCTGTGCAATCTACATTACCAGATGGCTATCTCTCCCTTCAAACAGGCGTTTATAATGGCTGGTTGATGTTCCCATCTGCCTACCTTGGGTTCAAATTTCATGAGCCTGCACCCAACTATACAAAGGTGGGTTTCGGTGCGATGCCAGTTAATGCGCTGACAATGAACAGCCGTACAATGGCGAGCCTCCCAGAAGAAGTTCAAGCGATTATTCGTGAAGTTGGCCAAGCCTATGAGGACCAATCCGGTGCATCTTTGAACGCAGCCCAAAAGCGTGGACTTGACGGTTTGGAGGCGGCGGGCGCAAACGTGAAGTCTTTACCCGCGGATGCACGGGCAGGCTGGGCGGAATCGCTTGTTGGTTTCCCACAGCAGCAAGCCACTGAAGCGGACAGCCGTGGCATGCCAGGCAGCGAAGTTTTAAAAGCCTATCTTGCCGCAGCAGAAGCTGCAGGCGTTGAATGGCCGGTGGCCTACGCCGTCGAGTAATCGACGATTCGTAAGAGTAAAATATAGAAAGGCGCGCTCATCGAAAGGCGCGCCTTTTTCTATGCAAAATTATTTACAGCCTGCCTGATCGAGTGACGTCAAAATACGCTCTGGCGTCATTGGCATCTGCCAAATGCTTGCCCCCAATGGCGACAATGCGTCGTTCACAGCATTCAATATCGCCGCGGGCGCCCCGCCTGTGCCCGCCTCTCCCGCGCCTTTTGCGCCAAGTATGGATGTCTTAGTTGGCGTTTCGATGTGAGCGATTGTGATTTCTGGCATTTCACTGGCCATAGGCACCATATAGTCTGCCATCGTAGCATTGAGGAACTGACCATCGGGCGAATAGTGGCACTCTTCATAGAGTGCGCCACCGATGCCTTGGACAACGCCGCCTCTGATCTGCTCGTCCACTAACAACGGGTTGATGACGCGGCCACAGTCTTCAACAGCCCAGAAGTGCAGCACTTTGACAAAGCCTGTTTCGATATCAACTTCCACATGCGCGGCCATTGCGCCGTTTGTGAACACGAATGGGAAATCGGTAACGCGGTAATGACGCGTCGCAATTAGTTCGGGGTTGAGATCATTAGGTAATTCATTGCCGCGATAGTATACTGTACGCGCAAGATCTGCCAAAGTCAGGCGCACGGAGCCATCGATATCAGTGACTGCACCACTTTGAATGTCGAGTGTTTCAACATCTGTTTGCAGCATAACACCTGCCACTTCGAGCACTTGATCCTTCAGTGCTTGCGCTGCTTGCAACATCGCTTCACCGCCAATTCCAGCACCGCGCGAAGCCCATGTGCCGCCGCCATACGGTGTGTTTTCTGTGTCGCCTGTAGTGACTTTCACGCGATTTAGATCAACTCCAAACACGCCTGCTGCGATCTGCGCAAGAATGGCATTTGTGCCTTGCCCTTGTTCGGTAATTGAAGATGAAACATGGAGCGCACCACCTGCATCAAGGCGCACAGTTGCGCCATCTTGAGATGCAATAGGTGCGCCGCCAATGCCATAGAACATTGGGCTTGGGTTGGTAACTTCGACCATTGAAACAAAGCCAACTCCGCGATAGATGCCCTTTTTACGAGCCAAGGTTTGGCTCTCGCGCAGGCCATCGTAATCCATCAGGTCGGTCAGTTTGCGCAGAGCGCGTTTGTGGCTGAGATCATCAAGCTTCATCCCCGTTGCAGAAGTGCGCGGGTAACTGTCATCCGCCATCAAATTGATTTCACGCAGTGCAACTGGATCCATACCAATCTTTCGCGCTGCGTCTTCCAGCAAGCCATCCGCGATTGCCATGGCAATTGGGTGGCCGACGGCCCGGTACTGGCACATCAGCGTTTTGTTCTGGAACACGACGCGCCCTTTCGCGCGGTAATTTTCCATCACGTAAGGGGCTCCCGTTAGGTTCAAAACTTGATTGCATTCAATTGCTGACGTGCGCGGATACATAGAAAACGGGCCGATGCCAGTAAGATCATCAAAATCTAAACCTACGATTCTTCCTGCTTCGGTAACCCCCATCTTAGCTTTTACAATATGATCGCGTGCGTGGATGTCTGTTAAAAAACTCTCGAATCGATCGGCGATAAATTTTACAGGACGTTTGAGAAGTTTAGCGGCTGCCGCTGTCGCAATCTCATCGCCATAGGTGTGGATTTTTATCCCGAAAGAGCCGCCGACGTCGTTGGAAATGACACGTATGTTTTCTTCGGGCAGGTCGAGATGCTTGGAGAATATTACCTGCATCATATGCGGGGCTTGGCCAGAGTAGTAGACGGTTAGTTTGTTCTCAGAGGGATCATAGTTACACACCGTACCACGGGCTTCCAAGGTGACACCAGTGTGGCGACCAAAGCGAAACTCGCGCTCCACCACATGTACGTCAGGCGCGGCAAAAGCAGCGTCGATATCGCCTGTGACGACATCACGTTCCCAAGCAAGGTTGCTTTCAAGTTCCGGGTGTATAATTGGCGCGCCTGTATCCAAAGCGGTCTCCGAGTCGACGGCTGCGGGGAGCTCAGCATAATCTACATAGACAAGTTCGCAGGCATCTTCGGCTAAAGCGCGAGAGGTGGCGACGATCATTACAACAGGCTCACCTTGCCAACGCGCCACCCCCACCGCGAGCGGATGCTGTGGCATGGAACGAAGGCCAACAAGATGGGTCAACGTACCGACATAGGGCATGACATGTTTGGCTAAGTCTTCACCGGAATACACCGCGACCACGCCAGTAGCCGCGCGAGCCT
>Ga0228650_1000825_pt1 | contig 11905 bp, 12 predicted proteins | sample 62DmetaG_FD_183171 | JGI IMG/M metagenome (GOLD analysis project Ga0228650, IMG submission 183171) | Seawater microbial communities from Monterey Bay, California, United States - 62D | ecosystem: Environmental > Aquatic > Marine > Coastal | place: USA: California | collected 2016-10-28
AATAAGAGGACTTGGAGCTAATTATTACACTGAAGCTACTCTTGATAATATTATTTTAGAAAGAAGAAAAGAATTTTATTGTGAAGGATTACGCTACGATGATCTATTAAGAACTGGCCAAGGTATGCCACTTGTTAATAGTGGATTACAACTTAATGATGATAAAACTGGAACTCCTCCAGCTTATGGAGATTACAATACCGCCAAACCTATTTTTCAATCTGAGTTGAATGCTAATCCTAATATTGTTCAAAACTACGGATACTAATATCTAACTAACCAAGATATTTATTAAAACCCGCTTTTATTAGCGGGTTTTTTCATTTAATATGGACAATACTACACTAACAATCATATGGACGGTAATTGGAATCATTCTCTTTCCTATAATATTGAAAAATAAAGCACCTTACGGAAGGCATACAACAAAAAAATGGGGAAAAACAATAAGTAATAAAACTGGCTGGATAATAATGGAGTTACCAGCTTTACTTATTTGCCCACTATTCTACTTTACACATACAACTAACCTACTTAGCTTAAACACTTTTTTTGTGGGTCTCTGGACCATTCATTACATAAATCGAACAATAATATTTCCATTTAGAATTAAAACTAAAGGAAAAAAAATGCCATTAGCTATCGCTCTTTCTGCAATCTTTTTCAATACAATAAACGGAATGATTAATGGGTACTTTCTTTCAGTTACTGATTATTCTTATTCTAATTCACTCTTTATTATCATTGGTTTTTTTATTTTTTTTAATGGTTTAGTATTAAATATCCTCTCAGATAATAAATTAATTTCTTTAAGAGAAAACACACAGGTTAATAACTATACTATTCCAAAAGGTGGATTATTTAATAAAATTTCATGTCCCAACTTTTTTGGAGAACTTATCGAGTGGTTTGGATTTGCAATAATGACTTTTAATATTGGAGGTCTATCCTTTTTTGTCTGGACATTCATTAATTTAGTACCAAGAGCCCTATCCCATCACAATTGGTATAAAATAAATTTTGAAAACTATCCTAAAAATAGAAAAGCAATTATCCCTTATATTTTATAAAAATGAAAAACAATAAAGAAATAGACAATAAATGGTCAATAAAAAACAATAAACTATCAAGGTCCTTTGAATTTAAAAATTTCATAACAACCTTTAATTTTATGAAAGATATTGCAATCATCTCAGAGGAAATTAACCACCACCCTACTTGGACAAATACCTATAATAAATTAGATATAATTCTACAAACACACGACACTGGCGGTTTAAGTGAATTGGATTACTTGCTTGCAAGAAAAATTGATCAATTATACAATCAACTTAAATAAGTTTAGGGTAATAAATAATAAGAGCTGTTACAATAGCAAAAACAGCTGAAAAAAAAACTGCTCCTGCAGAAACATCTTTTATAACACCTATTTTTTTGTGGTAGTTTGGGTGAATAAAGTCAGCTAATTTTTCAACGGCAGTATTAAGAGACTCAGTAGATAGCACTAAACAAATGGCTAAAACTTGAAATAACCATTCTATTTTAGAAATATTAAAATAAAATCCAGCGATAATAAAGCAAACTGAAAAAAACAGTTGTGCCTGAATCGAATGCTCAGTTTTAATTAAATAAAAAGCACCTTTCAAAGAGTAAAAAATTGCTTTGGTTCTTCCTTTAATAAATTGAATCATAGTGTAATAATATTGCGAATATATGATTAATTTTATTCAGAATTAGAACATTAAATTTTTTAGAAAAAACCGGTATGATTATTGATTCTACATTTAAATATGAAAAAAACTAAACTCCATATATTAGTATTACTATTAAGTTTTAATACACTCTTTTCTCAAATTAACCCTAAAAATATTGAAATAGTTAGAGATCAATATGGAGTTCCTCATATTTTTGGAAAAACTGACGCCGAAGTTGCCTATGGACTAGCATGGGCACACTCTGAAGATGATTTTAAAACAATTCAACAGGCTTACTTGGCTGGAAATGGTCTGCTTAGTAAACATTTGGGATTAAATGGTGCCGCTGCTGATTTTTTAAGTCAATTGATTCGTTCTGACTATGTTATTGATAGCTTGTTCAATACCCTAGATCCAAATTTTATAAAAATTGCTGAGGGTTACGCGCAAGGGATAACAAAATTTGCAAAAGAACATCCCGATCAAGTTCTGGTGAAAAAACTTTTTCCCATCACACCAAAAAAAATGCTAAAATATTCATTTTTACAGCTATTTATTTCAAGTGAAGGGGATCGAGCAGTAAGATCAATCGTAGAAAACAATTTAAAAGATTTGTCGTTTTTTAAAGAAAATAATCTTGGTTCAAATTTATTTGCTTTTAACACAAGTATCACAAAAAATGGTGAAACTTACCTAGGGATCAATACTCATCAACCACTTGACGGCCCCACCTCCTGGTATGAAGCTCATCTTATCAGTGAAGAAGGAACAAATATTATTGGAGCCACATTTGCAGGCTCACCATGCATATTAACTGGAACTAACAAAAATTTAGGGTGGACCCATACCGTTAATTATCCTGACAAAACAGATGTTTTTCAATTAGAAATGGTAAACAAAAGTGAATATAAATTTGATGATAAGATTCTAAAATTAAAAAAATTTAGAGCAAAAGCTTTCATCAAAATACTTGGTTTCAATATAAAGGTTAGAAAAAAATATTATCAAAGTATTTATGGTCCTACTTTAAAAAATAAAACTGGGTATTACTCTGTAAGAACACCTGCTTTATTTAAAATAAGAGGTCTTGAGCAGTGGTGGAAAATGAACAAGGCAAAAAGTTTCAAAGAGTTTTACGATATTTTAAAAATGAATGAAATTCCTGGCTATAATATTGGTTATGCCGATAAAAATGACACCATTTTCTATATGTCAAACGGAATCATCCCCAAAAGAAGTGAAAAATATCTTTGGAAAGGCGTTGTCCCGGGAAACACTAGCCAAACGTTGTGGACTGAATTTCATAAAACAGAAGAGCTTCCACAGGTTATTAATCCAAAATCAGGCTATGTATACAATGCCAATCATAGTCCTTTCAAGTCAACTTCTTTGGATGAAAATCCTAAACCGGAAAACTTTTCCAAAACAATGAATTTTGAAACATATGATAACAATAGAAGCACTAGAATTTTTAATCTTATAAATTCATATGATTCAATTAATTACGAGGCTTTTAATAAAATAAAGTACGATAACACTTTTCCAACGCCATTCAATTATAATTTTATGGATGTCAATGAATTATTTAATATGATTCCAAATGATTATCCTGATATAAAAGATTTACTAATTGAGATTCAAAATTGGAACAGAACAACTGATATAGAATCTGTTGGCGCAGGAACTTATGCTATGTTTTATCACAACCTGGTTAGGTACTACAATAAAAGCTACATCAACAGAAAGTTTAGCAAAGAGGTTATTCATGAAAACCTAAAACTAGTTAAAAAGAAAATGATCAAACACTTCAAAACCACAAAGGTTAAATTAGGGGATTATCAAAAACTAGTCAGAGGAGATAAAGAAATTCCTATTTGGGGACTTCCAGATGTCATAACAGCAATGAATGCCACTCCATACAAAGATGGCAAGATAAGAGTGACTCACGGCGAGTCTTATATTCAAATGGTGAAATTTAATAAAACTGGAACACACATTGAGTCCTCAATTTCCTATGGGTCAAGTGACCATAAAAATTCACCACATTACAGCGACCAGATGGAAATGTATTCAAAGTTCGAAACAAAAAAAATGAGCTTTGATAAGAGTGAAATTTATGCTAACGCTAGTCGCACCTATAATCCCAAATAATTTAATTTAATTTAGAACTGAAAAATTCTACTAAATCAATATTTTCAGCATTTGAAATTCCTATTTTAGGGGCATAAACCACTGATTCTAGTCCTTCTCTATCAGCCTTATCTTTTAAAACTTTAGCATGCATAGGATGATGATTCTTCTGATTATTAGTCAAAGGAATTCCTCCTTTTTGATTATTAAAAACAAACATGGGTGGGTCATTCTTATCAATTTTTTCTAAAAAATCTAATTCTTCAATGATTTTCTTATAACTTTTCAAATCAATTCCTTCTTCATATTTTAGTCCAAAAGCTTTTGCAATTCTTCTTTCAGTATTAGCGTCTAACATTAATTCCTCAGGAAGATTTAATATTTCTGGCCATTTAAAAAAATTATAAGTTGCTTGAGTAGCAAGGGCACCCACACAAGAAATTCTTGTAGATTCTCGTAAAATAGGATCTGAATTATCTAAATCTGCCATATCATCAGAAAAAGCTATCCAAAGCGAGGTACCTGCACCAGCTGAGGATCCGTAAACACCTATCCTTGTTTTGTCAACATTGTACTTATCAGCATGATACCTTATAAACTGAAGGCATCTTTTCGAATCATTTAAACTAGCTAATATCCCATATGGTTCATGTTTTTGAAATCTGTAGTTAATTGTAGCAACAGAAATTCCTTTATCTATAAAACTTGCTAATTGTTTTGAATTATAATATTGTGATTTATCTCCACTACCAAAACCACCTCCATGTATATAAATTACAAGTGGAGTTGGTTTATCTGATTTAGCCAACCAAATATCAAATTTGTTTCTTTGATGATCCCCATAAGTTTCATTGACATAATCAGCTGTAGTTCCATTAAAATTTATAGGCTCAACGACTTTTTTATTTTGAGAAAATACAATTAGAAAATTTAAGAGAAAATATGTGTAAGAGGTTAACGTAAATATTTTTTTTATGTTCATATTAGAAATTTACTAAATTAGTTTAGTTTTAAAAAATTATAACATGAAAATCAAATCATTGCTCCTATTAAGTTTGTTAATAGTATCAACAAACTGTGAGAATATTGAAAAAAAATCTGATCAAATAGATGGGTTACTTGTCCATTCGGTATATTTTTGGTTAAATAATCCAGATAATATTGAAGAAAGAGCTGAATTTGAAAAAGCAATAAAAAAATTAATTAAAACCAATAAACTTGCAGTAAAAAAACATTTAGGAAAGCCTGGCAATACCGAAAAAAGAGAGGTAGTTGAAAATTCTTATGATTATTGCATGATATTGACTTTTCCAAGCTTAAGAGCCCAAAGATTATATCAAGACGCCCCAACTCATTTGATTTTTATCGATGAAGCCAAACATCTTTGGAAAAAAGTTCAAGTATTTGATTCAATGAAAGAATCTATTTAACCCCTTTTAGAGCCTTTCTATAAATCTGCTCGTAAATTGGAACTACATTGTTGATATCAAATGCTTTTGACTGTTTGAAAGCTTTATTTTTAAATTCATCTAAGGTTTTTGGGTCTTTTAGAATTGAGATAGCATATTCAGACATTAATTCTATATCATCTGGATGAGTGAGATAACCTGTTTCACCGTGAATATTAATTTCTGGGAGTCCTCCGGCATTTGATGAAATTACAGCAACTTTACTAGCCATAGCTTCTAAGGCTGCTAAACCAAAACTTTCAGTATTAGAAGGCAGTAAAAACAAATCAGAATGGCATAAGTTTTTTTCCACTTGATTTGAATTTCCAAGAAACTCAACTTTACTCTCAATCGAGAGTTCTTTACACAACTGTTCAGACATTTCTTTTTCAGGCCCCTCTCCTATCATTAGTAATCTAGAAGGTATTTCTTTTTGAATATTATTAAAAACTAATATGACATTTTTAATATTTTTAACTGGTCTAAAATTACTCACATGAGCGATTATAAATTCATTTGAAACATTATTTTCAAAATCACATTTCTTTTGTTGCTCTACATATTTTGAAATATCAATAAAATTGGGAATAACTTCAATACCTACATTGATATCAAATTGATCTAAAGTATCTTGTTTTAAACTTTCAGAAACACAGGTAACAATATCCGACTTGTTGATGCTAAAGTTTACTGCAGTTTTGTAAAAAGGGTGGTTACCAACTAAAGTAATATCTGTTCCATGTAAAGTGGTTACTATTGGCACATGAATCCCTTGATCTTTTAACATCATTTTTGCCATATAAGCAGCATAAGCATGAGGAATCGCATAGTGGACATGCATAAGGTCAATTGAATTATCCTTAATAACCTCAACAAGTTTAGTTGATAATGCTAATTCATAGGGTTGAAAATTAAATAATGGGTAGTCAGGAACATTTACTTTATGAAAAAATAGGTTTTCACTTAAATTATTTAGTCTAACAGGTTTTTTATAAGCAATAAAATGGACCTTGTGTCCGTGCTTACACAATGAGATGCCTAGTTCAGTAGCAAGAACTCCACTTCCTCCAAAAGTTGGATAACAAACAATTGCAATTTTCATTGCTGCAAATTACTTAAAAGATTCGTAAATAACCCGTTGAATTTCAGTTCTGATATTATATTGTGATAACTTTTTATTATCCATTGTAGGAAACGTTCTATTAGATAAAAAAACATAAACTATATTATTTTCAGGATCAGCCCAAGCATAAGTTCCCGTGAATCCAGAGTGACCGAAACTACTCATTGGAACACAACCACATGTAGAAGAACCATCATCCAGCTGAGGTTTATCAAATCCTATACCTCTCCTATTTTTATCATCACAAAAATAACACGTATTAAAATTATCTATAGTTGACTCGTTGAAAAATCTTGAACCACCATAATATCCTCCTTGTAAATACATCTGCATAATTTTAGCAACATCATTAGCATTTGAAAATAGTCCCGCATGCCCCCCAATTCCACCCTGCATAGCTGCTCCCATATCATGGACATATCCATGAACTATGGAATTTCTAAAATATTGATCAATTTCAGAGGGAACGATTTTATTTAAATTAAAGTTTGTGGTAGGATTATAACCTGTATAATTAGCACCTAGTGAGAAGAGAATTTTTTTTTTAATTGAACATCTAAATTTAAATTGTTCTTATCCTCTAAAAAAGATTTCATATAATAGTAAGGTAAGTCACTGTAAACGTATGACTTGTTTTCAAAAAGCTCGCTATTATTAATATCCAGAGCAATTGAATCTAAAAAATCTTCTCTTAAAAATAAATTTTCGTTAACTTTTATTGTGAAGTCACTAGACTTTTTAGTCCTATACCAGCTATCCAGTGGTTTTTTTGTGATACTATCAATTGTATTTTTATAGAATGGAATCCATGGAAAAAGTCCTGACTGGTGGGAAAACATTTCTTTAATAGACAAATCAGATTTATCATTTAAATTTTTATTAGGAAACATTTTGGATAAAGTAGTTTCCAAAGTAATGTTTTCATTTTCGTATTCTTCCATCATCAATGGAACAGTGGAAAGAATTTTGGTTAATGAGGCTAAATCATAGATATCATCCCATTCAATGTTATTTTTTGAATGGTATGTCTTAGTTCCAAAGGATTTATTGTATACAACCTCTCCATTTCTTGCTACTAAAATTTGAGCACCTGGTGTCATTTTTTCATCAATAGCAAAACGTACTATTGAATCAATTTTATTTAGTTTTTTTATATCAAAACCTTGATTATTTGGATGGCTGTAACTTAATCTTTTTAATGTTGTTGTTTTAATGGAAGTTCCAGCAGGGAATGATTTGTTAATAGAAACAGGCAAAACACCTTTAGAGCCGATAGCACCAAAAATTAATTGAGCTGTCTTCTGTTGCGTCACAGCATTATTTTGATAAGGAACTATAATTGAAGAAATGTTTGTTAAATCAATATCCATTAAGGCATATGGCTTAGAAAAAACAGTTAAAATAACTTTAGAAGATTTAGAAATGAGTTCTAAATTACTTTTTTCAGTTGATGTAAACTTATACGATTCAAATGGAGTTTCATCAGATTTATGGAGACCAACAATAATGTGATCATAGCCGTCTATTAGTCGTAAAAAATCACTATTTGAATCAATTAAATCAACTTTTGTGTAATGATTAAGCATTTTAAAAAATTCATCAGAGTCCGAGTCACCCATCTTTAAATAAGCTATTTTTTTAGATAAATTTTTGATAGGAACAATTTGTGATTCATTTTTTATAACAGTAATGGATTCTTTTGTTAGCTGATCCAGCAGTGCCTTATCCTTTTCAGAATTTAAATCTTCCCTAAGATTTTCTAGTGTAACTGTTGAATTATTATTTAAACCAGCTTTGTATTTGGCCATTAAAATTTTTTTAACTGACTGTGAGAGTCTTTGAGTTGTTAAAACACCCTCATTTAATGCCTTTTTAATACTTAACGTGCTTTGATCCAAATCATCGGGCATCAATAACAAATCATTTCCAGCTAAGAGTGCTGCCACATCAGCAGATTCACTTTTATTAAAATCAACAACACCTTTCATGTCCATGGCATCAGTTATTATTAGGCCATCAAACTTTAATTTCTTTTTTAAAATTTTTGTTACAATTGTTTTGGAAAGCGTTGAAGGTAATTTTAGTTTTTTTTCCAATGAAGGAACTTCCATGTGAGCAACCATAACACTCGAGAGGTTATTTTTAATCAATTCTTTAAAAGGATAGAGCTCAACATCATTAATTCTTTTTGAATCAAAATTAATTGTAGGAAGAGTTTTATGTGAATCTTGAGAAGTATCTCCATGACCTGGAAAGTGTTTTGCAGAACCCATTATTCCCTGACTTTGCATTCCTTTAAGATAGGCAATTGATTTATTGGTAACATTAAATTTATTTTCACCAAATGATCTACTTCCAATTACAGGGTTGTTAGGGTTTGTGTTGATATCGACAACAGGCGCGAAATTGATGTGGACTCCTAACCTTTTGGAATGAACACCAATTCTTTCTCCAACTTCATAAATCAATTTATTATTTTCTATTGCACCCAAAGTCATGTTGAAAGGGAATGAAAATGCATCGTCTAGACGCATACCAATGCCCCACTCAGCATCCATACCAATTAAAAGGGGAACCTTTGAAATAGATTGGAATCTATTTGTAGCAATGGCTTGATCTTTGACGTTTCCAAGTGAAAAAATCAAACCTCCTAAATGATTTGTTTTTATAATATCTGCTATTTCATCCATCCTTTCAGGCCCTTCTTTTGTAGCAACCCAAATAGTAAATAGCTGTCCAATCTTTTGATCGATTGTCAAACTACTGTATACGCTGTCAACCCAAATTTTTTGATTCTCATAATCCTTAGTTACTAGCGAACTTTGAGATAACAAAGAGGTTGAGAATAAAGAGAAAAGTATGAAATTTAAATACCTAATCATCTTAAATTATTATAAGAATAAAAATATTGAATTATCATAAATCTAATTATAATTTTAGCTGAAAGCATGATAATTAACTATTAAAAAAACGCGCATGCCAACTTTTAGTAGCAGGAACTTCCCAATTTTCATTAAATTCTTCAATATCTAATACTAAATTATTGAAAACTATGGTGTTTTTTGAAACAGACTTATTTTTAACAAGTTTTTTAAAATCAACAATTGATTTGTAGGAAATATAATCCCCCTGTTTGAAAGATATATTCATTTTGTCTAATAGATCAATTTCATACTTATTTTCTAAATCTTTAATAAAATGAACACACTTATCAATTGAACAGCCTGTGGCAGCATTTATAGACTCATCCAAAGCAATTATTATAAATCTGTCATATTTAATAGTGTAAGCTACTTTAAGTTCGGCTTTATGTGCCGTCCAATTTTCAAGGAAAATTGATAGTGATTTTTCAATATCTACCAATTCGTCATCAAAAAATTTTCTATTGGACTGAAAAACCCATATTCTTGAGTTTTTATCCATTTCATAGAAAGGTATTATCATAAGTCTGAGGCTTGGTTTATTAGTTCAGCAATATCAAGAACTTTAACTTCGTTTTCTTTCTTTTTATTTTTTATACCGTCGGTAAGCATCGTATTACAAAATGGACAGCCAGCGGCTATAATTTCAGGTTTGGTTTCTAAAGCCTCTTCGGTTCTTTTTATATTAACTTCTTTTTTACCAGTCTCTGATTCTTTAAACATTTGAGCACCTCCAGCTCCACAACAAAGACCTTTTTGCTTACAGCTTTTCATTTCTGAAAGCTCAACATCTAATTTTTGAAGAACTTCTCTTGGAGCTTCATAAACGTTGTTAGCTCTGCCTAAATAACACGGATCGTGAAAAGTAATTCTCTTACCCTTGAAAACACCACCTTTGACTGTTAACCTACCTTCTTTTAAAAGTGATTTTATGAACTGTGTGTGATGAATAACCTCATAATTTCCACCAAGTTCAGGATACTCGTTTTTTAAAGTGTTAAAACAATGAGGACATGTAGTAACTATTTTTTTAACGTTATATCCATTTAACACTTCAATATTGGTAAGTGCTTGCATTTGAAATAAAAACTCATTTCCAGCTCTTTTGGCAGGGTCTCCGGTACATCCCTCTTCAGATCCTAAAACAGCAAATGAAACATTAGCTTGATTAAGAATTTTTGCAAAAGCTTTTGTTATCTTTTTAGCTCTTTCATCAAAACTACCGGCACAGCCAACCCAAAAAAGAATTTCGGGTGTTTTACCTTGAGCTAGCAAATCAGCAAATGTATTAATCTGTATATTACTCATAATTAATCATGTTGACCATCGTCAAATACTTCAATAGTGACTTCTTTTTCTACTAAATCAGTAAACTTTCCATTATATCTAGTTGCTTTAACTAAATGATTGTCTACCCAATGATAATTACCGCCTCTTGGTTTTCCCATTACCATACTGTGGAATTTAAAACCATGTTTGTTTAGCCAATCTTCAGTTACTTTTCTGTGATCCTCTGTTCTGGAGGTAAAAAAACAGATCACATGACCCTGATCATACCATTTATTAAGTGTCTTTAACGCATCGGGGTACAAATTGGCAGTTGCCATTCTCTCTGGCTCTTCATTAGGTATATCGTCACATATGGTGCCATCAATATCAATTAAATAATTTTTAATACCATCAGGCAGGACCGGACTAATATGTTCTCCATCCTCAATTTTTTCACTTAATATTTTTTCAACTTCTTCTTTTTCCATCAATTTAATTTTAATTTATAATTCATTTTTCCAATTTAATTTATCCATTTGATTAAATGGCCAAGGAGCACCATTATTTTCTATATTATTCATCATATTATTTAATTCGGAGGGAGCAGCTGATTTCTCCATCACTAAATATCTTCTCATATCCATAATTATTGATAGTGGATCAATACCGATTGGGCAAGCTTCAACACAAGCATTACAGGAAGTACAAGCCCATAATTCTTCAGAGCTAATATGATTTTCAAGTAATTGTTTTCCATCAGATTTAAATTCTCCTTTATTCAAATCAATATTTCTTCCAACTTCCTCTAGTCTATCTCTTGTATCCATCATAATTTTTCGTGGAGATAATTTTTTCCCTGTTTGGTTAGCCGGGCATTCGCTTGTGCACCTACCGCACTCCGTACATGTGTAAGCGTTTAGCAACTGAATTTTAGAAAGGTCAAAAACGTCTGAGGCCCCAAACTTTGGAACCACTTGATTAGTTTCTGGGGTTGCAAATGGGTCTATACTTGGGTCTAACATTATTTTTACTTCGTTAGTCACAGATTTTAAATTTGGAAACTTACCCTTTGATTCCAAATTAGCAAAATAAGTATTAGGAAATGCTAATAAAATATGAAGATGTTTTGAATAATATAAATAATTTAAAAAAAAGAAAATTCCTGTAATATGTAACCACCAAGCAGTTCTTTCTATAATAATTACTGAACTAATTGATAGACTATCAAAAAAAGGCAATAAGTATTGACTAACAGGGAAATATCCGGCAGAAATATAATTTGGATTAGAACTGTTAATTTGTAACCAAAAATCTGAACCA
>Ga0228650_1000850_pt1 | contig 11629 bp, 7 predicted proteins | sample 62DmetaG_FD_183171 | JGI IMG/M metagenome (GOLD analysis project Ga0228650, IMG submission 183171) | Seawater microbial communities from Monterey Bay, California, United States - 62D | ecosystem: Environmental > Aquatic > Marine > Coastal | place: USA: California | collected 2016-10-28
CCGCCTCAGGCCTCTGAGCTAATCGCCAACAAATTCGAGCTAGACTGGACGCTGCCGTGGGAGCGCCCACCTGATCACTGACGACGCTCACCGCACCGCGCTCTCGCATGAGCCTCAACATCGTGACCATAAAATTCTTGCCTTGAGGAGCATAGACCCAGCTCGTACGTACCACCGCATGACTCGTGCCACTCGCGAGTACTGCTTGCTCACCCTGTAATTTGGTTTCGCCGTAGACCCCTAGGGGTGCAGGGGTGTCTGTCGTTAGATAAGGGGTCGTTGCGGCGCCATCAAACACAAAATCAGTCGACACATGCACGAGACGAATACCCTGCTCGGCGCAGAGTGTGGCTAACCGTTGCGGCGCGTCAGCATTAAGCGCCTGCGCCCGGTGGAGATCACCCTCGGCAGCATCCACCGCAGTATAAGCAGCGGCGTTAATGACCATTTGCGGCGACAAGCGCCGGAGGCAATCACGTAGTGCGCCGTCGTCAGTCACATCACATTGCGCTCGAGCCAACCCATGAACACGCAGTTGCGATGGCGCCGCTGCCACACACGCTTGCCCAAGTTGACCGCCCGCGCCCAGCACCAGTGCCAGCGAATCACTCACAAATGCGCTTCCAACCACCCTGCGAAACGGTCCATCACTGCTTCGGACTCAGGTTCATTAAAAATCTCGTGGTAGAGGTCAGGCCACCAATCCAGCGTTTTATCTTGAGAGGCCAATGCCTGAAAAAAGGCGCGTGATCCATCGGGCATGGCCATGACATCTGCTTCCCCATGAGCAATGTAAATCGGCAAAGTAATGTTCTGCGCGCCCGCGATGGCGTCGTCCATCGCACTCAGTAGTTCCATCCCCAACGCGGCGGTGATTTTGCCGTTATAAACCAGAGGATCGGCAATATAATCGGCCACGACCGCAGGATCGCGACTGATCTGGTCCGCCTCTAAACTCATCATGCCTATTTTGGGCATGACGGCGCGCAACAGCCGGCCCAACCAAAGCGTTACGGGTGACACTGCCTCATCTGCGGAAAAGGCCGGGGCAGAGAGCATGGCGCCTCGGTAAGACTGCGCATCCTGAAGTAGTAGGTGCGCGGCAATTAAACCGCCCATGCTGTGCCCGAGCATGAACGTGGGCGTATCCGGATACCAACCAGTCATCGCATCACGCAACTCGGTGAGGGGAGCAAGATACTCACTGAACTGGGCGACATAGGCGCGAGTACCCGGCGACGCACCGTGGCCGATATGATCAGGGCCCACGACGGCGATGCTTCTCGCATTAAAATAAGCAGCTAAACGCTCGTACCGCCCCGTATGCTCAGCCAGCCCGTGTATCAACAAAATGCAGGCTTTTGCCTCTTGTACCGGCCAATGCCGATACTGAATGCCCGAAGACAAGGTTTCCATCATGTGATCTCCAACCAACTCGAACACTGCTATTGCTGAGGCGCGCTAAGGCAAAGTTTCTACGCCAATTCCACTCGTTTCATCACGTCGCCAACCGTCACACAGTGCCTCTTTACTCCCGCAATCCCGCTATGCGACGGGGGCCAGCCAGTCAGCATAGTCTACCTGCGCGCCGCGCACTGACTCGAGGTAAATGCGTTGTAAGGTTTCAGTAATCGGCCCGCGAACTCCAGTGCCAATCGTGCGGTTATCCACTTCACGAATCGGGACAACCTCAGCCGCCGTACCAGTAAAAAAAGCTTCATCTGCAACATAAACTTCATCGCGAGTAATGCGCTTTTCCTTCACGGTAAGACCCTGATCTTCTGCGATACGAATAATGCTGTCGCGTGTGATGCCCTCTAAGCAAGAGGTCAATTCTGGCGTGTACAGCACCCCATTGCGCACCAAGAAGACGTTCTCGCCACTGCCTTCAGCGACGTAACCTTCGTTATCTAACAATAACGCCTCTTCGAAGCCGGCATCTAGGGCTTCCCTCAACGCAAGAATAGAGTTGATGTAGTTGCCATTGGCTTTGGCTTTACACATGGTGATGTTCACGTGGTGACGCGTATAGCTCGACGTCGCGACGCGAATACCACGATCCCTAGCTTCGGGGTCCATATACGATGGCCATGCCCACGCCGCCACCATCACATGTGTTTTCAGATTATCGGCGCGCAATCCCATTCCCTCCGAACCGAGAAAGCACATCGGACGGATATACGCCTCATCTAACCCATTGGCACGCACCACCTGACGCTGTGCCTCACTCAGAGTCCCTTTGTCGAAGGGCATCTCCATGCGCAAAATGTGGGCGGAACGAAACAAGCGATCGGTATGCTCTTGCAAGCGGAAGATAGCGGCGCCTTGTGAGGTGTTATAAGCACGCACACCCTCGAAGACGCCCAGACCATAATGAAAGGTATGGGTTAAGACATGCACCTTCGCTTCCTGCCAGGGCACCATTTCGCCATCGAGCCAAATGTGGCCGGTGAGTTGTGAGAGATCCATACTACGTCCTTAATCGCGCCACCAAGGCCCGACTCTATGTTGCTTGAAGACCGGGCAATAATGCCTCTGTCACCCGTTTTACCTGTTCGCGACCCGCCACATGCGCGCCCGCCTCAACCTGTGTATCTGCACCTTGCAGCGCAAGCCCGTGTAATGCACTTCGGTAGATCAAATAACGGCTCGACAACACAGCCGCCTGATCCGCACTTAGGACCCCCACTTGTTCGAGGGTTTCCAATAAACGGATCACATCTGACCACTGCGCCAGCGCTGGATACTCAGACGCATGAGCTAACACGAGGTATTGCACCACAAATTCGATGTCGACAATACCACCTTGATCACGCTTGATATCGAAGCGCTCAACGCCGCGGTTCATCGATACCTGCTCGGTCAGCATTTTGTGGCGCATGTCACGCACGGCTACTGACAATACGAGCGCGTCCCGAGGCATGGTCAGGACCTCTCGGCGCAGTTGCTCCAGCGATGCCCTGAGCGAGGGGTCACCAGCGACCGTGCGGCTACGCACCAAAGCCTGATGCTCCCACGTCCATGCAGATTCGAGTTGATAACGCCTGAAGCCGGTGAGGGTCGTGGCAACCAACCCAGAATCCCCGTCAGGGCGCAACCGAAGGTCCACCTCGTATAACCTTCCTGAAAACATTTGCGCCGACAGCACATGGGTCACCCGCTGGGCGAGTCGCGTATAAAAACGGCTATTGTCGATCACTTTAGGGCCAGCGGTTTGTCCATCGGCACCATTAAATACAAACACCAAATCAAGATCTGAACCATAACTCAACTCAATGCCACCCAGTTTTCCATAGGCCATCACCGCAAACCCAACCTGCTCTGCCTGAGGCTCACCATGACGTTGCACGAGTTCAGCGCGAGCGACTGCGATCGCTTGCTCGATCATCACCTCGGCGAGAAAGGTCAAATTGTCACTCACCTGCATCACCGGAAGCGTGCCAGATAGCTCACTGGCGGCGACTCGCAATATCGCGCCCTCCTTGATGCGGCTTAATGCGCCCATCTGCCCTTCCAAATCCTCCTCCGGAATCCGCAGCAGCTGTTGCCGCACCAAGGCTTTTATCTCGTCACGACTCGGCGCGCTGAAAAGTTGTGCCTCATGAAGCAACTCATCCAAAAGCTCAGGGCGCGACGCCAAGCGATCGGCGACCCAGGTGCTGGCCGCAACGAGGGACAGCAAATGTTTCAAGGCAGCAGGGTTTTCCTGCAGTAACACGAGATAGGCACTGCGCCGGCAAACGGCCCTCACAAAGGGCAACGCCCGCGTTAAGGCATTGTCTGGGTTGGCTTCATGAGCGGCCATCTCGCACAGTAACGGCAGAAACGCCTCAAAACGCTGCCGCCCCTCCCCTTGTAAGCTTGCCACCCAGGGACTATCAAGCAATGACCCCACTGTCTCCCAAGTAAGACCAGGGTGTCGATAACCCAATACCGTCAGCGTCTCCGCATTGAGCGCAGAAAAGCGTGTTTGAGATACGACCCGCTCATTGCTCGACTGGTCATTTGGGTCGGCAATCAGAGCACTAAATACAGCATCGACCTCGCCGCGCGCAACAACGAGGTCGCCATCGAGCGCTTCCCACGAAGCGTACCCGACTAGGATGGCCAACTTGGCTTTGTCGAGCGGCTCAGTCGGCAACGCTTGAGTCTGTCGATCGGCCATCCCTTGGAGTCCGTGTTCCACCCGTCGGAGCAAACGATAATGATCTGATAAACGCTGGCCCTGTTGTGTCGGCAAGACGTCAGCCTGCATCAAGGCCTGTAACGTTGGCAGGAGTGATTGCAAACGTAGCCCGGGCATACGCCCCCCATGAATCAACTGCAGACTCTGCGCAATAAATTCAATCTCGCGGATACCGCCGGAACCGCGTTTCACGTCGGCTTCTATCCCCAAGCGGGTCACCTCGGCACGCATCATCGACTTCATACTCCGCAGAGCCGCAATGACCGAAAAATCGGTATAACGTCGATATACAAAGGCACTTAGCATAGCCATTAAGCTGGTTTTTGCCGCCGCAGTGCCAGTAATGGGTCGCGCTTTTACCATCGCATAGCGCTCCCACTCACGGCCCTGCTCCTGATAATAGAGCTCTAAGGCGCTAAAAGCGCCGACCAATGCGCCGCTGTCACCATAGGGCCTTAACCGCATATCGACTCGAAACGCAAAACCGTCTTCGGTCACCGCGTCGAGTAAACGAATCACCAGCTGCCCCAGCCGAACAAAGTAAGTCTGATTGGCGAGCCGCTGTTTCCCTCCTTCTGTCTCGCCGGCCTCCGGATAAGCGAAAATGAGATCAATATCAGAAGACAGATTTAATTCGTTGCCACCGAGCTTGCCCATTGCCAGCACCACCAAGGACTGCTCGTCACCGGACTCTTGTCCGATCGGTAACCCGTATTTCGGCCGCAGCGCCGACACGGCAAAAGCGACTGCAGCACGAATGCAACAATCGGCTAGGCCGCTCAGCTCAGCGAAGGTGTCCTCCACTGTGGCCAACTGCGCCACTTCGCGCCAGATAATGCGTACCAAATGCCGATGCCGAAACGTGCGCAAAGCAGCGAGACAATCAGACTCAGACGCATTGGGCCCACACAAGATGGCGAGGGCCGCATCCCATTGCTCAGTCGTCCATTCGCGCGCCACCAGCAAGGTGCCATCAGCCAGTGCGTCGCACAGCCAAGCTGATTGTCGGCCAGCCTGGTCGACAAAAAAATCACTGCCGGCCATCAAAGTGCGGAAAGTCTGCGACTGATCAGCCGCCGCGACGACTTCACAAAGGGCTTCATAAGCACTGCTGCCCAATCGGGCGGTCAAGCGGACTGATGACGCCCTGACACTGTCATCAAGCCAATCTGACGCGAGCGCGTCAATTCCAGGAGCGATCGGAGGTGGCATTCAACATTCCTAATGTGGCACCGCAATGCCGTGTTCAACGTTGCTGCACGTCGTGCGACTAGCCTATCGGTAACGCGAGACGGCTGCCAGTCGGATCCTGCCATTGTCTTCGCGCGACGGTTTTTTTACTCTTTCTTGGGGCGTCATGACTCAGGTAGGATGCCATGCCCCAAAGGACGGGCGGACTTACCAGAGCATTAATGGCTCACAGCACCGACACACCACTAGGCAATCATGACTTCAGAAGACAGCAACATCGCATGGTTTCGTTATACGGGTCCCTACATCAAGGCGCACCGAGGGAGAACGTTTGTCGTTTATCTCGGCAGTGGTGCACTCGATACACCGCGATGCGTCACACTGGTTCACGACTTAGCGTTGCTGCATTCACTCGGGGTACGCCTCGTACTCGTCCACGCCACACGCGAAGCCATTGGTCAGAAGCTGGCCGCTAATAATACGCCTGAACAGTTTCATCACGGTATCCGCATTACCGATGATCACACGTTGGCCATTGCGAGTGATGCGGCGTCACATCAACGGCTGCACTTAGAGCGCATGATGTCGACAGGGCTGCCCAACACCCCGCTGCTCGGCGCACGGCTGCGAGTGATCAGCGGCAACTTTGTTACCGCGCGTCCATTGGGTATCTATGATGGCGTTGACTATCTTCACAGCGGTGCGGTTCGAAGGGTGGATGCTGAAGGCATCGTATCGGTACTCGACAATGACGCGATTGCCCTCATTTCACCATTGGGCTACTCACCCGCTGGGGAGCTCTTCAGCGTCAGTGCCAGTGAAGTCGCAGAAGCCGTCGCAGTGGCGATCGGCGCAGATAAACTGCTATTCCTCGATCGATACGAGGGGCTTATGACCGCCGACGGCCAACTAATCCGTCAATGCACCGTCGCCACAGCAGAACAACTTATCATCAATGATCATGAGCAAAAGCGACTCAGAGATGCAGCCTGCCGTGCCTGCATCGCCGGGGTGGAGCGCAGCCATGTCATCAGCTTCGAGCGTGAAGATGCGCTGATGGAAGAATTGTTCACTCATGATGGTTCGGGCACGCTGATCGCGCAAAATCAGTATGAGCAAGCCAGACGCGCGCACATTGACGACATCGCGAGCATTGTCGAACTCATCCGTCCGCTCGAGGACAGTGGCGCCTTAGTCAGAAGGTCACGCGAGCGGCTCGAAGAGGAAATCGAGCACTTTTCGATTCTCGAGCGCGATGGTCGGGTGATTGCCTGCGCGGCACTCTATGCTTACCCAGATGAAAAGGTGGGCGAAATTGCCTGTGTGGCGACGCACCCCGATTACCGGCGCGCCGGCCGAGCCGAACAACTGCTTCAAGCGCTGCTGAACCAGGCCGCAGAGCACGCTCTGACGCACGTTTTCGCGCTCACTACACAGACGACCCATTGGTTTCTTGAGCAAGGCTTTGCGCCAACCACGCAAGAAGCATTGCCAGTAGAGAAACAACAACTGTATAACTGGCAACGAAACGCAGCCGTCCTGATCCGGCCGGTATCACACTGAATGACTGCCAGTGATAAGCTGACCCTCGTTTTTTAAACACTGGGAGATTTCAATGCCCCAATACCGATCCCGCACTTCGACCGCTGGGCGCAATATGGCAGGTGCTCGCGCGCTATGGCGCGCCACCGGCATGCAAGATGGTGACTTTGAAAAGCCGATCATTGCGGTGGTCAATTCATTTACTCAGTTTGTACCAGGGCACGTGCATCTTAAAGATCTCGGGCAGCTGGTCGCTCGCGAAATCGAGGCGTCAGGTGGCGTCGCTAAAGAATTTAATACCATTGCTGTCGACGATGGCATCGCAATGGGCCATGACGGGATGCTCTACAGCTTGCCCTCTCGGGATCTCATTGCGGATTCGGTCGAATACATGGTCAATGCGCACTGTGCCGATGCCATGGTGTGTATTTCTAACTGCGATAAAATCACACCGGGGATGCTCAACGCGGCCATGCGCCTCAATATCCCGGTGATATTTGTCTCGGGTGGCCCAATGGAAGCGGGAAAAACCGCCCTGTCAGAACACAAACTCGATTTAGTGGATGCAATGGTCATTGCGGCTGACTCGAGTGCCGATGATGCGACGGTAGAAGCCTATGAGCGCTCAGCCTGTCCTACCTGCGGTTCATGCTCGGGCATGTTTACTGCCAACTCAATGAATTGCCTGACCGAGGCGCTCGGTTTGAGTTTGCCGGGCAATGGCTCACTGCTCGCCACACATGCTGATCGTGAGCAGCTTTTCCTGCGTGCCGGACGTTTGATTGTAGAGGTCGCTAAGCGCTGGTATGAGCAAGATGACAAGACGGCCTTACCGAGAGAAATTGCCAGTAAAAAGGCCTTTGAGAATGCGATGACCCTCGATGTTGCGATGGGAGGATCGACCAATACGATTCTGCACCTGCTTGCGGCAGCACAAGAAGCGGGAGTGGACTTTGATATGGCAGATATCGACACCCTATCGCGAAAGGTGCCACAGCTGTGCAAGGTCGCTCCGAGCACCCCCCTCTACCACATGGAGGATGTGCACCGGGCCGGCGGCGTGATGGCGATTCTTGGTGAACTGGCACGCGGCCACTTACTGCATCTCGATTGCCCCACGGTCCACAGTGATAGCCTGGCCAGCGCCTTATCAGACTGGGATATTATGCAAACGGAGCGCGACGATGTGCGCACGCTTTATGCGGCGGGCCCGGCGGGTATCCCTACACAGCAGGCCTTCAGTCAGGCAGTCCGCTGGCCGACCCTGGATACCGACCGACACTCGGGCTGTGTCAGGGATATGGCGCACGCTTACTCACAAGAGGGCGGGCTCGCTGTCCTATTTGGCAATATCGCTGAAGCGGGCTGCGTGGTCAAAACTGCTGGCGTCGATGACGCCTCGTTACGCTTTAGTGGGCCCGCGCATATTTGCGAAAGCCAAGAGGGCGCCGTCAGCGATATTCTCGAAGATCGTGTTAAGGCAGGGGATGTGGTCGTCATCCGCTACGAGGGGCCGCGCGGCGGGCCCGGTATGCAAGAGATGCTCTACCCCACCAGTTACCTGAAATCGAAAGATTTGGGCAAAGCCTGCGCCCTAATTACGGATGGTCGCTTCTCAGGCGGTACATCAGGCTTGTCGATTGGGCATGTCTCACCCGAGGCGGCAGCGGGCGGAGCAATCGCCCTGATCGAACCCGGCGATATCATTGAGATCAATATTCCTGAGCGGCAGATCAATGTCCTGCTCGATGAAGCGACGCTGGCAGGGCGTCGAGATGCCATGAATCACCGAGCGCGAGCATGGAAGCCGGTGGATGAAAGACCAAGAAAGGTCTCTACTGCACTCAAGGTCTATGCCAGCATGGTCACCAGTGCCGACAAAGGCGCCATTCGCGACAGCAGTCTGATTGACGGATAACGCGCATTAGTCCACGCCCGCAAGTTGGGCGAGGTCGTCGCGTAAAGCGCTGAGCCGTCGTCTTAACTTGTTGTCCTGCTTGCTGCTACGCAGAATGAGCACATCGCGAACGAGCTGCAGGATCACCTCACCATTATGGTCAATGCCTTCTCGGTAGGCGGGCAGTTGCGCCTCATCGCGACCGGCAATCAGTGCTCGCACCTGTTGCGGCCAGTCGGCACTATCCGCGATAAGAATCTCTGATAACGTCGTAATCCAGACCCGTCTATCCGCTAGCCAAAACGTGTCCAGCCTTGTCATCTCCATCACACCACTGCGTATTCGCTCTGTCTGTTGATCAGATAGCGGCCCAAGGTAGTCAGACATTTGCTCGTCAAAACGCGCGGCAATGTCGGTGCGATAGTCCTCGTCATCCCGTGCTAATCGATCTGCTTCCAATTCGTCTTGTTTAGCCAGCAAGGTCTCAACAAAGCCCCGTCGCTGCGAGCGATCGAGCGTTTGTCCTGTGCTCAACAACAAGTCTAAAAAGGGACCTTGAATCCGGTTAGCGGCCGCCTCTATTCTGTCCGCCATTAAGCGTGCCGACTCAACGGGTACGCCCTCGTCAAGAATGACCAGAGTCTCATCAAGCAGCGTGACATAGCTGGGCAGCTCTTCTTGGCGGTGCCAAGACAATAAGTCATCGAGTCGCTCATCAAATTGTGCCTGCTGATTACGACTCAAAGAGACGTAATCGTCGAGGTACCAACGAATAACAATATCGACTCGGTTATAAATAAATTGGGTCGCGGAACAGCCCGATATCAAGCACAGCATCAGGCACATGAGCAGCCTCAATGACCGGCCAGCCCGGCCATGCGCGCCGGCTGCGCGGTGAGGCTCGGTCAAGCGGCGTTGGCAGTGATCAGTCCGCGGCCGTCCAGAGCAGACAGAATAGCCGCTAGTGACGCGTGCACGATGTCGTGGCTTCGACCGACGCCGCAGGGCCGCTCGCCATCGATGTTGAGCTGGACGTAACACACTGCCTCCGCATCGGCGCTCTGCCCTAAAGTGTGCTCAGAATACTCTACTACCACGATGTGTCGACCCGTGACGGACTCCATGGCCTGCACAAAGGCATCGACCACGCCATTCCCTTGGCCACTCAGCGCAACGTCACCGCCTGGCCCCGTCAGGGTGACTTCTAAACCGTCACTACCGTTTTGTCTTAATAACTGGTAATTCCCAAGCTGCCATCGATCTGCGGTCATTAAATAGGTTTGCTGAAAAAGCGCATAGATCTCGTCAGAGGACACCTCTGCTTCGCTGTCTTCTGCTAAATCTTGCACCGCAGTGCTGAAATCTACCTGCAACCAGCGGGGTAACTCCAGCCCATAATCCCGCCTCAGCACGTGCGCGACGCCGCCCTTGCCCGATTGGCTGTTGATTCTAATCACCTCCTGATACGTCCGCCCAATATCAGCGGGATCAATCGGTAAATAAGCGACATCCCAACCACTGTCGGCATCACGCTTTGACAAGCATTTGTGAATAGCGTCCTGATGACTGCCCGAAAAGGCGGTAAACACCAACTCACCCGCGTAAGGGTGCCTAGGATGAACCGGTAATTGGGTGCACTCACGCGCCACCGTGCAGATCTCATCCATATTAGTGAAATCAAGCTCAGGGTCGACGCCTTGGCTATACAGATTCATCGCCATCGTCAGAATGTCCATGTTGCCGGTACGCTCACCATTGCCAAGCAACGTGCCCTCTACCCGATCAGCACCGGCCATCAGACCCAATTCAGAAGCGGCAACCGCGCACCCTCGATCGTTGTGGGTATGTAACGACAAAATTAACGAGTCACGGTGACGCACATGGTCACTGAACCACTCTATTTGATCAGCATAGATATTGGGGGTGCTCATCTCGACGGTTGCGGGCAGATTGATGATCACCGGGTTTTCAGGTGTGGGGGACAGTACCGCGTTTACCGCGTCACACACCGTCACCGCAAAATCCAACTCGGTCCCGGTAAAGCTTTCCGGACTGTACTCAAAAACCCATTCTGTCTCGGGTTGGGCTTCAGCCGCGGCTTTCACCAACTGTGCGCCGGTCACGGCAATCTCAGTAATACCGGCTCGATCGAGGCCAAATACGTATTCACGTTGTACTGTAGAAGTGCTGTTATAAAAGTGAACGACCGCTCGGCGTGCACCCGCTAACGCCGCAAAGGTCTTAGTAATCAAGTCGGGGCGGGCTTGAGTGAGTACCTGCACCGTGACGTCCGCTGGAATCCGGTCCTCCTCGATCAATTTGCGCAAAAAGGCAAAGTCATGGCTGGACGCCGAGGGAAACCCCACTTCGATCTCTTTAAAACCAATGGATATCAACAGCTCCCACAAACGAAGTTTCTGTGCCGCATTCATGGGCTCAACCAAAGCCTGATTGCCATCACGAAGATCGACTGAACACCAAGAGGGTGCCTGAGTAATCCGCTGATCCGGCCAGCGGCGATCGGGCTTGGCAATCGGCTCAAAAGCGCGGTACTTACGATGGTCAAAGCGCAGCATGCTCACAGTGGTCTTCCTAAAGAGGGTTAGCGAGCAACGTAGTCTATCCAGCCATCGCGAGGGATAGTCACTTAAATTAGCGGTAATTCACACATAGTTAGTGATATTCTCTAAATTTATGGGATATTATCTCTTATATCCCCAATTTTGAGCGTTTTATGGGCGGGAATGACCTGGAGCTAGACCGTATTGATCGTAAGATTCTGCACATCTTGCAGCGCGATGCTGGGCTGAACA
>Ga0228650_1000852_pt1 | contig 11610 bp, 9 predicted proteins | sample 62DmetaG_FD_183171 | JGI IMG/M metagenome (GOLD analysis project Ga0228650, IMG submission 183171) | Seawater microbial communities from Monterey Bay, California, United States - 62D | ecosystem: Environmental > Aquatic > Marine > Coastal | place: USA: California | collected 2016-10-28
GCGTCGTATCCGCGACCGCACGACGATTCGACGGTTCGACGGCGCGCGCGATGGGGATCGAGGCGCCAGCGCGCGCCCCTCGCACGGCGCGCGCGACGATGGCGCGGTCGAGTCGCTGACGGGACGCGACGCGCGCGCCGGGACCGACGAACCGCGTCGGCGACGCGCGCGCGACGCGCGAGGACCGCGCGAACCGGGACGAAGTCGGTGGCGCGTCGAAGCGAAGGACATCCCAACCATCGCGCGATGGCGCCGGCGCAGGGGAGACGACGACGACGAATGAGCGGAATTTTGTTCGTGATGTGCGTTGGGATCTTTGTGGCGTGGACGATGCGCGAGAGACGGGCGGGAGGGGCGGCGATGGCGACGAGGAAGACGACGCGCGAGGCGGCGAGCGAAGGCGCGGGCAAAGTCGAAGTCGAGGTCGACTACGCGGCGACTGTCGAGGACGTCGCGTCCGCCGGCGAGGAAGTCACGAAGTCGGTGGCGAAGTTTAACGAGAGCGATGCGAGCGGTGACGTTTTGAGCGCGATGCTCGCGCGGGATGGTTTGGTTTTCGTGTCCTACGTCTCGGACGGCTTTCACGAGTTCGCGTTGAATTGGCTGAAGTTGTTGCGCAAGGCCAAGGGAGCGCAGCCGAACGAAAAGGATGAGAACATCGTCATGCTCGCTCTGGACGAAGCCACGGAGCGATTTTGCGAGCGGCACTCCATGCCATGTTTTGGGGGCGCGAATTATAGGTACAAAGGAGGGGTCATGGCCACCGGAGGCACGGCGCTCGGCGACGCTTCCGGCGCGCGACAGGCGGCGAGCGTGGCAGAAGCCGCCAAGGCGATGCGCGAAATGACGACGCTGCGGGTGAAGCTCTTGCTCGATCTTCTCGACCGTGGACACGATGTATTAGTGAGTGATGCTGACGTGGCTTGGTTGAGAGATCCCAGGGAATGGATGCGCGAGGCGATGACAGACGTCGACGTCGCCGCGAGCACGGATTGTCTCAACGCTCGCGACGACGACGAAGGAAAGTGTTGGGGAGCGCCGACAAACACGGGGATTCTTTACTTTAACGCCACGGAGCCGGCGAAAAAGTTCATAGCTGATTGGGTCGATGGGATGGAAAAAGCCACGGAAGATACCACGGAGAGAGACCAAGAGATTTTCAATAAACTGCTCATCAAACGATCCTCCACATCGGAATCGCGCGAGATCAAAAGGCGCGTGCGCGTGAAACGACTCGAGGGAGGCGTTCAGTTTGCGCTGTTGCCAATGCGTCTCTTCGCTTCGGGACACACGTATTTCGTTCAACGATTACACGAGCGCGAAACAAGACTGGATGAACAGCCGCTGTGCGCGCACGCAACTTTTCAATTTTCGCAAGTACACGGCAAACGCCAACGTTTCCGCGAGCACGGTTTGTGGGATGTCGAAGAGGACGATTATTACACACAAGGCAACTTTATCGCCATGAGCGATGAATTACCGAGCGTCTGGAACGCGACTGGCGTGCATAATCATCTCCTCGCCGCCGCGTGGTATCGCGCCTCGATTAGAAACCTTCTAGCGCTCGGTCGAGTGTTGAATCGTACGGTGATTTTGCCACGCATCACGTGCATGTGCGATAGGTATTGGGGCCATGCGTTACCTTCGTGCGCGATAGGTTACCTGCATCCACCGTTCGTAGGATGTCCGCAGGATCACATCATGAACCTGCCGGCGATGGAGAAGGGTGGGGCAAACTTTAGAGAGTGGTCGTTTCTCGACAACGCGCGAACGTCAGACGCCATAAGAAACAGCGTCGCGGAGGTGTCGACAGTAGACAAAGATTCAGAAGCAAAATACGCACTCGGTCCGTTTGCGACCGACACGCAGGTTCTGAAATCTCTAGGCTCTGCCCGAGAGCGAGTGCTCGTCGTCGATGGTGCGTTGACGTCGTTTTGTGCGTTTGACAGCGAAGCATCTTCTCCCGCGGCGAAAAGCTTTGATTCGGATATGAACATCGCGCTAAAAGCGGAATCTTGGTTTTGTGGTCCCGAGGACGCAAAAGGGGTGAAGTGCGCCATCGGATTCCCAGTTCCCAAGCCCACAAGCGAACTCCGCGGCGAATGCGCCCGTCTTCGGTCTGTTGCGAAAACGTTCAGCTCGCAACCTCATTCGCTCCTGTCCAACTTCTTCGTGAACTACGGCCAAGACGATAAAAGTAACGTATTCGGGATCCCTAAAGATAGTAGTAGCGCACGGCAGAACGCATCTGCGTTCGATATCGACTTAGACGACGTAGACACACACCCGTTCGCTGTTGACGAATAATTTAATGAGAACGAGCGTAAACTGTTTGCGTCCTCGTGATCGAGCGAAGGAAGCCCCACGCACAGCCTTGGGTTTTAATATAAGTCGGATAAATAACTGCGCCTTTTCGCGTCCATACGCGCGTAGACAACGAAGAAGTGACGATGGACCTATAATTAATTGCACATCGAAAGAAGAAATAAATATTGCTCGAAAGACGTGAGTGGTGTTCTTCGCTCAACACGACGCCCGTGCACCCGAAGACGCACTGGAGCTCAAGTGCCGAGAAAGTAGAACACGGCGAACACGTGCAGCGCGTGTCGATCGTAGTGGCTGTGCGCGTGAGCGCACATTTAATTAATAAAATTCTGGACAACAATTAATTATTAAAAACTCACGCGTAGACGACGTAAACGATCGAGATTAGTTTTTAAAGCGCGCACTTACCATGACGACATGTGTGAATACTCTCTGGATTTTCGTCACACTGTAAACATCGAGTGGCGCTGTGAAAAACAAAATATTTCAATAATTGCAAGTAATATCTCGAATTATTTCATCCAAAGTACATCGCGGACACGTACTTCTCTCGCGTTCGGGCGAGCTTTGAGTAAATCTATGTGCCACACTATTGTTTTTGAACAGGTCTGTGCGCTTATGGTCGTTTATCGCATTCGTCGAAGCACGTGCGCGAGTGATTGAATTAATTAATTAATTCCACGGCCTGAAGTAAACGAACACTATCATCTCGAGCGTATGCTTTCGATCGCGTGTAGAATTCGGTCGTGTATGTCTCAGATTTTACTGAAATTTATTTGCGTGTACGTGGATACGAATCTGGCGCGTTTCGCGCCCGTTCGTGAGCGTTTTGTGATGCTCGATAACGTTTGCGTCGCGGTCGCGGACAAGCTCTTGTGTGTATGATTCATTCGATTTACAATAATAATAAAGTCATTCGCGGCGATACTCTACTTACTGGGGCCGTCCATCACTTGGACATGGCCTTGGCCACCTTCTCCGAGAACGTCGAGAACCGCTTGAGGTCGGCGCTCAGGATGGACTCCACGAGCGGCGACACCGCGGCGCCGAACGGCACGAGCGGGGCTGGGACTTCGTAGCTAATCTCCATCTCCAGCTTCGTCCCGGCGGGTTCCTTGCTAAAGTTCACCGAGCCCTTGTTCTTTAATCCCTCCAAAGACTCCCACGAGATCCGCTCGTACTTGACCGGTTCTAAATCTTGCGCGAGCCACGAAAACTCAAAGTGCTGGCCGAATTGATCCGTCGACAGCGTCCACTTCGTCTTCGTCTTGTCGTCGGGCAAATACGACACCGAGGAGATCCAAGGCATCCAATTCGGGATCCTCGTTCGATCTTGCCACAGCTCCCACGCCACTTGAATCGGCACCGGGGCGACGACCGTGGCTTTATTCTTCACCCACCCGCCCTCCATGCGCGTCCTCGATCCGTTGGACGACCACGTCGGGCGACCTCGCGTTCGACCGGGCGCTCGCCTGTTGGCGCTCCAAGTCATCGCCCTGTTGGCTGTGGGCGACGTCATCGGCGCGAACATCGCACGCGACGCGGCCTCGAGTGGCGCGGCGCGTTCGAGGCGCGATTCGATTTTCGTTTGCGACGCAAGGCGGTCGACCCCATTCCTCGCCGACGCGGCGGAGCGAATCGCGTGGATTCGATCGCGCGCGTCGATCGCCGCCGACGACGCTCGCGCGATCGATCTTTGACGTCATGATCGACGCCGACGTGGACGACGTCGTCTTCCACCGCTGTGCGTGCGCGTCCACGGTGGCTGGGGCGAAGACGCGCGGTGAGGCGTGCGTGCGCACGCGCACGGTGACGTGGACGCCCGCGGATACCGGGAATCTCACCGGTGCGAAGACCGTGACTTTGCTAAGCGTTACCGCGCACCAAAGGAATAAACCGGGTAGCGCCACGGCGAGCCTGAGGTTGGTGCCGGACAACGACGCCAAGCGGGCGCTTGTGCTGACGTTCGATGCGGAGAGCGACAGAGATGGGTTAAGCGATGCGATAAAGGCGCAGATAAGAAAATTAGAGGAAGAGATGAAAGGCGTGCCGAGCGCGGCGGAGCTGGAGGCGCGAAGCCAGTTGCTGAAGACGAACGTAGAGATTGCGCAGCTGTACGAGGAGACGGTGAAAGCCGGAGTGATCAGCAATGAAGACTTCTGGGAAGCACGTAGGAATTTATTCAGCGACGTAGTGGCGAGAAAAGCGACTGGACAGAAACATGGAATCGAAAATACGCTAGATGGCGATCTCAAAGGCGCACGCGATGGGATGTCAGACACGGTGACGTGTAACTTGACGAACGAAAAGATGCACAGAATCTTCGCCGAAAGACCTTCGGTGCGCGAAGCATTTTTGAATAATGTGCCAAAAAAGATGACAGAACGCGAGTTTTGGACGAGATTCTTACGATCGGAGTATTTCAAACAGATGCGCGCGGGAGCACCACCGCAAGGAGAAGAGGAAGCTGCAGATTTGGCTCTCTTTGCGCGAAAACCACCAGATGCAACCACGGTTAAGGCACAAATCAAAGCGATCGAGCCCGGTGTGAACTTAAAAGCGGACCTCGATGACGGGCTCGGAGAGGGATATGGTTTGCTACGAGACGGCTCTCGAGATGATCGCCGACCGAAAGAAGCTGGTCCGTTACCCGAGGTATTCTTGGAGCTCAACCATCACGCCGCCGTTGTGCTTCGAGGTCAGCCGCAAGTGAACATCGTCGATGCTCGCACCGCGGCGATCGCCGCAAGAGATCATGAAAAGAGCGCAGAGAGCGCGAGAATAGGGTTCGAAGAGCCCGATTACTCGATTGACGACCTCGCCGCACCGAAGCCCGCGGCGCCGCCAAAGGAGCTCAAAATTCGTGATTCGCATCAATACTTTTCATCTATCGCGGAAGAACCCGTGGTGAGTAAGCCTTCGAAGACGCATGTCGTCATCGAACCGTTCAAAGAGGCCGTGGCGTCGGCTCTGAGTACGCTCCAGCATCCCGAAAAGAAGCAAAAACGCGCATTGGATCCCGACATCGCACTGCAAGTGTTGAAAGAGGTCACGCAATCACTCGCTAAAGTTGAAGATTTGAGCGCTCAATTTGCGTCACAGCAAAGTTTTAGTAACGCTGATGATGTGGCTGCGTTTCCTGAGAATGTGAACGAGCAACTGAGACGGAGCGCGGCGACTGGTGGGGAGCTGCTACGTCAGTTCTGGATGTCCACGCCGATGATAACGTCTGTGCGATGGGAGAAAGCGACGAAGGTCTGCAAATCCGTCGAGATCTTGTACGATAAACTCGAAGGAGTGAAAAGTTCGCTCCCTTCCGCCCACCGACATATCGCTTCTCAGCGCCTTAGGCCGCTGCTCGGTGCGTTTGATTCTGCGTTGACGTTTTATGATGACGAGAAAACTCGTCGTCCTCAGGCGTACGCTGACTTTGAGAAGACAGCGACGCAAGAAAATTCATAGATTGATCAATTAGACGTAGCCATGAAATCAATCATAGAAGATTTAGATGCAGCGCGTCCTCGATTTTGACAAGCTCAAAGTAGGGCGGCAGAGGTCTTCAGTGCCTCCTCACTCTTCAACTCGAGACGTGTCGGCGACGGATTCGATACTAGCTCGGTAGCCTGCGCGCACTGTCAAAAACATGTTTCGTCAGGCGCTGAAGGCCGCGCGACGCGCTCGCGCGCAGGCGTTTCGTCACAGTTTAGCTCAGCGTCGTGGTCATGCCAACGCCAATCGTGGGACGTCGTGCGCGGCGTCCGCGCTCGGTGCCTGCCGCGATGGACGCTCGACCGCGGCGTCAAGCGCACGATCGTACGTCGCGGCGAGCGCGGCGGCGAATAACTCGTTGTACGGCTCTATGCTCGTCGAGCGCATCCCAGTCGTAATTCCCGAAGCCCCGGCGTGGGAGCGCGAGTACAAGGAATGGAGCGAAGCGCGACGCGACAAGTTTAGGGTGAAACTCCCCGATCAAATAGTCGAAGCGAAAGGTTTATTAGACAACTTGCCGGATTTTGAGCCGGCACCGAGAGAGACGGAGGCGGATCGCACGGGCGACAGAAGTACGCTGCATCGCAAACTTCCCGAGTTCCTCTTCCTCGTCGTCAAGGAAAAAGACGGCAAGTGGGGCTTCCCAAAGTCTAAACACGATGACGGAGAGACGATGCGCCAAACGGCTGAGCGATCGCTGAAAGCTTTCGCGGGAGATTCTTTAGAGTGTTGGGTGGTCGGGAATGCGCCGCAGGGTCACTACGAAACCGCCGACGGCACGACATTTTATTACCGCGGTTCATACATCGAGGGTGAGTTAGAATTGCAAGATGGTTACGTCGAGCACGCGTGGGTGACGAAAGAGGAGCTAGGTGAATACTTTGACGCCGATCATCACGATTTGTTGAAGAGAATGCTTTAGAATTGCGCGGCGACGTCGCGAATAGCTTTGTGTAAGAGGCGGGAAATTTGTAGCCTTAATCGTGTTGCTTTCAACGTTTTACACTCGATCTTCCGCTTTGACTATCTAACTATCGATACACATCTCGAACCTCTCCCACATCGCGTTCTCTACGCCGTAGGCGCCGTCCATTGCGTCTTGTTCGTCAGCTTGTTGTGGTAATATGGCCGTCCGAGCTTGTCGTAATACATCACCCATCCCTCCACCATCGCCCCCTTCGCACCACCCGTCGCGGTTTCCGTCTTTGCTGGTTCTTCTTCGCTCTCAGACACCTCCTCCCCCGCCGCCCGTCGCTTCTCTCGTTCCTCCTTGCGCATCTTTTTCTTGGCGTACGCCTTGGCCTCGCGCGCCATCTTCCTAAAGTCTGGCTCCTTCCTCGCCTTTGGTGCGCTCTGCGGCGGCTCTATGACGAAGCACTCGCGCGGCCATCGATTGGCCCAATCCACGTTCCCATTCATGCAAAACGCCGCCTGATGTCCCTCGATCCCGCATATGTTACACCCGTGTATGGACGACCCTTGCGGTCGTCGCAGTTTGTGGTGCTTCTCCATGCTTCGTGCGCGTTATCGCGCGTTCGAACGCGCGTCGACGCGCGCGCGCGTCGTCGTCGTCGTCGTCGTCGTCGGCTCTTCGCTCGCGTCGCGCGTCGCTCGGGACGATCGGACGCACCGCCGCGTCGCGTCGTCGTGTGACGCGCGCGGCGTCGTTGGAAATTGGACTCGAGCTAGGGTTCAGCAAATGTCCATCCCGGGCGCGACAAATGGCGCGCGCGCGACGCCGCGTGACGCCTCTTTGACGCGCGCGTGGGGTTGAGAAAATGGTGAACGTACGTCGAGACGATGGCGACGCACTCGACGCGTTCGACGCGGCGGCTCGACGCGCGACGCGACGCGCGCGCGCGCGATGGGACGGCGCGGGACGCGCGCGCGTTAGGGCTCGCGAGCGATCGCGCTCGAGACGGTGATGACTGACGACGACGACGGATCCGATGCGCGCGAACGCGAACAGGTGCCGAAATCTAAGAAGACGTTCTGCAAGGGGTGCAAGAAGCACTCCGCGCACAAGGTGACGCAGTACAAGACGGGCAAGGCGAGCCTGTACGCGCAAGGTGCGTGGCGCGCGAAAACCCTACGATGGATGACGGTCGACGCGCGCGATCGCGCGCGCGCTCGAGCGATGGCGCGGATGCGACGCGCGCGACGACGCGCGCGTGAAACGTATTCTTCTCGTCGACACGCGTGACTGACGACTCGATGCGCGATTCGCACACCGAACACAGGGAAGCGTCGTTACGATTCCAAACAAGCGGGGTACGGTGGCCAAACCAAGCCGGTGTTCCACAAGAAGGCGAAGACGACGAAGAAGATTGTCTTGCGCTTGCAGTGCGGTACGTGCAAACAAGTCCACATGCACCCGATCAAGCGTTGCAAGATGTTCGAAATCGGCGGTGACAAGAAGAAGCACGTGACGACGAACTACTAGGCGCGTCGTGCGTCCGGGATTCAAAAGTCTCGCGCGCGAAGACGCACGTATTAGCACGGGTCTTCGCGCTCTTTCTTAGTGTGGTGGGAGTCGGTAGATTCAGTCGAGGTTGTAAGCTCGAGTAATCGTATAAAAATTTCTTCGCCATCGCGGCGTCGCATCGTCCGTCGCGCGCGTGAGACGAGTCGCGCAAAGCGTCATCGTCTCGTCGTCGTCCCGGTCTCAACACCCTGCCTCTGCTCTGGCTTGACGGCACTTGTCGACGCCACGCGCGCGGAAGATGGCGAAATACGCGCCGATTCGGCAAGACAAGAGCGATGACTCTGATTTAGAGCCCACGTCGCCGAGCGCGAATGGTGAGCGACGCGACGGTGCGCAAACGACGACGTACTTGTGGGCCAACGCGCGCGTGCTCGGGATTATCGTTTTATACTGCGCCATCGGTAGCTCGCTGAGCGTTTTAAACAAGGTAGCGGTGACGATGATACCGGCACCGAACTTCATCTTGTTTTGCCAGTTCGCGGCGACGACGTTGCTTTTGCTCGCGGCGCACGGTTTGAAATTAGTCACCGTGGAGCCGCTCACAAAGGAGATTGCGTTGGCGTTCCTGCCCCTCACGTTGAGCTTTTTCGCGCTGTTACTGGCTGGCATGGAGGTGATGCAGCGCGCACCGTTAGAAACATTCATCGCGGTCAAGTCGCTGACGCCGGTGGTGTTTTCGTTGAATGAATATCTGTTCCTAGGTCGAGCGCTGCCGACACCCAAGTCGGCGCTCGCGCTGGTGGGCATCGTCGTCGGGGCGGTATTTTACGTGAATCTAGACATCTTCTCCACGGCGACCGCGTACGCGTTCTGCGCACTCTTCATCGTCGCCGCGGTGTCGGAAGGCTTGATCGCCAAGCATACGATTGATAAGATTCCGCTCAACAACTGGTCGAGGTCGTTCAACATCAACGTGCTGAGCATCCCGCTCGCCGTGGTGCTGTTTGCGCTCTCTGGCGAGAGCACGGCGCTCATGGACACAACATTAACGTCGAAGGCACTTGGTGTTTTAACTGCGACGTGTTTCATGGGACTGGGAATGAGTTTTTCGACGATGTGGATCCGCGAGACGCTCTCCGCGACTTCAGTCTCCGTCGTGGCGACGTGCAACAAGTTCATCTCCGAACTCGTCAATTGGATGATTTGGGATAAGCACACGACCATCGAAGGAACGTACGCGATTTTAGCAATCATGACGTGCGGTATATTCTACGAGCAAGCTCCGCTCCGCGTTCCAGGTCAGGGATATTCTCGCGACACGATTTGTCCCTGCTTGCCGCGTTCGTGGTTTGGTGCAAAGCGGGGACCGATGGATACGGCTCCGCTATTGGGTAGCTAGATGGAGAGTGAGCGTTACATTATTAGGAAGAGATAGAAGAAATTCTTTAGGAGATTTGTAAAAATATTGATCGTTTGTGTATCAAAATCAAAAACAAAAGATGCCACCGTTACGTTATTAGGAAGAGGAAATTCTCTAGGAGATTTGTAAAAGTGCTGATCGTTTGTGTATCACAATCAAAAATCAAAAACAAAAGATGCTAACGACGTATCGAGGCTCATGGTCTTGATTTCGATCCCTCACAAACGCGAAGCAGGTCACTTGATTGAGATTTGCTTCGCCGTCGGCGTCGAGGTCGCTTGCTTACCGAACGTCACGGTCAAAGTGCCATCGTCGAACGCCGCATCGAGTTTGCTGAAATCAGTATTTTGCGGCATTCTCAACGCGCGTTGCGAGTACTCCATCGTGTCTCGGCGTTCGGCGCGATGGTACTTGTATCCTTCGTCCTCCCACTTCTTCGTGTCCTTCTTCGTCGCGCTGATTCGAACGATCTGTCCATCAACTTCGACGTTGACGTCTTCTTTCTTCATCCCGGGAAGATCCGCACGCAAGACGTAAGACTTCTCATCCTCTAAAACGTCGACAGGAATGACGCGCAAGCCGCCCGCAAGCGGAGCCAACGCACCGCTCGCCCCGGGCGTGCGCTGCGCCAACGGCATCCACGGGTTACCCATTCCGGGCGCGAGATGAAAATTCGAAAACCACTGCGCAGCGATGCGTGCATTCAGTCAGTCCATCTCTACCCTTGTGCCTGAAGAAATCAACAAAGTCATCAAGTCATTTTGATGTCCTTTCTGATCAAGTTTTTTCCGTGAAAGGAAATATCGCGCATCGCTTCTCGCGCGCGCGCGAGACGAGACGAGACGAGACGAGACGAGTCGAGACGAGACGAGTCGAGACGAGACGTCGAACCGAAGAACCCTCGCGCGTTCTTCGCCCTCGCCCCCCCCACGCGCGCGACCGCGTACGCACGTCGTCGGCGTCTCTGAAGACGTCACGAAAAAAGCTATCGGCGTCTCGCGCCATCTGCGTCGTCGCGCGTCCGCCGTCAGTCCTTCTGGGCACCGAAAGCGCATCTTCGCGCATCTTCGCGTTCGCGTCGCGTTCGTTCGCGCGTTCGCGCTCGCGTCGCACCGTCGTCGAGAGCGCCATGTCGTTCGTCGTTCGTTCGCTGTTCGTTCGCTCGTTCGTTCGCTCGTTCGCGCGTTCGCGTTCGCGTTCGCGTCGTCGTCGAGCGTCGTCGTGTGCCGAGACCGCGCCGCGCGAGGTGCCGAGACGCGGAAAAATTTATATATCGCACCTTTAGAGAGTACCTACACACATGATGAGTCATGAACCGTGGATATATACGTATTTTACACCACTCACCGCATGTCCGAACACACTGTTTACGCAGACGTCAGCGTCGCGCGCGCGTGTGCATCGCGATGTCCGTCCGACCGCGAGTTTCAAACCACTCGCGAACTGTTTGCTCGAGCATCACCGAATGTTGTACGATTTACTTTATATACATAGTCTCGGATGATACTTCAATGCGTATCTCGTGATCGATAAAAAGTTACGTCGACGCGAGATCTCGCCGGAAAAATTTATATATCGCCCCTTTAGAGAGTACCTACACACATGACGAGTCATGAACCGTGACTCGCCGCGCCCCGAACGCGCCGTGCGTCACTTTTTATCGTTCCGCGCGCCGCGGTTTCGCGTGGGCCGTTTCGACGCTTCGTTACGCGCGATCGCGGCTGATTTTCGCCTCGCGCGGCGTCCGTTCGTTCGGCGCGCGCGCGCCGTCGACGCGGCGCGCGACGGCGGAACGCGACGCGCGCGCGCGTCGACGCGACGGTCTATGCTTCGCGCGAGTCTGCGTCGAGACGACGCGCGCGCGCGCGATGGGGACGCCGCGACGACGTCGAGGGGTGGACGACGCGGCCGGGATAACGAACGACGCGACGGCGACGACGCGCCCGAGCTC
>Ga0228650_1000855_pt1 | contig 11591 bp, 9 predicted proteins | sample 62DmetaG_FD_183171 | JGI IMG/M metagenome (GOLD analysis project Ga0228650, IMG submission 183171) | Seawater microbial communities from Monterey Bay, California, United States - 62D | ecosystem: Environmental > Aquatic > Marine > Coastal | place: USA: California | collected 2016-10-28
CGCAACAATATTCTTCTTTAGTGCTTAAAACAGATCCCTCTGTAACTCAAGAAGAATTAACTGAGGCCTTAGCCCCTTTTTTTGATACGCCTATAAAAATTGTTTCTCGTGCTGAGCAAAACGCCGCGCTTTATAAAATGCTTAATATTGAGCAGTTGGCCATCTATTTTATTTTTTCACTGGTAATGCTCATTGCCTTATTTAATGTCATTGGAGCCTTGATAATGATGGTTTTAGACAAGCAAAGACAAATAAAAATACTTTTATCTATGGGAGCAACTCCTCAAAAAATTCACCGTGTCTTTTTTCTTTTAGGGGTACTGATATGCAGTGTTGGCGGGCTAATTGGTCTCGTACTAGGATCCGTTTTGGTTCTTATTCAATACCATTTCCCTTTTATTTATGTGCCCGGCACAAATCTTTCCTATCCTGTGCTTTATCAAGCTGAAAACCTTTTAATTGTTATGGCTACACTTATGGTTTTGGGTCTGTTAAGTACCGCTTGGGCTACACGAGGACTCGACAAAAAAATAACAGATTACACAGGCTGATTGAGTGCAAATTCCTCTAGAATTTCATCTAAAACTTCAAAAACCCCTTCGGCTTCATTTGAAGTCACCATGCGTGTTCTCAAGGGTTTAAAGTTTGGTATTCCTTTAAAATAGTTCGTGTAATGTCTTCTTGTTTCTAGAACGCCTAGAGTCTCTCCTTTCCAGTCAATTGCCATTTCTAAGTGACGCCTAGCAGCCGATACTTTTTGGTCTAAACGAGGTGGAGCTAAATGATTTCCTGTTTGTAGAAAATGTTTTACCTCATTAAAAAACCAAGGATTCCCAATACTAGCTCTTCCAATCATGGCTCCATCTAGACCGTATTCGTCACACATCTTTTTGGCTTGTTCAGGGGTATTTACATCTCCATTTCCAAAAACTGGTATGTGCATTCTTGGATTGTTTTTGACTGCAGCAATTGGAATCCAATCAGCATCCCCTTTATACATTTGAGCCCGGGTTCTTCCGTGAATAGAAATTGCTGCACAGCCCACATCTTGAAGCCGCTCTGCTACTTCTACAATGTGAATCGAATCGTGATCCCATCCCAGGCGTGTTTTAACCGTAACTGGTAGCTTGGTGTGTTTGACCATGGCTTGCGTAATAGCAACCATTTTAGGGATATCCTTTAAAATTCCTGCTCCAGCACCTTTACAAACAACTTTTTTGACTGGACAGCCAAAGTTTATATCTATAATGTCGGGCTTTGAAGCCTCTACAATCTCTACCGAACGTAACATAGAGTTCAGGTTGGCGCCAAAAATTTGGATTCCAACTGGACGCTCTTTTTCGTAAATATCCAACTTTTGAACGCTTTTGGCCGCATCGCGAATCAATCCTTCGCTTGATATAAACTCCGTATAGACCACATCAGCCCCATTCTCCTTGCACAAGGCCCTAAAAGGAGGGTCGCTGACATCTTCCATAGGTGCAAGAAGAAGAGGAAACTCAGGTAATATTATATCGCCTATTCTAGCCAAAAGTTTAATTTTTTACAAAAATAAGCAAAAAAGGCTCCCCCAGAAGCCTTATATTTGCCAGCTATGAGAGAAGACGCCGTATGAAACAGTTTCGTAATTTTTGCATCATTGCCCATATTGACCATGGAAAAAGTACTTTAGCTGACCGTCTTCTAGACTTCACCGGAGCAGTAACAGAGCGCGAAAAGCAAGACCAACTACTTGACAATATGGATCTGGAGCGCGAGCGGGGAATCACTATTAAATCTCACGCCATACAAATGGAATACGAGCACCAAGGAGAAACCTTTGTGTTAAATTTAATAGATACCCCTGGCCATGTGGACTTTTCTTATGAGGTTTCTCGGTCAATCGCTGCTTGCGAAGGTGCTTTGCTTATTGTAGATGCTGCCCAAAGCATTCAAGCCCAAACCATTTCCAACCTCTATTTGGCCTTAGAAAACGATTTGGAGATTATTCCTGTTCTCAATAAAATCGATCTTCCCTCTGCAAATCAAGAAGAAGTAACAGACGATATCGTTGATCTATTGGGCTGTGCTCCTGAAGATGTCATTCCTGCTTCAGCTAAAACAGGTCAAGGAATACAAGAAATTTTAACGGCGATCATAGAGCGCATTCCATCGCCCAAAGGAAGCCCTAATGAGCCATTGCAAGCCCTTATTTTCGATTCAGTATACAACCCTTTTCGAGGAGTAGAAACCTATTTTCGTGTGTTGAATGGACAAATTAAAAAGGGTCAAAAAATTCAATTCATCGCAACAGCAAAAACCTATTTTGCTGATGAAATTGGAACTTTAAAACTTACTCAAGAGCCAAGAAAAGAGATTGGCGCTGGTGATGTAGGTTATCTAATTACAGGAATTAAAGAAGCCAAAGAGGTTAAGGTTGGAGACACGATAACTGATTCTGCCAACCCTACTCAAAACGCTATAGAGGGCTTTGAGGAAGTAAAACCTATGGTCTTTGCGGGGATTTATCCAGTAGATACAGAAGAATACGAAGAGCTCCGTACTTCCATGGAGAAATTACAGCTCAATGACGCATCTTTGGTGTTTTTCCCTGAAAGTTCTGCTGCTCTTGGTTTTGGATTCCGATGTGGATTCTTGGGCATGTTGCATTTAGAAATTATACAAGAGCGCTTGGAGCGTGAGTTTAACATGACAGTAATCACTACGGTTCCCAATGTTTCTTACAAAGCATACACCAAAAAAGATCCCGATATTTTTTTGAGTGTTAATAACCCCTCTGACCTGCCCGACCCGTCAATGCTCGACCGCGTTGAAGAACCCTATATAAAAGCCTCTATTATAACCAAAGCTGACTTTGTAGGAAACGTAATGTCGCTCTGTATTGAAAAAAGAGGGCAAATCACCAACCAAACCTATTTAACGCCAGAACGTGTTGAATTGAATTTTGACCTCCCCCTAGCAGAAATCGTTTTTGACTTTTACGATCGACTTAAGACCGTATCCAAAGGATATGCTTCTTTTGATTATTCCCCCATTGGCATGCGAGCTTCTAAACTGGTTAAGGTAGATATCCTGCTCAACGGAAATCAGGTTGACGCACTTTCTGCCCTTATACATGCTGACAATGCCTACAGTATTGGTAAAAAAATCTGTGAAAAATTACGTTCGTTGATTCCACGTCAACAATTTGACATTCCTATACAAGCTGCAATTGGTGCCAAAATTATTTCGCGGGAAACTATCAAAGCCTTAAGAAAAGATGTTACTGCTAAATGTTACGGTGGAGATATCAGTAGAAAACGAAAGCTCTTGGAAAAGCAGAAAAAAGGAAAAAAGAAAATGCGTCAAATTGGAAATGTTGAAATTCCGCAACAGGCCTTTATGGCAGTTCTCAAACTGAACGATTAAGCCCATATTTAATTTTGGGAGATTTTTCAAATAGCCTTGTTTCTTTGTATTTTCAGTGTATATTTGAGAAAACACCAAGGCAACAATGGCTTTTAAACCGTTTAAAAAACTATTATTTGGATTTGCTTTTTCTCCTTCTCTAAAAGCAAATGTTTTTGAAGTTACTCGGCTTGCTTCTTTTTTAGATTCTTCATTGGTCTTTGTTCATATCGGCAGTAAAACGGATGAAAAAGAACAGCAATTTCACAGCATACTGAAAGAATGTTCCGATGTACCTACAAATGTAGAACTTTTTTGGAGGGAAGGGAGGCCCGTTAATTCCTTAATCGACATTTGTAAAGAGCTTGATGTCGATTTGCTCCTGCTCGGGGCGTTAAAGCGAGAAAAGATGGTCAAATTTTACTTGGGTTCTATTGCGCGAGAACTCACTCGTAAGGCTCCGTGCTCTGTATTGTTGATGCTCAACCCCTCTGTAGAGCGTCATCCCTGTAAACATATTGTGGTCAATGGGTTTGATAGTCCTCAAACTAAGGAAACTATTGAAGCTGCTTTTGAAGTGGGGCAAGCGTTAAAATCTGAAAAAATAACTCTCGTAGAAGAAGTCAGCGAATCGCGCGTAGCTGTGGCTGTCAGTGATGACAGAAGCCTTAGAAAAGCTACCTTGAGAAAGGAAAAAATAAACCGTGAAGAAAAATTACGTGTTGTTGATATTGTTAAAAAAATTCCCACCCAAACAGTTGAAGGTTTAAATTGGACTACCCAAAGTATATTTGGAAGAAGAGGGTATTCAATTGGGCATTATGCTAGAGTGGTCCGTGCCGATCTTCTCGTGATGAATGCACAAGAAGAAAGTTCCTTTTTACAGCGATTTTTTCCCAAAGATTTAGAACATATTTTAGCCGAATTGCCAACAGATGTCCTCATCGTTCAATCCTATAAAGATGAGTAATAAGGCAGGATTTGCAGATTCGTTAAAAAGCCTTCCTAAAAACCTATTTTCTGGTTTTGTAGTGTCTCTTATTGCTTTGCCTCTTGGTTTAGGGCTTGCAATTGCATCTGAGGCTCCTCCTTTGGCTGGTATAATTGCAGCTGTAGCAGGAGGTGTTGTCGTTTCTATTTTTGGGGGTTCGCATGTAACCATCGCTGGTCCTGGAAACGGATTAGTCATTGTATTATTAGCTGCAATAACAACTCTAGGGGGAGGTAACCTCTTTGAAGGCTATTTATACACATTAGCCGCTATTATCCTTTCCGGTGTGCTCCTTTTTATATTTGGTGTCTTCCGCCTTGGTGCCATGAGTGAATTTTTTCCTGCAACGGCCTTACAAGGCATGCTGGCCGCAATTGGAATAGGAATCCTCGCAAAACAATTTCACATCATGCTCGGAATTAGGAGTGTAAGCGGTGACACCATTGACCAGCTTATGGCAATTCCTGATTCCTTTCTCAACTTTTTGGCATTCCATCCGTTTTCTGGTCTAATCGGTTTTTTGAGCCTTATTTTTCTCTTTTTGTACAGCAAAATTCGCAACCCGTTTTTTCATTTAATTCCTGCACCTATGTGGGTTGTGGTCGTTTCAATTGGTATTGGCTACTATTACAATCTAGTGCTCAAACAAGCTACGCCCATCGACCCAGAATTATTAATTCAAATCCCGGACCAATTGTTTACCAACCTGCCTCGACCAAACTTTAATAAATGGTTTGATTTGAACTTCTTAGGTGTAGTGGTGTCAATTACTTTGGTAGCAATTATTGAATCCCTACTAAGCATAAAAGCCGTAGACAAACTCGACCCTAAAAAACGTCGGTCTAACGTTAATAAGGATTTGCGTGCTTTAGGCTTGGCAAGTATTGTAAGTGGTTTTTTAGGAGGCTTGAACGTAGTAACTGTTATTGCGCGCAGCTCAGTAAACGTCAACAACGGAGGAACAAACCGTTCTGCAAACTTTTTCCACGCAGCCTTTCTAGTCCTGTTCGTTGTCTTTTTAGGAGAACAAATTCAACGAATACCCTTAACAGTTCTTGCTGCAATTTTAGTTTATACGGGCTATCGTTTAGCAACTCCTGAAAATTTATTAAGGGTTTATAAAATTGGCCCTGAACAGGCTTTAATCTTTGTGGTAACATTAGCATCAACTTTACTTACCAGTCTAATATCCGGTATTGTAATTGGTATTGTATTCACCTTTATCGTACACCTCTTTCTAAGCAAAAATATCATCCTTTTTTCTCTTAATATTTTCAAACCAAATGTACTGATGTACCTGGAAGATCAAACTGGAAATTACTATGTCAGTGTGAAAAACTTCTGCACCTTTTTAAACTTTTATAAGCTCAAGGCTAAGCTGGATCAAATTCCTGAAACAGAACATGCAATCGTAGATTTTTCGCTGTGTGATTTTGTCGATCACACGGTAATGGAAGGTGTCTATGACTATCAACGCTCTTTCTCTCGCAAAGGCGGAAACTTTGAAACTATCGGACTTGACATTCATGCGGCAGAAACCCAACACCCCTTTGCTGTACGTAAGTCGCTTCCCATCAATACGCTTCTGGGGTTACAAAACGCTCTTTCAAATAGGCAAAAAAACTTAAAGGGATTTGCCAATCAAATTGAATGGGAATACGATCCAGAATTAAATAACAATCCGAAAGGGCTTGATACCTTCTTGTTTTTTGAATCTAAAGTGATCAACTATAGGATTAACTCCCTTTTAAAGCCAGACAAGACTTTCTCCGTCTTTGACCTCTCTTTTTCTGAAGGAGCCTTTATCACTAAAGAAGACTTAAAAGCAACCTTCCTTTTCTTTAAAGTTAATCAGCCTCTTCCTGTATTTGTCTTAGATAAGGAAGATTTAAAAACAACGCTCTATCAATGGGCGGGCTTTGATGACATCAATTTTACAAAATACCCTGATTTTTCAAAGCGTTTTCACCTTAGCGGTAACGATTCTAAAGCCATCCGAAAACTCTTTACTCCTGAATTGATCTATTTTTTTGAAAGCCACCCTTTCTTCCATATCGAATCTAATGGCAGAGCGTTACTCATAAAAGGTAAAGACCGATTGTCTAGTCTTCAGGAGGTCAAAATGATGCTCAGCTTTGCAGAGGACCTACATCTACTGCTCAGTCATCAAAGCAAAAAGATTCAAAAATAGTGTTGGCTCTTATTTTGTAACTTAGGGCTATAAACTTATGGCCAATGAAACCGTTTTTTATATTAATCTTTAGTTGCTATATGCTGATTAGTTCCGCTCAGCAAACAGTTGGCTCAGTAGAGTTCCTTGACCCAAAAATGGAGGTGTTCTTTGATAAAGACACAAATATCGAAGTCTTGGCAAAGGGTTTTACCTGGGCAGAAGGGCCTGTTTGGGTTTCCAAATTGAATGGGGTCGTTTTTACCGATGTACCCAACAACAAAGCTTATTTATGGACTGAAGAAGACGGCTTATCTCTTTTTTTAAGCCCTAGTGGGATGACGAATCACGCCCCTCACAGTTCAGATGAAGGTGCTAATGGTTTAACGCTTGACAGTGGAGGAAACTTAATTCTCTGTCAACACGGTAATCGAGCGGTTTCAAAATTAAAAAACTGGAACTTTGATGTACCAGAATACGAAATTCTCGTCGATCATTTTGAGGGAAAGTGGCTGAACAGCCCTAATGACCTTGCAATTAATCAAGCGAACGAAATTTTTTTTACAGATCCTCCCTACGGATTAAAAGATCAAGATCAAGATGCGATAAAAGAGCTAGATTTCAATGGCGTATACAAGTGGTCAAAGAATAAGGGGCTTGTACTGCTGGATAAATCTCTAAGCCGACCTAATGGAATTGCTCTGTCTAATAATGAAAAAATAGTCTACATTGGCAATTCAGACTCCAAACACAATATCATTGCAGCCTTTGATTTAGAAAACGGGCTGCTGAAAAATAAAAGAACGTTTTTTGATGGAAACCTCTTAGCCCAAACACGAAGTGGGCTTTTTGATGGACTGAAGGTTCATTCCTCTGGAGTGATCTTTGCAACAGGTCCTGGAGGGGTACTGGTGCTTGATGAAAGTGGCAAACATCTGGGAAGTATAATGCCTGGGAAAAGCACTGCAAATTGTGGCTTTAACGCAGAAGAAGACTACCTTTACCTTACCTCCGCCGATATGCTTGCTCGAATAAAAATTAAATTAAATGAAGCTACACCCTGTAGAAGCTGGTAATTTCAAGCTAGACGGTGGTGCCATGTTTGGGGTTGTCCCTAAAACACTTTGGGAGCGCACCAACCCTGCTGATGCTAAAAATCGAATTGAAATGGCGTCGCGTTGCTTGCTGGTTGAAGAAGGAAAACAACTTATTCTTATCGATACTGGTATGGGCAACAAACAGGGCGATTCTTTTTTTCGTCACTATGGATTGTGGGGCGACTATTCTCTTAATTCATCTCTTGCTCGAGCAGGCTTTCACCCTGAAGACATCACTGATGTTTTTTTTACCCATTTGCACTTTGACCACTGTGGTGGTGGTGTAAATAAAGATGATACAGGAGCTTTGGTTCCTGCTTTTAAAAATGCATACTACTGGGTTCATAAGTCTCATTGGGATTGGGCAAATGCACCCAACGCAAGAGAAAAGGCTTCCTTTTTGCCGGACAACATACTCCCTATTGAACAAAGCGGACAATTAAAATTTATTGAAGATCCAGGGCCATTTATTAAAAAGACCCCCTTCCCCTTTTCCATTCAGCTTATTGATGGTCATACAGAAAAACAAATGCTCCCTCTAATTGAATACCAAAGAAAAAAAATACTATATGCCGCAGATTTAATACCCACCGTAGGTCACATTCCCATACCCTACGTTATGGGTTACGACACCCGGCCGCTTTTAACTTTAAAAGAAAAGGAAGAAATTTTAAGCGATTCCTTTGAAAATGAGGTCCTGCTTTTTTTACAACATGATCCACGCCACGAACTCATTTCCCTTCAAAACACAGAGAAAGGTATCCGTATGGAAAATCATTTTAAATTTAAATCATACTTTAGTCCCTAAATAACTATCAAAAAGACAAATTGTGAAAATACGCTTACTTACCCTCGCTATTTTGAGCTGCCTTGGCATTGCCCATGCTCAGTATTGGCAACAAAAGGTGGATTATACCATGGAAGTTGCTTTAGATGCCGAAACTTCACGGTATAGCGGAACTCAAAAATTAGTATATACTAATAACTCTCCTGAGACCCATCATAAGGTTTATTATCACTTGTATTTCAACGCCTTTCAACCAGGAAGTGAAATGGCTGTTAGGCTTAAAAATGCAGCTGATAAAAATCGAAGATTCAAGGTTGATGTTAATTCGCTAAGCATTGAACAACAGGGCTTTTTAAGGGTTAAAAACCTTACTCAAAACGGTACCTTGGTCCAGACAGAGGAGGCAGAAACGATATTAGAGGTTACTTTAAACGAACCTCTTTTGCCGGGTGAGAGCACTATTCTTGAATTAAGTTTTGAAGGACAGGTTCCTGATGTTGTAAGAAGGGCGGGAAAAAATTCTGCTGAGGGAGTGGCTTTTTCTATGGCGCAATGGTATCCTAAAATGGCAGAATACGATGTGGAGGGCTGGAATACCGATCCATACACAGGAAGAGAATTTCATGGGGTGTGGGGTGATTTCGATGTAAAAATTACACTAAATAAAAATTATACTGTTGCGGCTAGTGGATATTTGCAGAATGCAGAGGAGATTGGAAAAGGCTATTCTGAAAGAAAACGACCAAAATCTAAAAAGGGAATGGTTACCTGGCATTTTATAGCTCCTGAAGTTCACGACTTTACATGGGCGGCTGATCCTGATTATATTCACGACACCTACCCCGGGCCCAATGGGGTTGAGCTTCATTTTTTCTATAAAAACGATCCTGAAATAATTGAAAACTGGAAAAAACTACAGCCTGATACGGCAAAAATGATGGAGTATTACAATGCTAAAATTGGACCTTACCCTTACAAACAATACAGCGTGGTACAGGGCGGTGATGGCGGTATGGAATACGCGATGCTAACTTTAATTACTGGTGGAAGAAAATACGGTTCTCTTTTCGGTGTAACCGCTCATGAATTAGCTCATTCGTGGTTTCAGCACATACTCGCAACAAACGAAACAAAACACGAGTGGATGGACGAAGGGTTTACTTCATTCATTTCCGCATTGGCTTCTAATGAAATTTTAGAAGAGAAAAAAGAGTTCCCTCTGGAGGGATCTTACAGAGGATATTTTAACCTTGCTAACTCTGGTTTTGAAATGCCGCAAAGTACCAATGCAAACCGATACAAACACAATTTAGCGTATGAAAGTACTGCCTATAATAAGGGCGCTGTGTTTTTGGCCCAATTGAGTTATATCGTAGGGAAAGAAAAGCTTTTTGAAATTCTTCAAGCTTACTACAATGAATGGAAGTTTAAACACCCCCAGCCAAATGATTTTAGAAGAGTTGCTGAGCGGGTATCCGGTCTCCAATTACAGTGGTATCTTACCGACTGGACACAGACCACAAATAAAATTGACTATGCGATAAATGGTCTTGAAAATACTGAAACAGGAAGTGTGCTTCACCTTGAGAGAAAGGGGTTAATTCCGATGCCTCAAGAAATTTTAGTTATTTATAAAAATGGAGATACCGCCTTACACTACATCCCTATTTCATTGATGCGTGGGGAAAAAGAAAATCACTATGGAATACCTTGGAAGGTACATAAAGATTGGACTTGGGCGAACCCTAAATACAATTTGCCTCTTGATCGTAATGTTCTGGATATTGAAACAGTCATTATTGATCCAAGCAATTTGATGGCCGATATTGACAAGAGCAATAATTATTATGTCGACACAGAAAAGGATTCAAATTAAACGCTTAAAGGGAAAAACTGAAGTAAATCTACTTTTTGACAAGGGTAATATTGTCCAGACAAAAACTCTTCTGTTAAAGTATTTACATAACACAAAGAAGGATTGCTATTTTTCTGGGGTTTCCGTGCCTAAAAAATCTTTTCAAAAGGCAGTTGACAGAAATCGCATCAAGAGATTGTTGCGTATCGCTGTTAAAGAATTGCCCTCCGAATCCTTATTTTTTGGTTCAGGAATGCTTTTGTTTAGAGGCTCAAAATTTCCTTCACTTGATCCCTTAATTAAAGATGTAGAATCTTTGTTTAAGAGTATATATAAAAACTAATCCTCAAGTGCCATCGCTATATGAGGTATACCATCTTCCAAATACTCTTTTCCTACCTGTTCGAATCCATGTTCGCTGTAAAAAGGCACCAGATGGGATTGGGCTGAGATTTTAATTGGGAGCTTATAAAAGTGTTCTTTGGCAATTTTTATACTATAATTAACTAAATCATGGCCAAAATTTTGTGATCTATGCGTCTGTGCTACTACAATTCTTCCGATTGCTGTATGTGAATCATAAGTAAGACCGAGAGGTAAAATTCTTGAATAAGCAACTAGGTTTTTCTTTTTATCAAATCCACTAATGTGAAGAGCAGCTGCGTCTTTTCCATCTATGTCCTGATAAACGCAATCTTGCTCAACAACAAACACCTCCGTTCGTAAAGCAAAGATATCGTACAGTTCCTTTAGTGAAAGCTCTTCAAACCTTTTGCATTCAAATTGAAGCATTTTACGAACAAGCTATTTTTTCTACTCTTTTTTGATGGCGGCCGCCTTCAAAAGCAGTAGTAATAAAAACATCTACCATTTCTAAAGCTTCTCGCATAGATACAAATCGGGCGGGAATACTTAATATATTGGCGTCGTTATGTTGACGTGCCAAACTAACAATCTCAGCACTCCAGCAGAGTGCTGCTCTTATGTTTTGGTGTTTATTCGCGGTCATAGATGCACCGTTTCCACTGCCACATATAATAATTCCTAGGCTCGATTTTTTAGAAGAAACATCTTCGGCAACAGGATGTATAAAATCTGGATAATCTACACTATTTTCGGTGTCTGTACCGTGGTTAAAAACCACATATCCTTTTGATTCTAAATGAGTAACAATCTCTTTTTTGTACAAGGGTCCTGCATGATCGTTTCCAATACTAATATTCATCTTTAATGTTTTAAGTAAAATTATAAAAGCTTTATTGATTGTTAACGAGCGGTGAACATCTTTATTCAATAGTTGTTTA
>Ga0228650_1000873_pt1 | contig 11455 bp, 9 predicted proteins | sample 62DmetaG_FD_183171 | JGI IMG/M metagenome (GOLD analysis project Ga0228650, IMG submission 183171) | Seawater microbial communities from Monterey Bay, California, United States - 62D | ecosystem: Environmental > Aquatic > Marine > Coastal | place: USA: California | collected 2016-10-28
TCGGAGACTGCTTCACTCATAAATAGATTGGATTCAGGGGCCGATCAAATTTAGCCGGGCGGCAGAAGCAAGGCTGGAGTCGGCCGCGCACAGGAAAAATACCACTTAGGGGGAACTCGCGAGGATTGGCTGACCGCGCGCGAGCCGATCCCACCTTAGGGGCGTCCGGGTATTCACTCGCGCGGAACGGACGCTCCGAGATTGACCTCGCCGACACTTTCGGTGATGGATGAGCAGCACCGCAGCTTCTGCGGGACGAACGACATCATTATGGCAACGATTCCTGATATTGCGCCCTTTCGAGATAAACTGGCTGAGCTGGATGCGCAGATGGCCGATCCCAATTTCTATGCGGATCAACGCCGCGCGGCGGAGGTCTCGCGCGAGCACCAGCACGTCAGCGGATTGATCGAAAGGTTTGAAGCCTTTCATACGGCGCAAAAGCAAATTGCCGAAAACCAGTCGCTCTTGGAAGATGCCACGCTCGAGGCGGAGCTTCGGGAGATGGCGGCCGAAGAGGTGGAGAGCTTACAGGCGAAGCTGCAGGATCTGGAGACCGCGGTGCTGCGTGCCATGATTCCGCCCGATCCGACGGATAGCCGTAATTCGGTGATGGAGATCCGCGGCGGCGCAGGGGGGGATGAGGCCAATATCTTCGCGGGTGATTTGTACCGCATGTATGTGCGTTACGCGGAGGCCAAGGGCTGGCGCGTTGAGGTGATGCATACCAGCCCCGCGGAGACCGGTGGCTACCGCGAAATTATTTTCAACATCAGCGGCGCAGATGCCTACAAGCATCTCAAATTTGAGAGTGGGGTGCACCGTGTGCAGCGCGTCCCCGTGACCGAGACGCAGGGGCGCATCCATACCTCGACGGCGACGGTGGCCGTGTTGCCCGAAGCGGAGGAAGTGGATATACAGATCAACCCGCAGGACTTGGAGATCTCTACCATGCGCGCCTCGGGTGCGGGTGGGCAGCACGTGAATACCACCGATTCGGCGGTGATGATGGTGCACAAACCGACCGGAGTGACGGTCTATTGCGCCGACGAACGCTCGCAAATTAAGAACCGCGCCAAAGCGCTGACGGTGATGCGCTCGCGCTTGCTGCAGGCCAAGGTCGATGAAGAAAACGCCAAGTATGCTGCGGAGCGCAAGGGGCAGATTGGCACGGGTGATCGTTCGGAGCGCATTCGCACTTACAACTATCCGCAAGGGCGGCTCACGGATCATCGCATCGGCATGAATCTCTCGCTGCCGTCGGTCATCGATGGCGATTTGGATGGGCTCATTGAAGCGCTGTACAATGTCGACTACGAGGCGCGGATCGAGAACCTCCTCAAGGCACAGGAAGAGTGAGCGAGTTGCTGAGCATTCGCGAAATCCAGCAGCGCACCACCGCGTATTTTGAACAAAAGGGGGTGCCGAATGCCAAGCTGGATGCCGATCTACTGATTGCACATGCCCTCGGGATCCAACGACTGGAGTTGTATCTGGATCTGCAACGGCCGCTGACCGCCGCGCAATTGGATGGCTTGCGCCCCTTGGTGCAGCGCCGAGCGGGGCGGGAGCCCTTGCAATATATTATAGGCTCGGTTGATTTTGCGGGGGTCTCGCTCAAGGTGGACGCGCGCGCCTTGATCCCGCGGCCGGAGACCGAAGAATTATTTGAGCGGGTGTGTGAGCGCTGCCAGTCCGCGCCGCAGCGGATTTTAGATCTCGGCACCGGTAGTGGCGCCTTGGCGATCGCCTTGGCACGGGTCTACCCCGAGGCGAGCGTCACTGCGATCGATCGCTCGGCGGATGCACTGGCGCTGGCCCGGGAGAATGCGGCCGCGGCCGCTGCGTCGATACAGTTTGTCGAGGGGAGCTGGTACAGTGCGTTACCGGCAGGGGAGACGTTTGATTGGATCGTTTCCAACCCGCCGTATTTGACCACCGCGGAAATGACGACCGCGGCGCCGGAGGTGCTCGCGCATGAGCCGCACAGCGCACTGGTTGCCGGTGCCGATGGGCTGCAGGATTTGCGCACGATTATCGCGGAGGCCCCGCAACGCTTGCGCCCCGGCGGCTTACTGGCACTGGAGACCGGCATCGACCAGCAGGCCGAACTGGAGGCTCTGGTACGGGCGGCTGGCATGACCGGTGAGTGCGTGGAGGATTTAAGTGGGCGTCCGCGGTTTTACTTTGCCCACCACGGCCTCAGTGAGTCCTGACCCGAGCGTCTCGCCCGCTTGCTGCCTGCGGCGAAGAGCTGGGCCGCGGAGACGCCGCAGTTCGCTGAACGGCTTGAGGGCCGGTGGCTCAGCTCACTCGATCGCGGCCGCGATGGCAGGTGTCGGCGCGGTGCTGGCGCCGGAGTTGAACGCGACCCAGTCGGCCATGATGCGGGCACTCTCGCGCAGATAAATATCAAAGGGTGGGGTGTCGTCGGCTTCCTCGCCCTCAGGATCATCGGCTGTTGCCGCACGCTCGGCCGAGCCAGCATCGGCCAGTTCCGCCTGCGCTTGATTCTTTTGCGAGAGTGCTTCCTGCTCTGCCGAGATCTGGGTGACGAATGCCTCCATTTGATAATTCTGCTCACTGAGCGCTTCGTAAGCCGCATCCAGCTCCTCGAGGTAGTGTTGCTCGTGGATCTTTTGAGTGATGCGCCGCTTGAGGTGGAGCGAGACCGCTTTTTCGTCGTAGCGCTGCTGGCGCCAGTCGATTTGGCGCTGCAAGAAGTCAAATTCCTCCAGAGTGGCCTGGCGGGTTAAGCTAGCTTGCTCGAGGCTACGGCGCAATTCGCTGTGGCTTGCGCCGCTGATGCGAGTGCGGTTCCAGCTGGCGCCCAGTTGTGTGGCAGGGATGTAGTCCCAGGGTAGGGCGTGGTCGAGGTCGGACTCGCCAATCGGCAGGAACTCATTGACGGAAGGCAGGATGATGTCGGACGGTACTCCTTTGACTTGAGTGGAGCTGCCGCCCGGCAGGTAAAACTGCTTAATGGTAATTTTTGTGGCAACGGGCCGAGTGGCGGGGGCAGTCTGCGGGAAAAAGGAGAACAGCGGTCGATTGGCCATGTGGTACACCTCTTGCACGGTGCCTTTACCGTGTGTGGAGCTATTGCCGATAATCAGCGCACGGCCATGGTCCTGCAGGGCGCCGGCAACAATCTCGGAAGCTGATGCACTGAAGCGCGAAGTCAGCACGATCAAGGGGCCCTCCCAGGCGACGCGCGGGTCGCGGTCGGGAATCACGTCGATGCGTCCGTCCTTATCACGCACCTGCACTACTGGTCCGGTCGGGATGAAGAGCCCGGCCACGCGCACGGCCTCGGTCAGTAAGCCGCCCCCATTCATACGCAGGTCGAGGACGATGCCCTCTGCGCCGGCTTCGCGGAGCTTGCCAAGCAGTTCGGTAATGTCCTCGGAGGTGGTGGTCAGTGTGTCGCCGGCGCCGATGTTGCCATAAAAGGACGGCAGTTCAATGACGCCGACGGCGACCGTCTGCTTGGCTTCGCCGGGAACCGTGATGAGCTTTGCCGTGGCCAGATTGGCGGTGAGCTTCACCTCATTGCGCACAATCAGGACCTCTTTGCGCGCGGAAGGATCGAGGGCGTCTCCGGGGCGGATGAGCAGGCGCACCACGGTGCCTTTCTTCCCTTTGATCTTACGCACAATGTAGCGCAGTTGCATATCGACAACGTCTTCAAATTCGCCGCTGCGCCCCTGCGCGACAGCGAGAATTTTATCTTCCGGTTGCAGCTTGCCGGAGGCTTCGGCAGGCCCGCCGGGCAGGATCTCCTTGATCACGCAGATGCCATCATCGTCCTGCAGCATGGCGCCGATGCCGACAAAGGAGTTTTGCACGGTGGAGTTAAAACTTTCCAGCGTATCGGCGGACAAGAAGGTGGAGTGCGGATCGAAGAGCTGCGTCATCGCATTGATGTAGGCCTCCTGCACTTCGGCGGCCTCGCGATCGAGTGCATAGTTGAGATTGCGCTCGTAGCGGCGGCGGATCGTTTTTTTGGCTTCCGTCAGTTTCTGGGCGTTGAAGTCCGGGTCGTCCAGCAGGCGCTGTAATTTGGCGGGATCAAACTCCGCCTCGTCGTCGCCGGTAATCAGATCGGGGTTTTGCACGCCGTTGCTGGCAGTGTCCGGATCGGATTCGGCGGCGAGCGAGAGTAGCTCATTGAGCAGTTCGTATTTGAGGCGCCGCTCCCAGAGTTGGTTGGCGGCACTCGCAGAGCCCGGCCAGGCGGCTTCGCGGCGATCGGGGGTAAAGGTTTCCTCAAGCGTAAAATCAAAGGGCTGCTCCAAGCGTTGGTAAACCCAGTCCGTGCGGGCCTGCGCTTTTTTTGTGTAGGCCGTGTAGATTTCAAAGGCCGCATACAGGTTCCCCTTTTCGAGGAAGTCCTCCATCGAGGCACTGAAGCGGAAGCTGAAAGTATCGATCTCAGGCTGAATGAAATACATGCGGCTGTAATCGAAGGATTCGATATATGCTTCGACGATCTCGCGCCCATCGAGCGCGTCGATGCTCTCGCGCAGGTAGTGGCGGTTGTTGATGGTGTTGACCACCCAGCGCGTTTGGTCGCGCATTTCGCGCGTGGGCTCGAGCTTCGCGTGGCTACTGAGGGCGGGGGCAGTGAGCAGCAGTGCCAGTAACGCGCTGCGTAGAAGAAGACTGTAAGCGGATGTCATAAAAAAGAGGGAAGGGTCGCGGAAGTGTTCTCGCGCGCTTTAGGAATTGAACAGATCTTTCGCGCGTTCAAGGGTCGACTTTTCCGCCTCACTTAAGGAGCCGAATCCGGAGGTGTTGATTTTATCCAAGATGCGGTCGACTTCTTTTTGGCGGTCGCTGCGGCGCGAGCGATTGACGCTGTAGTCGAGCTTCTCGGCACCCTTTTTGGCGTGACGCTTGAGCCATTCAGGCGGGCGAATGTGCGACTTGCCACTGCCGAAGGTGGAGAAAATTGAGCCGGGCAGATAAACCGTGCGGTAAAAGACCAAGCCCAACAGGATGCCACCCAAGTGCGCCGAATGCGCCAGGTGGGAGCGCCCGGAAAGCTCATAAAAGAGCAGGCCCAGGGCAGAGATGGCGAGGCTCGCCCAAAAGACATAGCGCGGTTTGACCGTCACCGGTAAGATGAAAAAAAGCAATAGGGTGATAGGGCGCTCTGGGTGGATCTGGCAGAACACCGTCAGGAGCGCAAACACCGCGGCAGAGGCACCCACCACCACGGTCGAGCCGCTGAAATGCAGCAGCAGGTAGAGCAGGCCACCACAGACGGCGCCACTAAAATACAGCAGCAGGAATTTATGCCGCCCTAAAATCGGCTCGAGGATCCGGCCGATAAAAAATAAGCCCAGCATATTGCCGATGAGGTGCATCAAGCTTTGGGTGCTGTGCAGGAAACTGTAACTGAGCAGCGTCCATATTTTGAGAGCACGAAAGTTTTCACCGCTCAGCGCAAACCACTGTGCCATGAAGGCGTTTTCATTCCCCGGGAGGTAGGGGTTGGGGAAGAGCACGTTGAATAGCTGCTGCAGGACGAAGACACAGATCGTTATAATGAGCAACAGCGTCACCACTGGCATGCGCTGTGTGGGATGGTGCGCCTGCGGTTGGCGCATGTAAGGTCGATCGTAGAGCATGAAACTTAAAGCGTAGCCATTGCGACGGCTTTGCCAAGGTTCGAGACCAGATAATGTCGCGGGAGTTCCATGGCTTACCGCTTGACACCGTACGGAATTCAATAGCCTCTGTCCCCTATGGCAGAAAAAGATGAAAAGTGGCCGGAAAACGTGAAGGGCAAGTTCTATGTCGATGAGCAGTGCATTGACTGTGACCTTTGTCGTGAGACCGCACCGGATAATTTCACCCGCAACGAGGACGGTGGCTACTCCTATGTGTACAAGCAGCCAGAATCGCCCGAGGAGCTGGAGCTCTGCAACGAAGCCCTGGAAGGCTGCCCGGTTGAAGCGATCGGGGACGACGACGAGTAGTCGCGACCACTGCCGCCGGCACGAGTGTCAACAGCGGCGCGCCTAAGCGTAGCGCTTCCAAACGCTTGGTGCGAACAGCACCAACACCGCATAGAGCTCGAGGCGACCTAAGGTCATCAGCAGGGTCAGGAAGAGCTTGGTCGAGCTGCGCAGGAAGTGAAAATTTTCCGTGGGGCCGACGGCGTCAAACCCGGGGCCAATATTAAACAGCGTCGATTGTACGCAGGAAAAAACCGCCAAAAAGCTGATGTCCGGCTCGTTGGCGGAGACAAACAGCATCGCGAAGATCTGTAGTGCGATCATCAGCAGCAGGAAGATCATCACGCTCTGGATCGCTCGCTCGCTGAGGACGCGGCCGCCGAGGCGCATCGGCACGGTAATCTGTGGCCGGAAGGAATGGACGATACTGCGGCCCACCGCGCGCAGGGCAATGACCACCCGCACCATCTTAACGCCGCCAGCGGTTGAGCCCGAACAGCCGCCGATAAACATCAGAATGATCAGCAGCATTTTGGCCGGGGGCAGCCAGCTGTCAAAATCGGCTGAGGCGTAGCCGGTGGTGGTCAGGATGGACGTCGCCTGAAACGCCGCCAGACGCAGTAGTTCATGGTTGGGCCACTCGCCGCGCAGCTCGATTAAATACAGCGTCAGTAACGCGGTGGCGCCGACGAGCAGCGCATAAAACCAGTACACCTCATTGTTTTGCCGCAGGATCTCGCGCCGGCCCTTGAGCAAACGTATCATATAGACGAAGGTTGTGGCGCTGAGGATCATGAACACGATGGCGATCCACTCCAGCGCCGGGCTGTTAAACTCTTCGAAGCTGCCGGCTTGAGTGCTGAACCCCCCGGTGGCGACTGTGGTCATGGCATGGTTGATCGCTTGAAACCAATCCATACCGCCGAGTTTATAGGCCAGCAGGCAGGCGAAGGAGATGCCGAGGTAATAGAGCAGCAGGCTCAACGCGCCTTTTTGTACCCGCCCCTGCTCAAAGTCCGAGGAGGCGCCGGAGGATTCGTTACTAAAGAGAATCTTCGCACCCGCACCCAATGAGGAGAGAATGGCGACGAAGAACACCACCACACCCAAGCCGCCGACCCACTGGCTCAGCGAACGCCAAAACAGTAAGCTTTTCGGGAAGTCGGCAAAATCCTTGAAGGCGGTCGCGCCAGTGGTGGTCAGGCCCGAAGAGGATTCAAAAATCGCATCGGCGAGGTCGCAGTGTTCGACCGTCAGCACGTAGGGAATTGCGCCGACCAGGGTCGCGACAAACCACGACAGGCCGATGGCGCACAGCGCTTCGCGGCGAAAGAGCTTGGCGCTTCCGCTGCGCCCACGCCAATGAAACAGGAGGGCGAGCACTAAGCTGACGCCGATCGTCGCCGCAAAGGCTTGCAGGGAGCGATCCGCAAAGCTTTCGCCGGCGATACGACCGACCAGCACACAGAGCCCGAACGCCCCCGAGAGCGCGAGCAGTACCATGCTCAGCAGCCGATAAATGATGGCAGTATTCACAACTTAAACGAGGCGTTTTAGCAGCGCGGCCTCCTGGTCCGCATGGACGAGGACAATCACGCGGTCGCCCGCCAGGATGGTGTCCTCCGCGGTCGGCACCTTCGCCTTAAACTTGTGCTGCAGGGCGACAAATAAGCTGTTGCGCGGCAGGGTGATGTCTTTGACTTTGGCCCCCACGACCGGGCTGGCGTGGCTGATGCGCACCTCCAGGATCCGCCCGCCTTCGGGCAACTCCGCCAATTGAATCACGGATTCACTCGACAGGGTACGGCGCATGAACTCCGCCGTAGCACTCCGCGGCGAAACCACCACCTCAATGCCGAGCATGGTTTTAAGAATACCGAGCAGCTGATCGTAGTCGCCCTTGTTGATCACCAATTGGACATGATCGGCGCCCAATTTGGCAGCTTGTAGGCAGGTTAAGATGTTTTCTTCGTCATCTTTGGTACAGGCGACGAAGTAATCGGCTTCACCGATTTGTTCTTCTTCCAGGAGGCGCAGGGAGGTCGCATCGCCATGAATGACGGAAATCTGCGGGAAGCTTTCAGCCAGCTCGCGGCATTTTTCGAGGTCTTTCTCGATGACGCGTACTTTGAAGCGTGGACTGCTGAGTAAGCGGATCAGGCTGATGGCGGTCTCGCTGCCGCCGAAGAGCACGACCCGGGCGAGTTCAACTTTCTGGTCCGGATTGAAGCGCTCGCGCAGTTCGAATAACTCTTCCGGCTTGCCGAAGAGGGTTACGCGGTCGCCGGCCTGCAACTGTGATTCGGCGCTGGCGACTTCGCCCTGACCTTTGCGCTGAATATAGCCGATGCGGACCTGCGCGCTGAGCTTGAGATCCCGCAGTTGTTTGCCAATCAGCCGTGAGCTGTCATCGACCTGCAGTTGCTGCACTTCGATTTGTCCGCGGGCAAAGTTCTCCACCGCAACCCGTCCGGCATTACGAATGGTTTTGGCCAGCTCGACCGCACAAATGGCCTCAGGGTTGACGAGGAGGTCGATCCCGAAGTGGAGTTGGTAATTGATTACCGAGTTGTCGCTGTAAGTGGCATCGTGGATGCGAGCGATGGTGTTTTTCGCGCCCAGGCCTTTGGCCAGCGAGCAGGAGATGACATTGGTGCGGTCGTCACTGGTCATCGCCAAGAAGGCATCGCACTCGGCGACATCGACGTCGACCAGTTGGCGCGCCGAGCTGCCATTGCCGGTGACAATTCGGGCATTGTGCTCCTCATCCAAACGTTCGCACAGCGAAGCGGATTGTTCGATAAGGGTGACGTCGTGCCCACTGGAGGCCAGCATGGAGGTCAGGTTGTGGCCGACCTCGCCAGCGCCAACGATGATAATCTTCATAAGGAAGCGTGATTACAAAAGCGGGTAGTTTGACGGAGTGTGCGGCGATTTCGAGAAGTTTCTGCCCCTGCGGCGGGGCTTCTTAGAGTACCTAAAAATGCCGCGCGGCCGCTAAATCAGGGCGACTTCCACGCCGAAGGTCGCGCTGGAAGCGGGGTTAACCGCATGCAGCCCCTTGCCGTGGCCGCTGCTGTTGGGCGGCCCCATCCATGGTTCGACGCAATAGAAGGGGCTGTCGGCCGACTCGGTCCAGACCAGAAAAGCATTCCACGCGGAGACCGTCGAGGAGTCGCTGAGGAAGCGAATGCCGATATCTTCTTCACCGCCATTGGGGCCGAAGCGCAGCGTGTCCCCGGTGAGTTTGGTGTAGATGCGGTCGGTATTGGCAGGATTGCCGAACGACAGGTCGCGATCCCAGCCTTTTTCAACTGCTTGCAAAGAGCCGTCCGGTGCGTGCGTGAAGCATTTCTTGGCGGGCACCTGAAAGCGGTAATCCTTTCGGGAAAGGTCCTCATGCCACGGCAGCGCAAAATAAAAGTGATGCCCCGCGGACCAGAGCAAAGGCTGATCCCCCTGATTTTCGAGGCTTAGGTAAACTTTAAATGCGACCTCCGAGAATTCATAACAAACGGTGAAACGATAATCGAAGGGGTAGGCTTCGCGAGCCGCCGCATCGGGTTGGAGTTCGGCGATGAAGCTGCGCGGTGTCGATTGAATCAGCTTAAAGTGGCTTTCACGAGCGAAGCCATTATTCGGCATCGGACGAACCACGCCCTGCGCATCTTGCCAGCGGCCGATTTGCCCCTCGTGGAAGCTACGCCCTGCAAAGGGAAATAGGATGGGGTTGCCACCGCGCACTTTTGCGAAGGGCGTGCTGCCGATCGTTTCGGGCCAATGAATGACGTCGCGGTACGAACCGTCCGACATCCGTATATTCCAGTGGATCAGCCGCGCGCCCTGCTCAGGGTCCGCTAAAAAAGTAGAGGGTCCGCAGTTCCAACGCTGTAGGTGCATGCCATTATACTCGATCGTTTCCATAATACGGTGCAGCAGCCTAAGCGAAAAGCGCGGGCTGAGAAGCCTGAACTACTGCGCCGCGTGAATTCAGCGCTGTGGAGCTTGCCTTCTTAAAATAGGCGCGCATGCTGAGGGCACATGTCTTTTTTGCAGCGTTACTGGCTCTCATGGCTCCTGTGGAGCGCTCTCACGGTCACCGCAGTGGCGCAAAGCCCGCTAGTGGATTCGTCGGAGATCGATGCGCGCCCCGCAGCGATCGAGAAGGTCGCGGTCTACGTGATCCCAATTGAGGGGATGATTGGGAAGCCGAATCTGTATATTCTGCGGCGCGGGCTTAAAGAGGCCATTCGCAACGATATCGAGATGGTGATCCTGGATATGGATACACCCGGTGGGCGCGTCGATGTGTGCTTAGAGATGATGGAAGCGCTGGATCGCTTTGATGGCATCGCGGCGACTTATGTGAATGAAGATGCGATCTCCGCAGGCTCATTTATCGCGGCCTCGACGGAGTCCATTTATTTTGCGCCACGTGGCAAGATTGGTGCCTCCGCAGTGATTCAGGGAACCGGCGAAGATGTTCCCGAAACCGCACGCTTGAAGATGGAGAGTTATTTGCGGGCCAACATCCGGGTGATGGCGGCTGAAGAGCGCTACCGAGCGGATGTGATTCGTGCCATGCTGGATGCGGATTTTGAACTGAAGGTCGGCGAGACGGTGATTAAGCCCGCAGGTGAGTTGCTCACGCTCACGGCCTCGGAAGCCATGCAGGAATATGGCGAGCCGCCGGAGCCACTCCTGGGTGCGGGGATCTACGCGGACCTCGAGGCGCTGCTCGTTGCGAAGTTTGGCGCCGGGCACTACGAGATAAAGGATTTCCAGATCACCTACTCAGAGGAATGGGCAAAATGGCTGAATACCTTTGCGCCGGCGTTGATGGGCATCGGCATGTTGCTGTTGTTTCTCGAATTCAAGACCCCTGGCTTCGGGATCTTTGGCATCGGCGGCATCACCCTGATCGCGATCTTCTTTATCAGCCAATATATCGCCGGGCTTGCGGGAAATGAGCCGATCCTATTTTTCATTCTCGGCGTGCTGCTCATCCTGGCCGAAATCCTCTTCTTTGCCGGGACGATCGTGTTTGCCGCGAGTGGCTTGCTCCTCATGGCCGGCTCATTGCTATGGGCGATGGTGGATTTTTGGCCAGGAGGCAAGACCGAGCTTTCCGCTGAATTGTTTCTTGGCCCGATGGTGAATCTGATTTTTGGACTGGCGCTCGCCATGGGGGGCGCACTGCTGCTATCGAGGGTGCTGAAAGGTTCGTGGATGGAGCGTCAACTGGTGCTCGACGAAGTGGCTGGTGGACCTGCTGCCACAGGGTCTGCCGCAAAGCCAGCGCTGCTGGGGCACTTGGGGCGTGTGGTGACGCCGCTGCATCCGGCCGGACGTGTCGAGATCGATGGCGTGCGCTATGAGGCCAGCTGTGCCGTTGGGTCCATTGATCTCGGCGCGACGGTGCGTGTGGTCGGGGCGAGTGATTTTGGTTGGATCGTCGAGGAGGTGACTGACCCATGTTGATTGCGGGC
>Ga0228650_1000877_pt1 | contig 11446 bp, 10 predicted proteins | sample 62DmetaG_FD_183171 | JGI IMG/M metagenome (GOLD analysis project Ga0228650, IMG submission 183171) | Seawater microbial communities from Monterey Bay, California, United States - 62D | ecosystem: Environmental > Aquatic > Marine > Coastal | place: USA: California | collected 2016-10-28
TGAGCTCTTCCAAAACCATTCCACAGGCAAGCAGACAGCTTTGAAGGGAGCGGCGGAGGCAAAGGCTGAGCCATTTTTAAAACCGGATTCAACGGATATCGTTGATTTTACCGCACAGCTACAAACCACACATATCGGCCCGATTGAAGTCGTGACTATCGATATGCCAATCGACGGGGTGGTTTCTTTTGTTGGCAGTTTCGCAGCGGGCGAAACGCTCAGCCCCAGCACAAATCCGAGCCTGGCGACCTTGTGCGCGGCCATGCTCGACCAAGGCACGCAAACAAAGGATCGCTTCACGATCGCCGAATGGCTCGATAATCTCGGTGCATCCATGCAATTCCGCGCCGATGCGCATGCGCTTAATTTCTCCGGACGTTTCTTACGGGAAGATGCCGGCGCAGTCATTGCACTCCTCGCAGAACAACTCCGCGAGCCCGCTTTCGATCCAGACGCATTGGATGCGTTCCAAAGTAGGCAACAGGCCAATCTAATGCAAGCTCGCCACAACCCAAGCTATCTGGCGGGCAGTCACCTCAGCCGAACTCTCTATCCGAAGACGCACCCGAATTATACAGAAACGATTGATGACCTACTTGCCGCGCTCGACACGACTTCGATTGCAGACATACGAGCATTCCACGCGCAGCACTATGGACCCCATTCCATGCGACTGGTATTTGCCGGCGACATTGATTTCCAACAACTCACTGCAGCCGTCGAGAGTGCATTTGGTGATTGGCGCGGCGGTGTCGACTACATCGCCCAATATCCCCTACCTCGCCCCACGGAGCACACCGAGACAAGGCTGGAAGTCGCAGACAAAACCAGCGTTTCTGCACAGCTGGCGCAGTACACAGGGTTGCGGCGCACTCATACCGATTACCTACCCTTCTCTATCGGTAATTATATTTTAGGAGGTAGCTTTCATTCCCGACTGATGACCGAAGTGCGAAAAAAGAGAGGGCTCACTTATCATATCGGAACACGCCATAGTGGTGATATTTTAACGCCGGGTCACTGGATGCTGGATGCAAGCTTTGCACCATCCATGCTTGAACAGGGGATCGAAGCGACTGATGCGGTCATCCGGCAATGGCATACCTATGGAGTCACCAGTCAAGAAGTGGAAGCCGCCACGACGACCTTAACAGGCTCGTATCTGGTCCGATTGTCCACGACTGCTGCGGTCGCGCAGCAAGTCCATAGCTTTCTACAGCGTGGCTTACCTGCCGCTACCATCGACCACTACCCCCAACGCTTGCGAGCAATTACTGCCGAGCAGGTCAACGCTGCCATCCGTGACTACTTTGACCCGAACAGTTACGCCCTTGTTGCTGCGGGATCACTCAATCGTGGGTCGAATGCTAAACCCAACCCGCTCAACCAAACAATCCGCGTACAGGTCGACGCACCTGATGCCGGGTGGCGCATTATAATTGAACGCGTCTATCGGAAGGCCGATCAATTAATCGTAGTCTCCAAGCTCGTGCGCAGCGATGCACCCGCAGCACAGGTGATCAGTGCGGTGTCCGACTCAGTGGCGATCCCCACAAATGGCGAAACACTCGCAGTGCAGCACTACATCCTCGGCAAAACATGGGACTGGGGCCATGCGGCTGATTACACCTTCATCCACTCAGTCGACGAACTCGACGGCAAGCTAAGCACTCTCGAACTGCTTTACTCCGCAGAGTCACCCACTTCCGCCTTGCCCCAACCTTAATTTAATCAAACGCTCCTCGAACTATGCCGAAAATCGACGTCGAAACACTTAAGTTTATTCTGCAGCGCAACGAAACCGACATCCGCAAGATTAACGAAATCATGCAGGATATCCAAATGGAGCTCCAAGCGGAGGAAGAAGAGCGGGCAAATCGTCCACCCCCGGTCAAAAAACAACTCGCGATTCTGCTAGCCGACCACGATGGCACGCTGGCCGACCAAGATATCACCGGCTGGATCGTACAAATCCCAGAAGACGAGAGTCCGACCACCGCACCGACTCGTATCATCAGTGCCGCTTATGAATTCAACACGACGCCGAAGGGGCGACGAATGCCCGTGCAAACGATTGGCGAGGCCTGCGAAGTGGTGACTGCGAAACTGCTTAAAGAGCAACAGGTGTGGGTGAAGACCAAGACGCCGGTGTTAGCGGTCGCGACCAACAACGCGATCCCAACCGAATCGGTTGAGTAAGTGGATCGGCTTCCAGCCTAAGCACGCTGTACCAAGACTTTTGCCGCCGCGCCCCAGCCCAGGCTCAACTGCTGCCCCGCCACCAAAAGTTGCACCGCTTCGGCACTTTTATTGCGCTCGGTAATTTCGACACGCGCGCCCGGATTGAGCCCAGACTTCGCAATATACAACAGGAACTCCGGGTCCTGATCACTGATCCGTGCGACCTCAACTCTTTCGTCTAACGGGCATTCCAATAAAGTCTCTAAACGATCGGCAAGCATCTCACCGCTGGCCGAAGGAATGGGATCGCCATGCGGATCCACCGTGGGATAACCCAGAAGCTTATCAATACGTTCAAGCACCCGCTCGGAAATCACATGTTCCAGTTGCTCGGCTTCTTCATGGACCTCTGACCAATCAAAACCAAGTTGATCGACGAGAAATTGCTCAATCAAGCGGTGTCGGCGCAGTACATGCAAGGCAAGCGCACGCCCTTGAGGAGTTAAGCGTACTCCCACCCGTGGGGCATAATCCGCAAGTCCGGCATCCGCCAATGCCTTTACCATTGTAGTCGCAGTACCGGGTACCACCTTGAGTGCCTCGGCGACACGGCCCATCGCGACTTCCTCCTCACCAGTTGCATCCGCAACCAGGTAAATCTGCTTGATATAATCTTCGACGGTTGCGCTGGGCATAGTTCGGAGGATCGCGACTCCTCGATGGCACGCCAAGTACTTTTTAACGCGAGTAAACAACGACGGACTCAAGCGAACTAGTCGTTTGTCAGCCGGCCAAGAATCCTTACGTTCCCCTCCATGCTTAAACTACTTTCTCAAGTACTGCAGAACAGCTGGTATCTAGTTGCTGAAATGGCGCCTTATTTAATGCTCGGATTTTGTGCAGCGGCGCTCCTGCAGCTGCTGATCCGTCCCGAATGGGTGCGCAAGCAACTCGGCAATAAGACACTCGGTAGTATTATCAAAGCTGCCCTGCTCGGAGTGCCCATGCCACTGTGCTCTTGCTCGGTGATACCCGTCTCTGCATCACTACGAAAAAGTGGTGCCAGTAAAGGAGCCACGGCCTCGTTCCTCAGTTCGACTCCACAGACCGGTGTCGATAGCATCCTCGCGACCTATGCACTGATGGGCGGGTTTTTCACATTGGTCCGCGTGCTGGTCGCTTTTATCTCAGGGCTCGCCTGTGGCCTTTTAGTGGAGCTATGCTCTAAATCGCGCAGGGCAACCGCAACCAGCAGCCCCCTAATTGGCAACCTGCAAGCCGTCCACCCCAGCGAAGCATCGGGCCATCGCGGGCGCTTGGGCCAACCCAAGCGGCGCCACATCCAATCCGACTCAAAGGGTGGTTGGCGGCAGGCACTGCAACATGGGTTCATCACCTTACCGGCAGACCTCAGCCGTGCGCTCGGTATCGGCATATTGATCGCAGGGATCATCACGACCCTGATTCCTGACAGTTGGCTGAGCGAAAGCTGGGGCAGTGGATGGCTGGGTTTTCTACTCGCGACCGCGATTAGCATGCCGCTATACATCTGCGCCACGGCATCCATTCCAATGGCCTATGCACTTCTCACTGCAGGTTTATCTCCAGGAGCCACACTGGTTTTTCTGATCGCGGGACCGGCAACGAACACCACAACCATTGCCGCGGCGTGGAACATGCTGGGTCAAAAAGCGACACTCATTTATGCGGCTAGCCTCATCTGTGTTGCTTGGCTCTCGGGGTGGGCCTTCAACGCCAGTCTTTCACTCGATGCATCCCGTAGCAGAATACACCTACACGAAGCGACTGCACCGCTATGGTGGCAACACCTCAGCGGCGCAGTTTTCGTTGGCTTACTGATTCTTGCATCTTGGCGAGTCAAACGATCGACACCAAAGAAGTCCTGCTGTCAGCAGGCATAAATTCAACCGAACGACTTGAAGTCGGGCTCGCTAATCCGAACCATTGACCTGTAAAGGCATCGAAGGAGTCGACGACAAAACCGCTCCAACGGGCAGCGTGTAACCATTAAGAAAATCGCTTGCAGGTAGCATACGCCCTCCCGGGCGTTGCAATTCATGAAAACAGATCGCTCCACGCGCGGTCGCTACCGTAACCCCCTCGGTGCAATCGAGCACGGTACCGGGTGACTCAGAGACATCGATCTGCAGCGGTTTAGCCGTACCGACCTTTATGCGCGCACCACCATGCTCAAAGAAATTGCCCGGCCACGGCGTCAGGGCCCGCAGCCGGCAGTCAATTTGTGTTGCCGACAAAAAGAAATCAATCGCCCCATCCTGTTTGGTGATTTTTCGGCAAAATGTCGCCTGTGCATCGTCTTGCGGCACAAAATCTAAAGGTCCTGCCATAAGCTTGCTTAAATTTCGACGAAGCAGTGGTACCGAGGCCTCCCCGATCTTCGCGCGCAAACTGACACTTGTATCCATTGAATCGATACGTACTTTTTCTGTATCGGCCACGCCACCGGCGTCCATCTTCTCCGCAATTTCCATCAGGCAAACGCCGGTTTCCGTATCACCTTGAGCCAAGGCTGTCTCAACCGGAGCGGCTCCGCGATAGTCTGGCAAGATCGAGCCGTGCAGGTTCACCATACCATTCGGAGCCGCGTCGCGGACTGCCCGCGGCAAATAATGGCCGTAGGCCATCACCAATGATGCGATGACTTTTTCACGAATCAACCATTCAGCTAAGGCAGCATCGGGTTTCGGTGGTTGAAGCAACTCAACCGAATGCTGCGTGGCCCAAGCGGCGACTGGGTTTGCTTGCTGTTTCTTGCCGCGACCCTGCCTGCGGTCCGGTTGAGAAACGACGGCACGTAAGTGGCACCATTCCGATGCTTCCGAATGGAGATAGTCCAGGACCGGAAGGGAAATGGCATCCGAACCAAAAAAAACGATATGACTCAGGGCCTTCATGATTTCACTAGCAAAGATCTGTGTAACTCAGGTAATTTGGCAAAGCAATTGAATCATGAATCGACGCCGCTACAGACTTAGATGAGCGGTACAGTTCGATCAGAGCGACTCAAAGAGTTGTTGCTGCTCAAAATTTGCACGATCGGTCGCCGAGGCAGCACTTTGCAGGAGCATCCATGGGAGGCTGATTTCATTCAGCTCGGGCTCCGAATAGAGGCGAACCAGTAGCAATGCTGACGCCAGAGCATCATAGAGCGCACAGTGAAAGCGCTGCCGACCTGCCGGACAGTAACGTTCTGCCTGGCGATCCAATTCGGGTTGCAAACCAAAGAACCGAATAAGGTCCTCCAGCTTATGGCTATCGATCTGCGGATAAATGCGACGGTAGAGATAAAGCGTATCCAACCAGGGACCCCACGTAGCCACAGGAGCATCTGTATTGGCAAAGTTGGGAGATTCACGCGGGCAGCTCCACACACTGCACAGCAAACCATCTTCAACCGCGGCATTATGCGCACAGAGCGGTCCACTTTGTCGCAAGGCCGCGAAACGTTCCCACTCATTGGTAAAACTCTGTTGTTCCGCTGCGGATGCCTCACTGATACCGTGCTGGCGCTGATCCACATCCGAGATGCTCCCCTCCGGAGCGCAAATACGCGTCGCCGTTGACTCAATCACTGCGCCCACCACGGTCACCACACCATACTCGACGATACCACTACTACGAGTGCCTTCAAAATCAATGACGTGAATCGGGGTGTGGTGCATCGGCTACCCATCGGAAGTTAGACAGAATTTGTACGCCGCAAAGCATATTTTCAATTTCATCCGCGCAGAGACTGGATCTGTGGAATTCTCAGTTGCCAGCACGCGCATCCATCCACAACTTGCGCGTTTAAGTTTTTCCCGCTCACGATTATGGCCGCACTTAGCAACGAACTCAAAAACGAATTCAAGACATTCATTGCTCACCTCTGTGAGGAAGCAGCGAAAGAGATCTTACCACACTATGGTCCGGATGTAGCGATTGAGCGCAAATCAGATGCGACACCGGTAACCATTGCCGATCGAAATGCTGAGAAGCGCATCCGTGAACTCATCCAAGAACGCTATCCCGAGCACGGCATCATCGGCGAAGAGTATGGGCGCGAACGTGACGACGCCGAATTTGTATGGGTTTTGGACCCAGTGGATGGCACCAAATCATTCATCTCCGGCGTTCCTTTATTTGCTACCCTGATCGCGCTCCTCCATAAGGGCCGCCCGGTGATTGGCGCGATCAATCAACCGGTCCTTCAACAGATGGTCATCGGTGATAGCGAAGTCACCACACTGAATGGAAAACCGGTCAACGGACGAGCACCCTGCACCCTGGCAGAAGCCACCCTGTGTACCACCGACCCGATCCGCCCCAGCTTATGGCAGAACAACGCACAGTGGGAACGCTTGCCTCCATTGACGGCACTCTATCGCTCATGGGGTGATGCCGGTGGCTATATCTTACTCTGCTCCGGTTTTATTGACATTATGTGCGATCCTTTAATGGAGATCTGGGACTGCGCTGCCATCATCCCCTGTTTGCAAGGTGCCGGGTTTAAAGTAACCGGCTGGAATGGTGGCGATGCCTTTGAGGAGCGCTGCATCATTGCCGCCAAAGATCCCCTGCATGCAGAAGTCATGGCGGCTATCTACCCGGAGCATCAGGAATAAGAGTTGTAGGCCTTGTCTCGTGATGATTCTCTAAAGTCAAATTTCATGGTCGCGGTGACAGCACTCTTCTCATCTGTAAGGCGCATTTTTAATGCAGCCAGAGCCTACAATTCGATCGACTTCTGCCCGCTACTCAAGACCCTTTCGGGATACCGCATCGCCTACCTCGGCGGAGATCTGCGTGCCGGCCTCAATGTCGCCCTCCTTGCTTTCCCGCAAGGAATGGCTTATGCGTTAATTGCCGGACTTCCGATCGAATACGGCATTTATGGATCGGCAGTCGCAGCACTGGTCGGGCCCATCTTTGCGAAGAGCCGATACATTACCATGGGGCCAACGAATGCGACTTCGGTGCTCCTGCTCAGTGCCTTCGCCAGCCTTGGTATCACGGGGAGCGAACAACTCATGCTGGTACCGCTACTGGTGTTACTCACGGGTGTCTTTATTATGCTCGGGGCTTATTTCAAAGTCGCGAACCTGGTGCAGTATATTTCCCGCTCCGTCATCACGGGCTACATCACTGCGGCCGCATTGCTGATCATAACGAATCAAATCCCCAAGACACTTGGACTTGATTTAGACGGCCAAAAAGGTGCTACCTTTTTTGAATCGGTACAACTGATCGCCGGTGCGTTAAACACCACGCAGAGCGTCACATTGGGCGTGAGTCTCTTGACCGCCCTGCTGTTCATCCTGCTCAGTTGGAAGTTCAAATCACTACCAAATGTAGCGATCTCTCTGATCGTGCTTTCAGTCGTGAGCGCACTATGGATTGACGGGACTCACGAGGTTGCACACTTAAGCCAAATTGATACCCATGCGTGGACACTCAGCGTCCCACAAGTATCCCTCGACGCGCTCTCATTACTGGCCGGCCCAGCGCTCGCGATCGCCCTGCTTTGTGTGCTGGAAGGTATTTCTATCGGCAAGTCTCTGGCGGCCAAGACCGGCGCTCGCCTCGATGCCAACCAAGCGATGTTCTCCATCGGCGCCAGCAACATTGCCTGTGCGCTCCTCTCGGGGATGCCCGCATCCGGCTCACTCACCCGTTCTTCCTTAGCAGAAAGCAGCGGTATTCACACACCGGTCGCCAGCATTCTGAGTGGCCTGATTATCTTGGCGGGCGCATTTGCCGTAGGTCCGTTCACCAAATACATACCACAATGCACACTCGCGGTGCTGGTCATCGCGATTGGGATCTCGCTGATTAATAAACGTACGATCAAAATCGTCACCCGCGCGACCCGTTCAGATGCGATTGTCTTCGGTATGACCTTTGGCAGCAGCATGCTGTTACCACTCGATACCGCGATCTATATTGGCGTAGGGGTCTCGATTATGCTGTTTCTGAAAAAAGTCGCGCGACCGGACATGGTCGAATACGCTTTTAACGAAAAAGGGGAACTCGCGGAAATGCCCAATCAATCCAGCCGTGAGCTGCCGGAAGTTTCCATCGTCCACGTTGAAGGTGAATTATTTTTTGGAGCTGCCGATTTGTTTCGCGATCAGATGCGCCGTATCTGTGAAGACCCTAACCTTAAGATCGTTGTCCTTAAGATGCGCAACGCCCACCATATGGATGCCACCGGCGTCATGGCGCTCGAAGAACTGGTGCGTTATATGAATGAGATGGGGCGCTATTTGATCCTCAGTGAAGCCAAGGTTGACCTAATCCGCGTCCTTAAAAACGCCGGGCTGTATGATTACATTGAGGCGCGCAATATTTTCACGGATGATCCTCAAAATCCGACGCTTTCAACCGCACTGGCATTGAGGCGCGCTAAAGAACACTTAGGTGATGCAGATGCGAACGTTTCCATCTATGTCGACCCGGTCCGCGATCATGACAAAAAAGGCGATCGCCATTAAGCTTCTTCGGCTTCGCCATTGAACTCCGGCAAGGACTCCCGGAGCTGTCGCTCGTCAACAAAATCCTGCAAAATCAGTGCCGCGGCGCGTGAATCGATTTCTCCACTTTGCCGACTGGGCTTCTTCTTCTGAGCGCGCAAACCTTGCTCTACGGTGTGACTGGAGAGCCGCTCATCGACACGGTGCACCGGCAAGCGAAAGCGTTTTTCAAGCTCTGCGATAAACGCATCCACTTCTTTCGCCTTAAAGCCCACGCTGCCATTCATATTCAAAGGGTAGCCCACCACCAGTTCATGAATACAACGCTCGGCAATACAGTTCTCGATGTGCTGCATTCGTTCTTTCTTCGAAGGCGCCACTGCAGCGGGAACAGGCAAAGCCACACCAATCGCATCCGCATATGCGAGACCGATGCGTTTTTCGCCCCAATCTATACCTAGATAGTTAATGTGTAATCGTTCGCTGTAGTTACATCAGCCGCTTGTACGCCTCTTGTGCACCAATGGACTGCACGAGGGCTTTGAGGTCCTGCGCTTTATCTTTGTGGCAAACCAGTGTGGCATCCTCGGTCTTCACAACAATCAAGTCGTCGACCCCCAGTAACGCGACGAGATGATCCGGATCTCGAGAAAACACGATATTACCAGAGGACGCTTCGAGATGCGCGGCGCCGCGGACCACATTGCCCGCGCTATCGGCAGGGTAATGACGCGCTATGGCAGGCCACTCACCGACATCATCCCAATCAAAGCCCGATTCAACCATGACCACATTCGTGGCCTTCTCAATGATCGCGTAGTCGATGGAAATCTTCTCGAGCTGCGGGTAATGCGCTGCGAGTTGTGCGTCCAAACCTAGGCCGGTCGCGAGACCGGCATCCATTGCTTGTAAGGCAGCCCAAAGGTTCGGTGTATTTTTTTCAAGTTCAGCCGCGATCGAAGTTACCGACCAGACAAACATTCCGGCATTCCAAAAATAGTCGCCAGACTCAAGGTACGATTGCGCGGTGGGTTCGTTCGGCTTTTCGACAAAGCGCCGCACCTGATACACCGTACGTCCCGCATAGTCAGCGATCGGTTCGCCCTGTTGCATATAGCCATAGCCCGTTGCCGGAAAGCGTGCCGTTATCCCGATGGTTGTCAAAACAGGCTGCGCCTCTGCAGCTTGAAAGGCCGCCTCAAGTGTATTCCGTAATCCCTGGGCATCATGAATCACTGCATCTGCTGGAAGCATCGCAAAGGACGCCTGCGGGTCCTCGCGACGGACCAGTATCGTCGCCAGGCCAACCGCAGCGGCCGTATCACGCCCCATCGGTTCGCCAATTACTTTTGCCGAATCCAAATTCGGGCAGACCTCCAACACAGCCGCACGTTGCTCCGCATTGGTTATCACAAAAATATCCTGGGGCGCTACGAGCCCCTCAAGCCGCTGCACAGTCTGCGCCAGCATCGCCGTATCGCCAACAATCGGCAACAGCTGCTTGGGTCGAGCCAAGCGACTCTCCGGCCAAAAACGCTCGCCTCGGCCGCCTGCCATAATCACTACAAAACGTTTTCCCATACGGGCTAAGCTTGGCGGCAGCTAAAAAATGGCAAGGACGGAGTTTCGACAAAGGTTGCCTTCCGGAGAAAGATGAAGGATCACATCAACCATGTCGTTGACTCCGAATGATCATGAAAAGCTGCGTCAATTGCTCTGCAAACTGGAGCGTCATATACTCGAATGCATCCTCGAGGAGCGGGCGAAGCACTCGACCGACCAACTCGCCGCGATCAGCGATCAAACTGCCGCCGATGTCATTTACGCAATCGATCGAATTGCTGATACCGCCATCCATGAATGGTTTCAAGCAAACTGGCCTGCCGAGTGGCCAATCGAAATCATCATGGAAGGACTCGACGACGATACCTCGCTCTGCTTCCCGCAGGGAAGCAAGCTTAAGGATACCAAACTCGTCTGCATTATCGACCCGATCGACGGCACGCGTGGTATTATGTATGACAAGCGCGCGGCTTGGATCCTTGCTGGCATCGCGCCACAGCGCTTCGAAGCCAATCGTTTGCGCAACATCGAAGTCGCCTGCATGACCGAGATTCCCACGACTCGCCAATGGCGAGCGGATCAGGTCAGTGCGATTCGCGGGCAGGGAATTAAAGCTACAATTCTCGATGTAAGGAATCAATACGCAGAGAGCGACAGCGAACTACAACCAAGCCAAGCGAGCGAAGTGCAGCATGCGTTTGGCACCGTCATTCGTTTCTTTCCGGCCGGCTGCACCCTACTCGCTCAAATCGAAGAAAGCCTCTGGGATAGTGTCTATAACCAGCCCAGCGACGGAACGCCACTGATCTTCAACGACCAATATATTTCCACCGGCGGGCAGTTTTATGAAATTCTGAGCGGCCACGACCGCTTCATTGCCGACCTGCGTCCGATCGCCTTTCGAGCACTGGATATGGAGGAACACCTGACATGCCATCCTTACGATGTCGCCTGTGCCTTAATTCTGGAAGAAGCCGGGTGCCCATTGGAACATCCGGATGGCAGCCCATTGGACTGCCCACTCGATACCACCAGCGCGGTTAGCTGGGTCGCGTATGCCAATGAGGACTTGGCGACGAAGATCCGACCTCAACTCAAGAAGGTACTTTCCAAACTGACCTGAGGGTTTCCAAAAAAAGTGGGCTGGAGACGGAAGTCCACTAGCTGACTGCACTGGCAGTAATAACAAAAAAAAAGCCCTTCACCAA
>Ga0228650_1000886_pt1 | contig 11409 bp, 5 predicted proteins | sample 62DmetaG_FD_183171 | JGI IMG/M metagenome (GOLD analysis project Ga0228650, IMG submission 183171) | Seawater microbial communities from Monterey Bay, California, United States - 62D | ecosystem: Environmental > Aquatic > Marine > Coastal | place: USA: California | collected 2016-10-28
TTGGCACGTGTTCGGATAACAGATCTGGCGCGTGGACACAGCGCGGCGCGAACGAACGCCGAGGCCGGACGAGCGAGGCCGGACGGGCGAGCGCGCGGACAAATGCGCGCGATCCAGCCCGCGCTCTGGGACGCGCCGCGGACGACGCGCGGCGCGCGCGCGACGACGACGTCGACGTCGAGCGCGCGGCGAAAGATGGCGTCCGCGGCGCGACGGGGACGCGCGGTGAAGGCGCATCACGGCGGCGCGGGAGGGGATCACGGAAGCATGGATAACGATAACGGATCGAGCGCGCCGCACGCGTGGAACTCGCAGCAAGTCGTGGAATCGCTCGCGAAGACGTTCCTCGGCGGATCGACGGCGGGCGCGGCGTCGAGGAGAGACATATCCACGCGAGCGTGGCTGTGCGATCTCTCGGACGAGGCGACGACGGACGAAGAGTGCGCGACGTCGCGGAGAACGATCATCAAGGCGAGGGAGATGGAGGTGAAGAATGGCGTGTTGCGATCGAGTCCTCGACCGTCGGGCGCGGCGTTTTTGAAGGAATTGGAGCTGTACGCGACGCTGCGGAGACACGAATCCGCCGTCGTCGTCGCGAAATTGAAGCGACCGACGATTCTCACGGACGAAACGAGCGGTGAGAGCGTGGCGTTCGTTGACGCGGAAGATTTAGCGATGGATGACGACGAACGCAACGAAAACGACGCGTTACTGTCGAATTATTGCCTCACGTGCCCGCTGCGAAGCGGCGACGAAGAGCCGTCGATGTGTGGATTCGAGTGCGCGATTCGTTCGCGTATCGAGGCGCGTTCGAAGGCGCCGCTCACGACGTACCGCGCCGCCGTGTTTTCGACGAAGGCGGGCGATTTGGAGGAATTCCTCATCACTAGTACGAGTTCTGGTTCGCACACGACGCGGCGAGCGCAGTTTAGCAACGCTTTGCGCGAAAAACTGGGAATCAATCACCGGTCGCTCGTTTAGGGCTAATTCGTGCTTTTTCATCGCAACAACGCTAGCTAATGTATCATAGGTGTCTAGAGATTCTTTGTAATTTTTTGTAGATTTTTCGCGCGCGTTCCGCGCACGTCACGACAGCGCGATCTCGAGCGCGCCGCTGGCGCTGGCGCACGCGCCCGCAAGGCTCGTCTCGAGCTTAACCAAGACGCGGTCGATGGCTGACGTCACTTCCTTCGTTTGAACGCCATCGCGCTTTGCCTGCGCGCGGTAGTACAATTGCTCGCGCAAGATGGCTAAACGACTCTCGAAATCGGCGGCGAATACCGGATGCACGGTCGTCAATCGCAGCGCGAGAGACGCCGCGCGTTCGTACATCTTGGCGCGCGTTAACGCGGCGATCATGTGCGGTAGAAGCACGTCCCGTCCGCGCACGTGCTCGAACGACAAGTCAACAAATGTCTTAAAGACGTCTTCCGAAGCCGCACAGGTATTCGGAATTTGTTCTGCGTGTACCGCGAGCGCCACCGCTTCGGCGTCCCAAGTCGTCGGAGAGCCGTGAAACGGTTCGCCGAGGAGAAAAGACAACTTGGCGACGAGTAAATCATCGTAATCGGAAGATTGCTTCGCTTCATCCAAAAGCTGCATAAGATCTTCGTTCGATAACCACCGCTTTGTCGTCGATGCACCGCTACTGAAAATTTGAGCGGCGACGATGTCGATGGATTCGCCGCATTCATCGCCTCGCAAACCTCGCTTCAAGAGAGTCATCCAACATGGCTTCAAAGTTATCCTCGTTCTCTTCGGTGGCTCTTCCCAGAGCGTTAAAACTTCTACGAGCACGGAAAAAGGAACCTTTACGTCGCCGTGCGCGAGTTCATTCGAGAAATACGCGCACATTTTGGGGACGTCTTGAATAGATTCTTCCGTCGGCGACTCGAGTCCGAAGGGGGCGAGAAGCGCTCCCGTGCGCATACGCAGGACGTTCACGATACCTCGACCTTGATGAGACGCGCGCCAACCAGGCCAAAGTGTGCAAGTTTCACTCGCGAGGTCGGATAAAATTTCCAGGATTTTTCCTCGCATTACGGGCGTCGCCACGGCGACGAAACCTTCGAGCTTTGTGAAGGCGCTCAATCTCGCCTCGGCGAGTTTCTCATCCTTGGGAGAACCTCCCCCGAGAGTTTGCCGGACAATGTTGAAAAGCTCCGATGCTTCATCGGAAACATTTATAAACGCGTCGCTTAAAGCGCTCGAGACGGCTAAGAGGACGTCTACGCGCCGTTCAGGGGAATCGGACTCAAGCGTCGCCGCAAGCGTGGAGAGCTGCCCAAACGTCGCCGAGTTCTGAACCCAAGATTTAGCGACTTCTTGTAAACTCTCTCGATCGCTTAAAGATTCTTCAAGCAGTCTCAAAAGTGTCGAATTAAGTCCAGGAATGTCGTCCATCACTCGAATCACGAGGCGTAGGTCATCCCTCGCCGCGCGCACGCCGCTGAGATTTTCGGCGTCGCCGACGACGCTCAAGACTTCTTCCACCGCTTTCAAGCGAGTCCGGGACGAGATTTCAGCGCTGAATGTGTTCAGTTCTTTGTGGACCGATGATGGAGGCCTCTGTATCTTCGTTGTGGACACGCCGCCACCAATTAAGGCGTTTAATATGGTGACAAGATGCTTTTCACCAAGATGATCGAGTCCCACGGACTTTAGAGCGTCCCATCTGTGATCGGGGCTCGGTCTCGTCGCTCCCGGCGGCGGCGCCAGGAGTGAACGAGCGACGGTGAAGAACACGTCCTCTGGAACGGTAAGGTTTGAAATTTCACTCGGAAACTTTTGAACGGCGGCGATGATGCGTTCAACTGTTTCGAGTGGGAATCCACTTTGACCATTCGCGACAACGGCGCGCTGAATTGCGTTCAACATCGCGTCCGCAGCATCTGGCGGCGCATCTCCTTTACCGTCAACGAACGCGTGCAAATCAATATTCACGCACGAAGCGGAAAGACTCTTCAACGCATCTGAAATCTCGCACAACTTTTTCGCCGTGCCATCCTCGCAAGCGCTCATGACTTCGAAATATGCTAGCGCCGATTCTAGCGCGCCTTTTCCGCTCCTCGGCAACGTCTCCCAAACAGATGTTTGGAGCGTCTCCACGCTCTTCTTCGGATGTGCGGGCAGCTTCTCTTTTAAAAGAGAAGTGACTCGACGCACCTCTTCGGCGTTGTCACTCGCTAAAAGTGCGGCATGGGCGGTGTAGACGTCGGACGAATCAACGCCGTACACATCCGCGAGTCTCAAGGCGTTGTCGAGCGCCTCAGCACCGGATAGCGCACCGGAACTCCCAGCCGCGAGCGCCATGATGGCTCGCTTGCGATAATCCGCGCCATCTGCAGCAAATGCGCCGGCATCGATCTCTGGAATCATTTTCGACAACCACTCGGCGTCGACGACCGAGCCCACGCTTGATCTGAACTGCTTCACGAACCCGACGTCAACCATAATTTCGTCACCGGGAGACTGAATTTTCCCAACCAAATCAACGAGCGAAGAAACCGTGACGGGTTTCGGCAAATTAATTGAATCCCACGTCAGACGAAGAGCTCGGAGCGCGTGCACGCACGTTCCGAAGTGAAGAATCGTCTGGAGTGTCGCGCGGTCGTGAATACGGCTCGCGACTTCGTCGACGACGGAGGAAACCTTCACCGCATCTCGCATCGTCAGTAAAACCCCCATAGCGGACCACATCATCGGTGGTGGAGTTTCAGAGCCAAAATCTCTCGCTCGACAACTCTTTAAAGCTAATTCTATGGAGTTCTGCGCGACATTCGCCAAAACATCGTCCGATATGTTCGTCGCGTGAACGCCGAGTGCGTACGTGACGGCACTTGCAGCTTCTTTCGCCTTCTCGTCGGATGAGCTGAAAATCAATTCTAAAGCTCGACCAAAGTGTGAATGACGCGCGAGAGTCTTTACTCCTGGCCGAACGCCCGTTCCAATCCAACTATCCCCGCAGGCTTTCGATAGGGATCTCTCGACATCGTCGTCACTTGCATCGCCCGCGTGCGCGTCGGCGAACGCGTGCAGTATCTGATGCGTTTGCGTCGCTTGCCAATCGCCCAGGAGCGTTGCAAGTACAGCTTGATCAGCATGCACCAGCGCAAATGCTAGTAAAGACCCTTTCGCGACCCTTTTGGTGTCATCCATTGGCATGGCCCGCGCAACGTCGACGCACAGTTTCCAAGCGGGCCCGTAGTTGCGCTTGCAGAGGCGTGATGCCGTCGCGTAAGCGGCTTCTACGTCGCCAACGTCAAGGGCTTTGACTCCAGTCGCGAGGATTATAGACATGCGTGCTTCGTCGTCGCTTACACCAAGATTGGCGGCGATTTCTTGTAAAAAGTCGGGCGCGCGACATCCGGCGTCGTCCTTCTTCGCGCACTCCAGCACCATCTCGAGAGCACTTTCAGCGTTTATCGCGCTCGGTGCGCGGCGAACTTCGTACTTCGAAAGCACACGCAGCGCAGCGATGAAATTGAGCCTCTTTGTCGTTGTGTCTCGAGTTGGCATCAAACGAAGACAGTTTTCGGCTGCGAGCGACGCCTCGTCGTCAACGTGTTCGGCCCGCGCGAGGAATTCTTCAGCGACCGCGCAAACGATATCTTCCGCAATGGATGGCGAGATAACGGCAGACACGCCGCCTCCAAGCTCTTTTAATCCACCGACAAGGGCACCGACGGCTCTCGCAGGGCCATTCGCGGGAACGTGTCGCTTTGCGTGCGTCCAATCCTTTGCGCGCAGTTGTGCGCGCAGCAGTTCACCGAGGACTTGATCGTGTGAAAGCGAGCGACGGAACACACTCGACTGTAATCCGTGTAGATCTGACCACAGACTCGACCACTGCAAAGAAGAGTTTTTGGCGACGACGTTTGCGACGAATGTACGCACGAAACTAATAGCCTTGGATTCATCACGCTCAGCGCTGACGATGTCATTCAGCGAAACGCTCACGTCGTTTTGTTGCATCAATTTGCACGCGTTCAGACGCGAGATAGCTTTTTTCGCAACTGGTACTTCAGCGACGAGCGAAGGAAGATCACTGAGCATATCAGCCAACTCTGCTATCAACTTTTCGTCGCCATCGTCGTGCGATAGCGAAGCTTCGACAACGACGGAGGCAAGCGCATCGGGACCACCGACCAATTCGATCGATTCTACCGACGAAGAGAGCCAGCGAATGATGCGAGATACTAGCCCAAGATTTCGGTCCTCAGATGTTCGTAAAATCCAACGTTGAATCATCTCTCGCGCGAGAACCACACCGTCTTCTGACGCACCGCCAACGTGCGCGAGGATTTCGCTGACAGGACCGGACATGAGCCGAGACATATTCTTTTCACTCAACATCGATAGAATCGTGCATAATCGTCCATATGGGTCGCTCACAAGAAATTCCTCAAGGCTAACGTCACAAATTCGGCGATCGTCTGCGTCAAAAAGTATGAATGCCGTCGATGCGAGTGTCGATGCGGCGCACGCGTAGTCGACGAGCGTGCTCGTAGCCAAAGATCTCGAGGCGGAATCCAAAAGTTGATGCGCACTACTGAGAGATCCAGCGAACGCGTCCATCTCACACGACCTGCGTATTGTCCATGTTTCCATTTCTTCGTTAGAATGTATCGTCATCGAATCGTTCGGTGATCGTGCGAGTTTACACAGCTCCTCCGTAGCCGACTTTAACCACTCCCTCGTAGCGAGGCTATCAAATATTTCACTAACCGACGGCGAAACATCGGCCGCACGGGCTAAATCGTAATCTCCCGCCTCGCATTGATTGATTTCCTTCAGATACGCTTCTGACTCTGACCAATCTCTCGTGCGACGTCCCGAAAGTTGCGCAGCTCCGCTGCTGATGACGTATTCTTCAGACCAGGGCAAAAGCTTATCATACGTCGCTACCTGAGACGTTTCGGGCAATGCAGAAAGACTGTCGAAAATCACGTCACGAACCCCGCATGCGTGTCGCTTGAAGATGATCTCTAAAGATTTCACATCGCTCGCATATGCCGCAGTCAACGCCGCTTGAGCAATCGTCGATCGCAAAAGTTTTGAGTAGACTTGAGAGGAAAATCCCCCGCCGGTGATCTCGTGCACTGTATCGGCGCGATCGAGCGCACCGAGCAAGGCCAATCGAAGCTTAATCCACCAGTTCCACTCTGGATCCAACCCGCCATTTTTAGACGTTCGTCTCGCTTGCGCATCCGATTCCTTCAATCCGTACACCAACACGTGCCGCTGAATCTCGTACGAATCGGCGCATGCGATGAGGCAGTGAACGCCCACCCACGCGCGATCTGATACGCGTGATAACCAGTCGGTCAAGCCTTCTATCGTAATGCGCGAACGCTTCCAACGAGTCTTGTAAATCTCGTCCGTGTCGAGCCCGTGTTGGCGAGCCAAGGTTAGGGCGACGCCCCACTCCTCGACATCCATGTGCGAATGCAACATTTCGAGCGGCGTTCGTTCGTTGATTGAGATGAGTCGCCATCCACCTTCAAGAGGACGTTCGAGTAGCAACAAACGACCACGCTCATTTTCAGCCACAACATTCGGCACGGACACTAAATCTTCGATCGAATCAAATGTTTCAGGTTTGTCTCCCAAAACGTTCTCGTCTTCGGGAACCGTCTTTACGGTGAGATTTCCCGCTCGAGTCGCCACTGCAAGCGCGTCAAAAGACCACCATGCTGCGGCGCACACGTCATCTCGAGTATTGATACGCTTTACCAATTCTTCGCCGTCTTTAGAGACGCAGAAAACGCTCAACGATCCGATAGACGACCACACGGCGACGCTGAAAGCACCATCCTCCGAACGCAGCGCCACGCGCAAGCGGCGCGGAGTACGAAACATGCTTCGCCGAGGTGCGACGTCCCCGCCACAATCTATCACTCGCATGCACCTGAAATTTGGGAAGTCATCGGCATCATCGTACGTCCACATCGTGATCACCGTCCCCACTGATGTCTTACCGCGGCCGAGAACCACGAGCTCGCGTTCACGCTCCACCCACTCGGCGCCGTCCGCGTGACGTAACTTTTTACCCAGCGTCACCGAGTCCACCACTTGGTCGTCCAATTCATCACCCAAATCGTCGTCCAGCCGCACGCGCTCGCGGTACACCGTGGGCGTGCCCTTGAGATTGACTCGCAACAAATCGTACGTCTTCTTCTTCTTCGCGAGCGCCAATCCCATCCCCGCCAGCGGTACTGCGCCGTCAAACGTAGATCGCCATACCACTTCGCCGATTCTCGTCATCACGCTTGCCGTGGCCGTCGACGTGGATGTGGATGACCTCGTCTCGCTCAACGCGCGCGCGAACGCCGCGCCGTCTTCGCTCCAGCGCGTCGTCGCGTCCTCGTCTTCGTCCTCGTCCATCCCTCCCCTCGCGTGCGCCCAATCGTCGCTCGACCGAAAGACGCGCACGGTTACTTTTCCGCGTCTGCGACGCGCGATCGCGATCGCGTCCCCCGAGGGCGTCGTCGACAACGACGTCTCCGAGCGACGACCGCTCGTCGAACGTCCATCGTCATCTCCGTCGTCGCCGTCTCCATCGTCATCGTCCCGCGGCGTCGACGACGCGTGCGCGTACGCGTCGTACAAACACCGTCGCATGCCCTCGCGCGACGCCTCGACGCCGGGCCGCGAGCTCGACGTCGTCGTGTGACGTTCCGAGGTTCGACAGAACGAACGAACGAACGAACGAACGAACGACTCGACTCGGCAGAACCCGAGGCGTCACTCATGAAGCATCGCTCGTGTGGCGCGAGCGGCGGCGGCGATGGACGTCGCGGAGGTGGGTTTTCCTTGCGCGTCGTCGGCGATTTCTTCGCCGCGCTGGTGTCGCAAATCGCGGCGAGTCTGGGACTTCTCACGCCGGTGCCGGCGTACGCGTTGAGCGAAACACAGAAGCGAGGATTAAACGCACTGGCGATGCGCGCGCACGAGGCGTACGACGGGAACAAAGTCGAGCACACGGATGCGTTGAAAAAGTTGTGGTCGCTCGCGTTCGGGTCAAAGGCGCCGCCTAAAGATTTAAAGAGCGAGAGTTGGAAGGAGATGGGGTGGCAAGGATGCTCGCCGACGACTGATTTTCGCGCTGGCGGGTTTTTGTCTCTCTCGAATTTGATTTGGTTGGGAGAAAACAAACCGGAGACGTTCGATAAGCTGCGGCATAAAAAGAACGGCGAACGAAGCGAGTTTGAGTACCCATTCGCCGTCGCGGGAGTAAATCTGACATTTAGTTTAGTAGAGATGTGCGAACTCAAAGAAGAAGCCCCGACGACGTCAACGGGAATATGCTTCGCCGAGTTGATCGAAGCGCACGGCGACGAGGCCTTTGAGCGCTTGTATGCGCTGATGTTTGAAACGCTCGACGACGAATGGTTGCGTTTCGGCGGCGCGACGTACATGGAATTCCCGCTCGTGTTGAAAGCGACGAAGCAAAAGATCGTGCGCGCGATGGATGGCGCCAAGTCGTTCGAACACGTCGTTGCTCGCTTAGGTACGTGATGCGATGTGTTTGAGTTTGTAATATTTATGCATCTCACTTACGCGGCTTCGATGGCGGCGAGAATTTGGTCGACGTGTGCAGTCGTCTTCACCGACGCCATCGACGAATCGCGCTCGAGCCAGTGGTTGACGATCGTGCCGTCATTCTTGATCAAGAACGTTTGGCGATCGCTGAATCGACCGAAAATGGGAATCTTCAAATCCGCTCCGTACGCCTCGCTGACTCGGCCGTCGTTATCGCTCAACAGGGTGAACGATTTGAGCCCCTTGGAATCGCAAAACTCTTCGTGCTTCTCGAGAGAGTCCATGGAGACACCCAGTACGCGCGCCTTCTTGGCGGTGAATTGCGGGATCGCGCTTTCAAAGCGCTGCGCTTCGATGCTACAACCAGGCGAGCCATCTTGGTTGTAAAAGTATAGGACGACGTAGTCGTTAGCCTTCAATGCGTCCGAAAGCGTCACAGAGTCGCCAGCAGTGCCCGGCAGCGTAAACTCCGGCGCCTTTGAGCCGACATCCACCGCTGCGAGCGCGTTTTGAGCGCCTCCGAGCGTTGTCGACGCGGCGAACGCGCTCGCCAACAGCATCGATCGTCGATCGAGTTCCACGTCGACTTCGTTACGGTGCACGGCGCTCGCGCGCACGCGACGGGCGTCAGCGCGCTTCGTGTTCGCCGGCATCCGCGTCATCGCCATCGTCACCGTCGCCGTCTTCGTCATCGCCGCGTGCATCGCGCTGTCGGTTCGCGAGCTCGTCGCGCGCTGCACTGCGGTGTCGGCAGTGACGCGCTCGCGATGACGAACGCGAACGCGAACGCGAACGCGGTTCGCGTGACTCGCGCGCTCGTTCGGGGCGATCGTGATGATTGGAATGCTCGATCGAGAGCTGGTTGGAATGCTCGATCGAGAGCGCGCGCGTCGGCGTCGGCGTCCGCGTCGGGCTCGCCGGAAACGCGCCTCGCGAGTTGGTTGCGCAACCGATTCGCTTTCGACGCGCTCGCGTTAACGCTCGAGCGACCGCCTGGGGACGATGGCTACGGGGTGCGTGCGACGTGTGTGTGCGATGATGGCATCGCGCGAGGCGACGTGATCGTGGCGATTCCTCGCGACGCCATGCTCGACGCGCGCTCGGCGCTTGGAGACGCGGCGTTCGAGCGAGCTCGAGCGCGCGGTTTGAGTTCGTTTCAACTCTTGACGGTGTCGCTGTTGCGCGAGTGGCGGTTGAAAGACACCACATCGAGATGGAAGCCTTATTTAGACACGCTTCCCGAGGATGACGGTCGGTGGCATCCTTTACTTTGGCGCGACGAAGACGTCGAACAGCATCTGCCGGCGAATTCGACGCACGCCGGCGCGCGCTTGAGAGGTCTCATACGCGCGTGCGAAGAAGACACACGCCTTTTTCGCTCGATTGTCGATGAATTGAACATCGACGATGAGAACTGGCCTTCGATGCGACACGTTAGATGGGCGGTCTCGATAGTCATCTCCCGAGCGTTTCGACTGAACGAGCTCGACGACGAAGAATGTTTGCGCGAAGTGCGCGATGATGCGCTGTTAGAAACCCTGAATGATTTAGACGCAGACTGTTGGGAAGGCAGTGGAGGTGATAGCGGTGAAGATGACGAATTTTCAGTCATGGCACTCGTTCCTTGGGCCGACGGCTTGAACCACTCTTCGGATGCGGGCGATGAAGCGATTTTGACTTACGACACGCTATCGCAAACAGCGACGCTTCGAGCGCATAAAGCGTACGCGTGCGGCGAACAAGTTTTTGATTCATACGGGTCGAATTTGAGCGACGAAGATTTATTCGTAAATTATGGCTTCGTCGACGTTCAAAGTTCGCGGACAAACTTTGTTGAATTCAGCGGGGAAGACTTCCTTCGTGCGGCGAGCGAAATCGGATTTCAAATGCACGCGAAAGCGGAGGATGATGATATCAGCTTCATCGACCCTAAGGCTGCATTATTACGAGTCGACAGTGTCGTCGGTGTCGGAGAGAACGCCATGTTTTTCGGTGAATGCTTCTTGGAATACAACGAGCAGGACGTCGAAAACGTCGTGCTCCGAACGTTTTCGCACCTGCTCGACTCGGCGTCCACTCGAGCGTGCGACGACCTGGTAGTCAAGGCGCGCGAAACACTCGGAAATCTTCGCGAAGGCGATACTCTGGTCGGATTCAAGGCTGCTGCGTACGTCCTTTGTAGGGAACAAGAAGCCATCGAAGCGGCGCGTAGTGCGGTTGCTCGTCAGCTGAGCATGTGTGACAATTCTAATTAAACGCTAGCACTAATTCTGAGACAAGAAACACCGTTCAAGCGCTCGTTTCTTTCTTTTTTGTCGGCGGCTCCCAGCCCGGGATTACGAACGGTGGACCAATTTTTGACCGGCAGTCGCACGCGCCCCCCGCGACACCGCACCCGCATTCAGCGCGCGCATCTCTCGTTCCATTTCTATCCTCTTCCGTTTTAAACTCCGTTACGACGACCACGACGGGCTCTGCGCCTTCATTCGCGTCGGCGTGCAAATTATCCGGCGGGTCGGCGTCGTACCAGTACGCCTTTCCAGTCTCAAACACCAAATCCTTGCGCGAGCCATCTTCATCGATGCGTTTAAGCACGCCGCCCTGAAGCGCGACGATCGTTCGCGCCCGATCGTGTCGATGCATCTTCAACGGTACGTTCGGAAGCACCGTCGTCTTCCAACAAATGGCAAACTCATTCTCAAACATAAACTCGCGCGACATGTCGGCTTCGGTGGCGGCAGTGAGTGAGGCAGCGCGAGCGTGCGAGCGCGCCGAGACATTTTCCGTTACAACAAATCGCTCGCGGCAAGCCACAGACGGGTTTTCGCGAGTTCGCTGGCGACGACGTCGGAACGCTCACGGTTT
>Ga0228650_1000893_pt1 | contig 11385 bp, 4 predicted proteins | sample 62DmetaG_FD_183171 | JGI IMG/M metagenome (GOLD analysis project Ga0228650, IMG submission 183171) | Seawater microbial communities from Monterey Bay, California, United States - 62D | ecosystem: Environmental > Aquatic > Marine > Coastal | place: USA: California | collected 2016-10-28
GTATTGACGACCTTGACGACCTTAGCTAAACACGTAAAAAGTGAAAAATTCCACAAAACACGTAAAAAGTGAAACTCCTCCAAAAACTTAAAAAAACTACCAAATTTCACAAAACACGTAAAAAGTGAAACTCCTCCAAAAAATCTTAAAAAACTAGCTAGTTCCACAAAACACGTAAAAAATGAAAAATTCTAAATTACTCTTTTTTGCATAAAAATCTTGACGACCTTAGCTAGTTCCACAAAACACGTAAAAAATGAAATACTCTTTTTTTGCATAAAAATCTTGACGACCTTAGCTAGTTCCACAAAATCCGTAAAAAATGAAAAATTCTAAATTACTCTTTTTTGCATAAAAATATTGACGACCTTAGCTAGTTTCACAAAATCCGTTAAAAATGAAATACTCTTTTTTGCATAAAAAATCTTCACAATCTTAGCTAGTTACACAAAATCCTTAAAATTATAAATTACTCTTTTTTCTATAAAAATATTCACAACTATAGCTAGTTACACAAAATACATATAAATCTAAACATTCTTATAAATTATTCTTTACATCTTTCACAAAATACGTAAAAAGTGAAACATAATAATTATTTTTACAGATTTATAAATATTAAAATTATTTTTACAGATTTTTAAATTTATAAATATTAAAATTATTTTTTAAAATATAAAATTATTTTTTAAAATATAAAATTATTTTTACAGATTTTTAAATTTATAAATTATTTTTACAGATTTTTAAATTTATAAATATTTTTTAAATTATTAAATTATTTTTACAGATTTTTAAATTTCTAAATTATTTTTACAGATTTTTAAATTTATAAATTATTTTTTAAAATATAAAATTATTTTTGAATCTTAAAATATCTTTCTGAAAAAAAGATCTCCCAATTAAAAATGATCACTCTTAAATACCTTCTTAATTGTAAGTGATCTCTCTTTATTTACTTTTACAGAAAGATCACTCTTAAAAACCTCATTAATTGTAAGTGATCTCTCTTTATTTACTTTTACAAAAAGAACACTCTCTAATTGTAAGTGATCTCTCTTTATTTTCTTTTACAGAAAGATCACTCTTAAATACCTTCTTAATTGTAAGTGATCTCTCTTTATTTTCAAAGATTTTTCTGTAAAAAAGATCTTTCTGGAAAAAAAATTTAAAATATAAAATTCTTTTTATAAAATATTTTTTTAAAATATAAAATTATTTTTTAAAATGATCACTCTTAAAAACCTCATTAATTGTAAGTGATCTCTCTTTATTTTTTTTTACAGAAAGATCACTCTTAAAAACCTTCCTAATTGTAAGTGATCTCTCTTTATTTTCTTTTACAGAAAGATCACTCTTAAATACCTTCTTAATTGTAAGTGATCTCTCTTTATTTTCTTTTACAGAAAGATCACTCTTAAAAACCTTCTTAATTGTAAGTGATCTCTCTTTATTTTCAAAGATCTTTCTGTAAAAAAGATCTTTCTGTAAAAAAAAATTTAAAATATAAAATATTTTTTTAAAATATAAAATTCTTTTTATAAAATATTTTTTTAAAATATAAAATTCTTTTTATAAAATATTTTTTTTAAATATAAAATTATTTTTTAAATCTTAAAAAAGATCACTCTTAAATAACTCTAATTGTAAGTGATCTCTCTTTATTTTTTTTTACAAAAAGATCACTCTTAAAAACCTTCCTAATTGTAAGTGATCTCTCTTTATTTTCTTTTACAGAAAGATCACTCTTAAAAACCTTCCTAATTGTAAGTGATCTCTCTTTATTTACTTTTACAGAAAGATCACTCTTAAAAACCTCTCTAATTGTAAGTGATCTCTCTTTATTTTCAAAGATCTTTCTGTAAAAAAGATCTTTCTGTAAAAAAAATTTAAAATATAAAATATTTTTTTAAAATATAAAATTCTTTTTATAAAATAATTTTTTAAAATATAAAATTCTTTTTAAAAATGATCACTCTTAAATACCTTCTTAATTGTAAGTGATCTCTCTTTATTTTCTTTTACAAAAAGATCACTCTCTAATTGTAAGTGATCTCTCTTTATTTTTTTTTACAGAAAGATCACTCTCTAATTGTAAGTGATCTCTCTTTATTTTCAAAGATCTTTCTGGAAAAAAAATTTAAAATATAAAATTATTTTTTAAAATGATCACTCTTAAAAAACTTCCTAATTCTAAGGGATCTCTCTTTATTTTCAAAGAACACTCTTAAAACCTTCTTTATTGTAAGTTATCACTCTTTATTTAAACATCTTTCTGGAAAAAATATTAAATTCTTTTTTAAATATAAAAATTTTTAATTATGGAACAAAACATCTTTTTATAAAAATTTTTTTTTTAAACATCTCACTTTTATTTCTCATTTTTTCTAAGTTATCACTCTTTATTTAAACATCTTTCTGGAAAAAAGATCTCTCTGACAAAAAAGATCTCTCTATAAAAATTATTTTTAAATAAAAAATTATCTTTCTATTAAAATTATTTTTTATTTCAAAACTCTAAACTTCTCCTCTTGAATTACTCATCTCTACTTTTTCTAAAAGACTTCTTTCTGATTCTTCTAAAATATTTATTACATTTATCAATAATTTTATCTTTTCATTCATACTCTTATTCTCTACATTCTCATATCCTATTGATATTAATCGATCATTCAACACTTTTATATCTTCCTCTTCTATTTCAAATATCATTTTCCTATTTTTTTTATTCACATCATTTTTTCTTTGAATTAACTTTTTTTTTCTCTGAATTATCTACAACTTTCTTTAAACCACCTATATTTTTCTTTGAACTAACTACTTTTTTATCTAAATTATCTACATTTTTCTTTGAATTAATTATTTTTTTCTCGGAATTATCTACAACTTTCTTTAAATCACTTATATTTTTCTTTGAACTAACTACTTTTTTATCTAAATCATCTACATTTTTACGATTTTTATTTACATTTTTCTTTGAACCTGCGGACATCATAGAACTATAGGTTGATTCATTATCTGGTTTATTTATATACATATTTTCATGCATAGTTTTACAATTTGGATCTATTGATGAATCTATATCTATGTCTTGTAAAATTACTAATCCATGATCGGGTAATTTATCTTTTTCATCTTTTTTAAAATTAGACACAAAAATATTTGGATTATATTTTTCTGGAATTGAAGCATTTTTTTGTTCAGTTCTGTATTCTATTATTATACAATTATCCAATGATTTACCTTTTTTTTTTTCACCGTGAGTTATTATATTATTTAAAGCTACTTTAAATATCTTATCTGTATAAAACACAGAATTTACACCTATATTTATAGTATTGATTATATCTACACAGTCTAGATTAAAATCACCTGCAATATATATTTTGTTATTTTTATTAAATCTAAAAAAATCATATTCTGGAATTACATGTTTTAATAAATATATTATTTCAGTTTGTGGTATAAATTTTTCTTTATCTGTATCTAAATGTATATTTATATATATATTATTATTATTTTTTATTGCTATAAATGTATGAATCCATTGTGCTATACAACTATCTAGTAATTTTCCTATAAATATGTCATTTATTTCTTGATTTGAACATATTAAATTACATTTATTTAAATTTTTTTCATCAAATGAACTCAATCTATTTGTTGTATAAACACAAAATTTATCATTAAATTTATAACATGGAATAGTATAATTACCATTAACACGATCCTTCTCTATATTATTATTATTTATGAAATTTTTACATTTACTACCTTTAGTTTCTAAATCAGAAACCAATGTTATTTTTATATATTTTTCTGGTTTTTTTATAATTTTTTGCAAAAAATTTCTATTAACTTCTTGATATAAATTTACCGGTGAAATGTTTATTAATTTTTTTATTAAATTTGAATCTAACATTTCGTTTGTAAAATCATTAATTAGATCCATAAAATTATTATGTTTGTTGTTTATTTCCTGTAAATTATATGTTGTTAATGTTGGAATTAAATTATTTAATTTTAATGTAGAATCAAAAGGTTCTTGTTCGTATATTAAGTTGTCATATTTTTCATTATATTGATTTCCCAAATAAATTTTATGTTTTAAATAATAATCTCTTATCTGTACATGTGCCATCTTTTTATTTATCTTTTTACTTACTACATTTTGTGAATTAGCTTGAAAATTTGCTAAAAATGTATTTTTAGTATTTTCAAAATTAAATGTTTCTAACCATCCTTGAATTATTATTTGAGATTCTTCTTTTCTATAATGCACACCAGTTCTTGTATTGTAATATACATTGTATAAATATAACACTATAACTAAATAATTAACTAGTTTATTAAATTCAATATTATCATATTCCGTATTCCTATAAAATTTCCATTTTTTTAAATTTTTTTCATCTTCAAAATTAATATTAACCTTTACATTTTTTAAACTTAATAGATCTAAATTCCATGGTTCCCATAAATCTGTTAAGTCTAGTAAATGAAAAATATAACCAAGAAAATTAGCAAGTTTTACAAATCCTGTTCTTAAATCATGGTCACGCCAATTAACGTTTTCTCTCCTTTTCTGAATTTTATTATAAAAAAGTTCAACAAAATGATTTATATATTTTTCTTCGTTTTCATCTATTCTTACATCTTGAATACTTAGTTTATTTATATTTACGTTTTTTTTCATATCATCTTTACTTAATAAATCGGTATTTTTTAATATATACTCTAAGTATTTTTTTATTATTTTTTTTCTTAACTTTTGTTTTTCAACTCTGGATTTGTTTTCATCTTTTAAATCACTGTTTTCTGGTTCTATAAGTGTCGGTGGAGGTTCATCAAAATTAAAAAATTTTGATTTCAATTTTTTTTTAAATTCACTAAAATATTTGTCCCAATCTGTTCTTAAATCAATTTTATCTATTCTATTATCATCATCATAACAGATCCTAAGTATAAATAATTCTATTTTATCAAAAAAAGTATTTCTGTAATGTTCATTTTTCAGTTTTTCTTTAGCTTGTACAGATAATAAAAGATAATCTGGACTAGAATCAGGACTAGAATCTTCTGATAAATTTGCTTTTCTTTTTTTTGTTTTTGGTGGCATCTTATTTAAAATTACTATTTTAATTTTATTCCAACATTATTTTTCATATAAAAAAAATGATTTATTTATTATTATACTTCTAATGACTATTACACATATTATACATCTTTCAGATATTCATATTAGAACTGGCAATTTAGAACAATCTCGATACAATGAATATATCTCAGTTTTTGATAATCTATTCTTTTCATTAAAACAACATACTTTTATTAATACATCACTTATTTGTATTACTGGGGATATCTTTCACAATAAATCTAAAATTGAAAATTATGGATTACATATCTTTCAATATTTAATTTCGAATCTTACTAAAATTGCACCTATTATAATTATTCCCGGTAATCATGATTTTAGACAAGATTTTCCTAATGAACCATCATTACTTTCTTCAATACTTACACCCTCTGATAAAATATATTATTTAGATAAAACACAAATTTTTAATTTTCAAAATATACAATTCTCTACCGTTTCCGTTTATGATACATTAAATAAAGGTAATACTTCAGGTATATCTTCTACTTTACCTAAATTTCCTATTGATAACAATTCTACATTATTTAAAATTGCATTATTTCATGGCACCTTTGGTAAAACTAAATTAAATTCTAACAATAATGCTGATGAAAATCACTCTTATCCACTTCAATGGATTCAAGATTTTGATTTTGCATTATTAGGCGATATTCATCTACGACAAAAAGGCACATATAATAATCTTATATACGCATACTCTGGTAGCTTAATTCAACAAAATTTTGGCGAAGAACCCATCTTACACGGTTATTATATTTGGGATCTTTACAATAAAAAAATTAAACCTATCAATATTTATAATGACATCGGATTCTTAAATCTTTCATTTCATCAAGATAATTGGAATATCAAATATAAAGGACAATATGTTTCACTATCTACATTCATTCAAAATAAAGATTTTCCTAAAAAACCTATTATACGTATCAACACCACATATACCAATCATCAATTCTCTATACTAGATACACTCTTTAAACAATATAATATTCAATATCAACTTAACCTTAATATTCAACCTAATATCACACATTATCAATCTCATACTAATAACCATTATTATGATAAAAATAAATGGATTGATTACTTTCAAAATGATACTATCAAAAAATGGATCTCAAACCCAGAAACATTAATCATTCCAAATAATATTCTCACCGATAATATCAAAAAAATTATTCCTAAAATTATTGATAAAAATAATTCTATTGATAAAGAACTACAAATATACCTTAAATCACTTGATACAGATAATAAATCACAAAAAACATTCTTTATTAAATATCTTTCATGGGATTATCTTCTTTGTTTTGGCAAAAATTGTTACTTTAATTTTGAAAAAGGCTACCAAAATATCATCTCCATCGATGGCAAAAATGCTACCGGGAAATCTTCTTTTTTTGAAATTATTTGTTATGCATTATACGGAGAAGCTATTCCATCCAGACATAAAAAAGATGAATCTTATGCTATTGTTAATTATAATAAACCACACAATAATGTTCCTAAAACATCTATTACATTCTTATTCGATAATATTGAATATACACTCGTACGTCATTATTATAATAATGGTAAAAATTCTATTACTTATCGTAATACCGCTTTATACCAAAAAAATATTAAAGAACCCATCAAATCTGACAAAAAAGCTATCGAAATATGGCTTAAAGATAACATATGCTCATTACAATTCTTTCTTTCACTTAATATGATTACACAAAATCTTGATTTTGATATATTCTCATTTAAATCTGATAAACAAATTGAATTCCTTGATGAAATATTTAAAATTTCTTCTATTAAGAATCTTAAAAATCTTATCAATGAATCACGTAAAATTTATAAACATATTCTTGAATTATCTAATACTGTTACACAACACAATTTAAATAATTCACCTAATATTGATACTCAACTTTATCAAGATATTAAAGATAAAAAAATATCTATTCAAAATAATCTTAAACATAAAACTGAAATTTATAATACACTTTATATTGATTATAATTTATACCCTCTTTCATCTTTTGATTCTGATCTATCTACACAACTTTCGAATCTACCTTCTTACAATGATATCACATTACAACAAGCTATCTTTAATAAAACTAAATTAATTGAACAATACAAAGATATTGATTATCAATCACTCTCTACACTTTATAATAAAGATATACAACTACAATTTGATTCTTTAATTACTATACATAAACCACCTTTCGATTATCAATTTATATTAAATGAAGAACTTATCTTAAAAAAATGGTTCGACTTTAAACCACATTCACTTCAACAAAATACTTCTTATTATTCTAATTTAATTAATGATATTAATTCTAAAATACTTGATTTATATAATAATAAACCTAATAAACATGACATTGATATCGATATTTCTAATATTAATATTCATATTCTTTCTGATTTTTGTAATCAACACCCTAATATACCTAAACCTACTAAACCTTATCCTAATAAAATTCCTACACAAACATTACATCAATTACAAACACAACATGATAATATCTTAACACAAATACAATTATCTAATACTACTATTACTAATAATAAAAATTCACTCTCATTAATTACTGATCAAATCAATAATAAACTTCAAGATATACAACTTATTCAAATCTATGATAAACCTGAACAATCTAAACAACATATTTATACATGGTTATCTAATTATTCTCAACTTCAAACTTATTTTAATAAAAATTCTAAAAAATATAATCAACTTCTACATTTTTTTACTCAATATGATCAATTTATTAATGATAAAAATTCTATTATTATCAAAAATACTGAACTTAAAACACTTATTGATCAATATAATTCTTCACAATACGAATTTAATCCACAATGCCATATATGTTGCAAACAACCATGGCTTATTCACAAACAAACACTTCTAAATGAATATAATCTTAATATTAATACTATTAATGATATTGATAAAAAAATTAAATTACTTGTTGGTAAAAAAAATATTAATTACAATAGGAATAAATTTAATCAATTATCTGAAAATATACTAAATTACAATACATATTCTCAACAAATTGATTATTATCAACAACTTAAAACACAAATTGATCAATATCTTTTATATCAATCTCAACTATCACAACATAATTCTTCACTTAATCAACTTCAAGAACAAAAAAATAATATTAATAATATATTAACTGATTCTATTTCACATTTGTTACAATTACAAACTCAACTTCATGATATTCAAACTGATATAGATACACATCAGCTATTATTAGATTGGAAAATATATAACTCACATCAACAACTTCTTAAATATAATTATAATAAATTTAAATTACAACTTCAAGAATATAAATCTGATTTAAATTCTACACAATCTTTATATGATAAATCTATTATTAATGATACATTCTTTAATCAATTTCAAAATAGAATTCAAACATATTTTAATAATAAATCATTACTTGATTCTTATAACTCTTATATTATTCAATACAATAAACTTAATAATATTATTGTTTCAAATAAAATTATTCAATTTGATACAATTATTAAAAATTTAGAAAAAAGAACATTTATTCAAAATATTATTGATCTTCTTCCTATTCATAAACAAAAAACACTACTTAAAACTGAAATTGATCAATTACAAATTCAACTTGATGAAATTAACGTTTCATTTATTAAACTTAATACAATTAAAGAATCTTATGAAAAAACACTTATTATTAATAATCAATTAAAAGAATTTAATAATTATATTTCCGATTCTTATAATTCTTTAATTACTTTTCATTCGAAATTTGATATGTTTAAAGATTCTATTTATAATGATCATATTCTTCCTAAATTTATTGAAAATATCAATAATAATATTATCAATGCTTCCTCACAATTTTCAATTCCAACACTTTTACATGCACAAGTTACAGATAATATTATTTACTGGTCTATTCGTAAAAAAATTAATAATCAAATTATTACTATTCCTATTCAAAAAGCTTCCGGATTTCAAAAATTTATTATATCACTATCATTCAGAATTACACTTATTAATAATTCATTTAAACAGTTCTTTATAGATGAAGGATTTGTTCATTGTGATCATAATAATCTTCAAATGGTTCCTGAATTTCTTTATACACTTACTAACAAATTCTCATATTCTATTATATTAGTTTCACATCTTGCTACCATTAAAGATAATATTCATGATACTATTTCTATATCTGTTTCTAATGATTATAGTTTAATTCAATTCTAACCTACTTATCCATAAACCATTATCATCTTTATATAATTTATACTTTTCTATTGTTTTCTTATTTGGTATCAATCCATTATTATATCTTCTTATATTTTTCTTTAAATTCATCATTAAATTATTATCCTTCCATTTTTCTCTTCTTTTTTCATTTATATCTATTCGCTTCTTTTCATAGTAACCCTTAAAATAATCTTTGTTTTCTTTTCTTTCTATTATTTTTATCTTTCCTATTTCTACTTTCTCTATACCTACCTTTTTATCTAATTTTCTATAATCTTTTAATTGAGTTTCAACACTATTTCTTTGTCTTATTGCATCATCTTTCAATAAATTATAATTTATTCCTAAATTATGCCTCCAACTATTATAACTTGTTCTTATCATCGTTTGAGTTAATTTTCTTTCATTTAATATTTCTTTTAAATATTTTGATACTGTTGTTGTTCTTGCTTTTCTATTCCAATTTGACATAACTGGAAATACATTGTATCTTGGATACAATTCTAAACTCTCTCTAAATAACTCTGTTAATTTTTCACCCGATTCTTTATTATATCCTACTTCATATTCGATTCCTTCTTTTCCTTTCTTTTTTTTATTTAATATATACCAAACTAATCCATTCTCTGGTATATAAACATAATCTTGATCATCATACTTTTTTTCTTTTGTAAATACTGTTGTCATTACCTCTAATCTTGTCGGAGAAGTTAATGTATAAGCACTCAATAATAACATTTGATAATGCCTCTTTTTTGTTTCCACATCCATTTTACCCTTATCTTTTAATAATCTTCTAAATTCATCTTCTAAACTCTCTCTTACAGACAAAATATTTAACCAATCTATATATTTCTCTTTTTTATTATCATTTAACTCATTCTTTCCTGTTTCTCTTTCTATTAATACTCGGTTTAAATCTGTTTGTAATATTGAATATTTCATATACAATTCATTATCTGTACCAAATGTTATTTTCATTATTCTTGCTAACATCTTTATATCATTATTCACTGTAGATATACTTCGTTTTTTATCTATTCTATCTTTCAACAGTTTATAAAATATTTCTCTATTATTTTTTATTAACCATTCTAAATCTTCTAGCTTTTCTTCTTTATTCCACGGTTCAATATTTTTTGAAATATATTTTATTATTGGTACATATATATAATCACTATTTGAATTATATATACCATCTAATAATCCTTTTAATGTAGGAATTTTTACATCCTTTAAATTATAATCTAATATATCATACATGAATAACTCATTTGTCCAACTGTTTCTTCCACCTATTTCACCTATCAATTTTTCACCTTCTTTTAATTTTTCTTCTAATGTAAATTCTTCGGTTGTTTTAAATTTACCTGTTTTATACAATTTAATTGTATTTTTTGCTATATCATCTTTTTGTCTTATAAGTAATTTATAATTCTTTGGGTTTCTTTTATCCATTTTATTATTTTATTTAATTTTAAATCATTTTTATTTTTACATAATAACTTTTCTGGAAATTTCTTAAACAAAAAAAATCATTCTGTAAAAAAAGATCTTTCTGTGAAAAAAGATCTTTCTGTGAAAAAAGATCACTTTTAAAAAGATCTTTCTGTAAAATGATCACTTTTAAAAAGATCTTTTTATAAATATAAAATTATTTTTATAAATTAAAATTATAATATTTTTTAAATTATAAAATATTTTTTAAATCTTAAAAAGATCTTTCTGTGAAAAAAGATCTTTCTGTAAAATGATCACTCTCTAAAAAGATCTTTCTGTAAAATGATCTTTCTGTAAAAAAGATCTTTCTGTAAAATGATCACTCTTAAAATTATTTTTAAGGTAGAAAAAAAATATCTTTATAAAATAATCTTTTCAAAATAAAAAATGATTACTTATACATGAGTATATATAACATGTATTTTTATTACAAGAAAACCTCTCAGAATATGTA
>Ga0228650_1000894_pt1 | contig 11382 bp, 11 predicted proteins | sample 62DmetaG_FD_183171 | JGI IMG/M metagenome (GOLD analysis project Ga0228650, IMG submission 183171) | Seawater microbial communities from Monterey Bay, California, United States - 62D | ecosystem: Environmental > Aquatic > Marine > Coastal | place: USA: California | collected 2016-10-28
CGGCTATCTGAAGTGCGCAGTCCGCGAACCAAAAACGCGACCCCATCTCGGGATCGCGTTTTTCAAAACTACTTCGAGCGCTTAGCGACGGCGGCCCTTGGCCAGCTTTTGCGCGACGAGATAGCGAACGCTCGAGGTCAAGCGTTCGACCTCTGCAGGATCGGCTCCTTCGAGTTCGGCCTGTTTGAGGGCTGCTTCGGCACGCGCCTGCGCAGACTCCACCTCGCTGAGATCAATTTCACTGACATTGATAGCCGCTTCTGTGAGCACCGATACGGTATTGCCGAGTACCTTCACGAAACCGTGGTCAACCGCGATGAAGTCGGCTTGGCCGCCTTTGAGCACCTTCAGCTCACCGGCGATCAGCTTGGTCACCAAGGGCACGTGGCCGGTCAGAATGCCGGTTTCGCCGGATTCGGTCGGCAACACGACCTGATCCGCCTCGGCACTGAAGACCTTAGCATCCGGTGTAATGATTTCGAGTGTCAGCATACAAGGTGAGCAAGTTACAAGTTTAGGCCCTTATCCGAAGTGCTTAGACCGTTGCGCCTTCTTTGACGGTGTCCATCGATCCCTTCATGTAGAGATCGTTTTCCGCCATGTCATCACACTCGCCGTCGAGGATCATCTTGAAGCCCTTGATGGTATCCGCAATCGAAACATATTGACCGGAAATGCCGGTGAAGACTTCGGCCACGTGGAAGGGCTGCGAGAGGAACTTCTGCACCTTACGCGCGCGGTACACGATTTGCTTATCCTCCGGGGAGAGCTCATCGAGGCCGAGAATCGCGATGATGTCCTGCAAGTCCTTGTAGCGCTGCAGTACGTTTTGCACGCCGCGAGCCACTTTATAGTGCTCCTCGCCCACAATTGCCGGGTCGAGTGCGTTGGAAATCGATGCCAACGGATCCACCGCGGGGTAAATACCGAGCTCGGCAATGGAACGCTCCAACACGATGGTGGAGTCCAAGTGCGCAAAGGTGTTGGCCGGCGCCGGGTCGGTCAAGTCATCCGCGGGCACATACACCGCCTGGAAGGACGTAATCGAGCCCTTCTTGGTGGAGGTAATACGCTCCTGCAAGTTACCCATTTCACTGGCAAGCGTAGGCTGATACCCCACCGCAGACGGCGAACGGCCCAGGAGGGCGGACACCTCTGCACCCGCTTGCGAGAAACGGAAAATATTATCGACGAACAACAGCACGTCCTGATTCTTTTCATCGCGGAAATACTCCGCCATAGTCAGACCGGACAGGGCGACACGCATACGCGCACCGGGCGGTTCGTTCATTTGGCCGTAAACCAGCGCCACTTTGGAATTCGCGATGTTTTCCTGGTCGATCACGCCCGCGTCGGACATTTCGTGATACAGGTCATTGCCCTCACGAGAGCGCTCACCGACACCGGCAAAGACAGAATAACCGCCGTGCCCTTTGGCGATGTTGTTAATCAGCTCCATGATCACCACGGTCTTACCAACACCGGCACCACCGAAAGCACCGACTTTACCACCCTTGGTGAACGGGCAAATTAGATCGATCACCTTGATCCCGGTTTCCAGGATTTCCGCTTCGGTCGCTTGATCCACCAACTCGGGCGGCATGCGGTGGATCGGGCGGCGCTCGTCGGTCGCGACGGGGCCCTTTTCGTCCACGGTATCACCGGTCACATTAAAGATTCGGCCTAGGACGGCATCACCGACCGGTACGGAGATGGCGGCGCCGGTGCCGGTGACATCCATGCCGCGGACCAAGCCGTCGGTGGAGGTCATCGCGACCGCGCGAACCAAGCCTTCGCCGAGGTGCTGCTGCACTTCCAGCGTGAGTGTTTTCTGCTCACCGCCGACCGTGTAGTCGACCGTGATGGCATCAAGGATATCAGGGATGTTGTCCGCAGGGAACGCGGCGTCAACGACGGCGCCGATGACCTGGACGATTTTACCGTTAGTGCTCATGATAAGAGTAGTATGCGTTAAAGGTGGTGAGTCGTTAAAGTGGGGGAATTAGTGCGCTGCGGATGCCGCGGCGATTTCAAGTATTTCCTGGGTGATGGCTGCCTGACGCGCCTTGTTGTAATCCAAGGTAAGGTCATCAATCAGCGTCGAGGCATTGTCCGTCGCTGCCTTCATCGCAACCATGCGTGCACTGTGCTCTGCGGCGCGACTCTCAAGCAGCAATTGATGAATGATCACCTTGACGTAGTGGCTGGGCAATTCCGCCAAGACCGCTTCCGCACTCGGCTCGAAGCTCATCTCGCGGGCATCGCTACGCGCAGCCAGTGAGTTGCTCTCCCCGCCGGTGCGCTTGCTCAGTTGCTCGAGAACTTCTTCTAAATCGACGATCGGCAAGAGCTTCTGGAGCACGGGTTCCTGCACGAGGACATTGACGAAGCTTGGGTAGGCAATCTCCACCGTGTCGATTTCGCCCTTATTATACGCATCGATGACCAGTTTCAGCATCGCGCGAATCTCGTTAAAGCTCACCTTATCGGAGACGTTAAAATCCGCCATCAGATCGCGCTGGCTGCGCGAAATAAATTGGGTGCCCTTGCGTCCGACAGTAATGAACTTGGCGTCGCCCTTTACCTGATCGATGATTTCGCGGAATAAATTGGTGTTGAGCGGCCCACACAGCCCTTTGTCCGTCGACAAAATAATGATCCCGCGTGTTTTCACCTCACGCTTTTCAAAGAATGGGTGCGCCAGCGAGGCGCCCGACAGCTCCAGCTTTTCGCTGACGGTATCCAGAAGATCTGCCAACAATAGCGCATAGGGGCGACCTGCCACAGCAGCGTCCTGCGCCCGCTTCATCTTGGACGATGAAACCAGCTGCATCGCACGCGTGATCTGTCGGGTGTTCTTGACCGACTTGATACGGCGGCGGATATCGCGAAGATTAGCCATTATAATTCAATCGTCCGTTCGTGGGTGCTGCGCCTCAACTAAGCCGAAAATCCGGCTTTCCACTCCTCGAGCGAGCTCTTTAAGTTCGCCTCAATCGCTTCAGACAAGGCTTTCTGGGAGCGGATCTCATCCATCAACTTCGCCCCGCGAGTTTCCAAGAACTCGCGCAAGCTCGTCGTGGCCTCCACGACCTTGTTCACCTCGACGGAATCGTAAAACCCATTTTGCACCGCCCAAATAAGGGATGTTTGCACTTCGACCGGAATCGGGTTGAACGCGGTTTGCTTGAACAGCTCCACGACGCGCGCACCGCGCTCCAGCTGGGCTTTGGTCTTGGCATCCAGATCGGAGCCAAACTGGGCGAAGGCTGCCAACTCGCGGAATTGCGCTAGCTGCAGCTTCACCTTGCCGGCGACCTTCTTGATTGCCTTGATTTGCGCCGCTGATCCCACACGCGAAACGGACAGACCCACGGAAACCGCAGGACGGATGCCTTGGTTGAACAAATCGGTTTCGAGGAAGACCTGACCATCGGTGATCGAAATCACATTGGTCGGAATGTAGGCCGACACGTCACCCGCCTGAGTTTCAATGATCGGCAACGCGGTGAGCGAGCCATTGCCATTGTCCTCATTCACACGCGCCGAGCGCTCGAGCAAACGGGAGTGCAGGTAGAACACATCACCCGGATAGGCTTCGCGACCGGAAGGACGCTTTAGGACCAGTGAAATTTGGCGATAGGCAACCGCCTGCTTGGAGAGGTCATCATAAACGATGAGTGCATCCATGCCGTTGTTCATGAAGAACTCACCCATCGATGCGCCGGAAAACGGTGCGATGTATTGGTTGGCTGGATTATCGGCAGCGGGTGCGGCAACGATGATCGTGTATTCGAGCGCACCGGCCTTCTCGAGGACGTTGATGGTCCGCGCGATGTTGGAATTCTTCTGCCCCACTGCGACATAGATCGAGTACACTGGGCGGAAGCCTTCCTGATAGGAGCCGTCTTCGTTGCGGTGCTGGTTGTTGATCTTCGCCTGATTAATAATGGTGTCGATGGCGATCGTGGTCTTACCGGTGGCACGGTCGCCAATGATCAACTCACGCTGGCCACGACCAATCGGAATCATCGAGTCAATTGCCATGATGCCGGTTTGCAGCGGCTGATCGACCGACTTCCGCGGGATGATGCCCGGTGCAATCTGGTCCACCGGGTAGGTTTCTTCGGACTGAATCGGACCTTTACCGTCAATTGGGTTGCCGATCGCATCCACCACGCGGCCGAGCAGGCCCATGCCGACAGGCACAGACAGCAGCTTGCCGGTCGTTGAGGCTTCGTCGCCCTCTTTCAGCTTGGAGTAGTCGCCGAGAATCACACAGCCGACCTCATCTTCCTCGAGATTGAGCGCCAGGCCATAAACGCCGGAGCCGAAATCAATCATTTCGTTGTACATGACGCCGGACAAGCCTTCGAGCTTGGCCACACCGTCCGCAATGGTAACAATCTTACCGGTGTTTGTTTGCACGGCGCCTGCTTCAAAGGAGGCGATTTCGTTTTCGATCTGTTCGACTATTGAGCTCATGGGAAAAGTTATTGAAAGGTTTTTGAGGAACTCGGGTAAAAAGATTAGTTAACTTGTTCGGCGAGGCGGTTGAGGCGCCCGGCAATCGAAGCATCATAAAGGTCATCGCCAACGCGCACGCGCACTCCGGCAATTAAGGAAGCATCGGTGTGGGTGGTCGCAGTGATGGCGCGGCCATAAACTTGGCTAAAGTGCGCCTCTATCGCGTGCAGCGCATCCTCACTGAGTGCTGCGGGCGCCGCGACTGCTGCGGTTTGTAATGCGATGGCGCGTCGCATGTATTCCAGATACGATTTGAGCAACAGAAGATAGTGGCGGGGTTGGGCTTGTTTCAAGCCAGCCAAGACCTCGTCCACCTTGCCGCGCGTCACCACGCCCTCGCTGTCCTTAGACAGCTCGACCAGCTTCTTGGCAAATTGGGTGATCTTCTTGTCGCGTTTCATTTCGTTCGAATCTTAAGCGATTAATTTTGCGTGCCGGCCAATTCCTTCGCCGCAGCATCGGAGAAGCTCGCCTTCTCACTCTCGGATAGATCGCGGCTCAGCACCTTGCCGGTGGTTGCGACGACGAGGCGGGCGACTTCCTGACGCACGTCGGAAAGCATTTTTTGGCGCTCGAGCTCCGTGGCTTCGCTGGCCTTGCGGATGATCGCTTCAGCTTGTGCGGCCGCCTCTTGCGTCTTTTGCTCGATCATCTCTTTGGATTGCTCGCGTGACTCACTGAGGATGCGCTGCGCTTCCGCAGCCGCTTCCTTGACCTTCTCGGCGCGCTCGCGCTCAGCTTCGGCCAATTGAGTCTTCATTTCCTCTGCATACTGTAAGCCTTCGGCGATCTTCTGCTGGCGCTCTTCGAGCGTCGCAGCAATGGGCTTCACCGCAAATTTATACAAAACTGCCGCAACCAAGATGAAGTTTACCATCTGCGCGACCAAGGTCGGCCATGTCACACCAAACTTCCCGGCGATGTCGGCGATGACACCCTCCGTTGCGGGCACCTCTTGTGGCGCGGCGGCACAAAGTGCCATCGGAAGTAAGAGCGTAAAAAGTAAGGTGACTGTGCTAGCCTTCATAGCGGGTACGGGAGGAAAAAATTAAAAGATGCCGACGACTCCAGCAGATGCCCCGAGTCGCCGGCAAAATCATTCAGATTCAGCCTAGCCAAGGAAGATCGCGAAGAACACGATCGCTTCGGCAAACGCCATCGCGATAATGGACTGCACCAGAACCTTCGTTGCGGCTTCAGGGTTACGGCCAACGGATTCACAGGCTTTCAGGCCAATCAAGCCAATGCCAACGGGCACTGCCAGGGCAGCCGCCGCGACGTGAATCTTACCAGTAATTTCTGCGAGGATTTCGAACATAATTGTATTGTGTTGATTGTTAGTTGGTTTCAGAGCCGCCCACGATTTGCTACATGGTCACGGACACGGAAAGTGCTTAGTGTGCGTGGTCTTCGTCGTGGTTGGTCATCAGGCCGATATAGATCGCGACCAGCAGAGTGAAAATGAGTGCCTGCACGACACCCACAAGGACTTCGTAGAAATAAAAGGGCACCGGTACCAGATACGGCGCCATGCCGGTCATGCTCGTCAGTAGATTCTCGCCGCCAAAGACATTGCCAAACAAGCGGAACGATAGCGAAACCGGGCGGAAGCAGATCGAAACGATTTCAATGACGCCCACCATTAGGAATATCGGCGCCAGCATTAAATATATGGGTGCCGGCGTTTCCTTCTTGTCAGCCTTGTTGCCAAACAACTCCCAAACAAAGAATTTCGCGCCTGCCACCCGCAGACTGATGAAGAGCCAGGCGCCCATCGCGACCAGCGCCATGCCGAGTGTTGCATTCAGGTCTGCATTGGCCGGACGCATCCAATACTTTAAGTGGCCCTGGGCATCATAGAAACCAAAGGCACCGACACCGGGAATCAAGCCGCTCCAATTGTGGATCAAGATGAACAAAAAGAGCCCCATGAGGAGCGGAAAGGTCAGTGGAAAGGCTTTCTTGCCGACAATCGGCTCCAGCAGCCCCTTGAGCCCATCGATAATGCTTTCGAGTACCGCCTGCCACTTGCCGGGGATCAGTTTCGGCGATCCGACCAACAATCGGATGGCTACGATCAATAGCAGCGAGATTGCCCACGTCGTCACAATCGAGTTCGTCAACGGCAGCCCCAGGACTTCCGTCAACTGATACGGCGACGGGCTCACGCCACCCTCACCTGCTTGCAGCGCGGTGGTTGTGGTTGCGGTTAAAAAAATGGTGGGGAATAACTTGTTCACTCAGAACGTTTAATCGGTGATTTCAAACGGCTGGCTGCCGAAAAAGTGGACTTTAATGGCGGGCGCGGATTTGCACGTCAATCTCTGAATTACATTGCCGCGGACAGGATTAGCTAATCTTATAACTCTTATGACTTGGGGCGATGGTCTCTTGGCTTGCGCTCGACGCGCAATCGCCCACCGTACTCCTAGCGATGGTTAGCCCACCCAATCTCACCGATCAAATTACCAAACTGCGCGAGCGGGACGGTGGCTTTCTCCCGGCAGACGGCGAAGGCCCTGCATCGAGACCACGAAGCGCGCGCGAACGCCGTCTAGCTGCCGATTGGTTTCTGCTATTTACTTACAGCCTCTTCGCGGTGGCAGTGATCGCGCAGCTCGCCTTGATTCTTTGGCTCGACCTATTTTAGTCGCAGCGGCGCGCAATTACAGAGGTGTAGTCCGACATCAGACTCTGGAAATAAGTCTCCATTTCGTGCGGCCAGCCGGTACTCGCATCGATTTCCCATAAAGGATGGGCCTGCAAAAGTTCCACGGTCCACTCATAATACGGACGATCGTCGGATCGGAAGCAGAACCAGCCGCCGGGATCGGTACGAGCTGCGAGCGTATCCAACAATTCGGTCTGGACCATCCGCCGGCGGTGATGCCTCGCCTTCGGCCACGGATCAGGGAAGAGTAACACGGTGCGGTCGAATCGAATTCGCTCGGGTAGCACCTCTAAAAATTCCCCCAATTCCGCTTTGATAAACTGTACATTCTGTAGTCCGCGTTTCGCACACTTCTCCTGCCCCTTGCGGATACGGTGCGAGATTAAATCGATCCCCACGCAAGTCTCCTGCGGATTCGCTTCCGCATAGCTCGTCAACCAGTGCCCGTGCCCACAACCCGCCTCAAAAAGAATACGGTCCGTCGACGCCAATGCCGTCTCACAGGCCTCCAACAAAGCTGCTTTGCGGAGCCGTTGCTTCTCCAACTCCTTCGCGTATCCATCTGAAATCTCCATGGGCAGCGGTTATGCACTGTGCGACCTAAAAAGGTCAAGCGCCGTCCCCTAGCCTGCAGCAGTCAACTCTTTCGGGTGCTGCACATAGGGCAGATGGAAATGGATGCGAGTGCCCACTCCCAGCTCACTCTGCGCGAAGACATGCCCACCGTGCAACTGTATGATGTGCTTCATAATACTGAGCCCGAGTCCAGTGCCCCCGCGTTCGCGCGAACGCCCCTTGTCCACACGGTAGAAACGCTCGAAAATATGCGGCAGGTCTTTACTCGGAATGCCCGGACCATCGTCGTGTACCTCGCAGGCCACGTGCTTGCGTTTCGGGTCGTAGGCGACCCTCAGGGTGAGCCGTGTAAACTCAGGTGCGTAGCGAAATACATTCTCCACCAAATTATCCACAACTTGTTGAATGCGAAAGCGATCAAAGGCAAAGTCCCCCACCCGCTCGTCGTACTCAATGTCGATCGATTGCGCCGTTCCGTTTAAGCGAGCGCGATAATTTTCTGCAGTTTCCTCCAATACCTGCCGCAAGGACTGCACCTTCGTATCAATCTGTTCCGGCTTCGACTCCAGGCGCGACAAGGTCAGCAAATCCTCGACCAGCACATGCAAGCGCTGCGCGCTATTGAGGATTTTGTCCAAAAACCGGGCCCGCGCAGCCACCGGAAGTGTGGCATTGTCGGCCACCAGCGTCTCGGCGAAGCCCTTGATAATCGTTAACGGCGTACGTAATTCGTGAGACACATTGGCGACAAAATCGCGGCGTACCATCTCGAGGCTTTTCAGGCGGGTGATGTCGTGAAGCACGAGCAGTGTCGACTCGGACGGCTCCCCGGCGTCCATACACACCCGAGAACAAGACACTTCAAACCAGAGCGATTCTCCACGACGCTCCACACTCACCTGCGTGAGTGGTGCATTCGGATTTTGCTGATACTGCTCCAAGAACTCCAGCAAACTGCTGGAACGCAATACCGACTCCAAGCGCTCCCCCGTTAGGCGACGCCCCTGATGGAAGAGCCGCTGCGCCGACTCGTTGGCGAATTCAATAGTCCGCTCCCCGTCAAAAATAAGGACCGCTTCCTGAATCGAGCCTAAGGTCGCCTCAATTTGATTGGAATAACCGACTGTTTCTTCGGCATAGGCATTCGATTGGTCGATGAGTGCATTGACCTCGGTGACGAGCCCTTCGAGGCCCAAGCGTTTCATCCCTGATGACGACTCCGTGAACAGCAGGCGTCGACGCCCACGCAAGGCCGTCTGCAGCTCCCACACGGTGCGTCGTACTTTTTGAACGTACTGCCACAGGATGCCGGCAAGACCAAGGCTCAGCAAAATGAAGAATACAGTCATTCGATTTCAACGGCACGGTAGCCCACCCCACGCACCGTCTCGATCAAATGCGCATAAGGGCCTAATTTCTCACGTAAGCGCCGCACATGTGTGTCGACGGTACGCGTTTCGATGTCGGTATCATAATGCCAGACATTCACCAGCAAGTTCTCACGCGACTGCACGCGCCCCTTGCGCTCCATTAATAACTTCAACAAGCGGAATTCGGTCGCGGTCAGGATCACCTCCCTTCCGTCCACCTGCACCTCATGGAGTTCCTCGTCCATCACGACGCCACCCAGTTCAATGCGCGAGGCGACACGCTGCTCACTAGGTCCCTGCCCGCGCTTCAAAATGTTTCCGACACGCAGCAACAACTCTTTGATGTTAAACGGCTTAGGAATATAATCGTCCGCTCCGATCTCGAGCCCTTTGACACGATCTTCGGCCTCACCACGCGCCGTAAGGAAAATAATTGGAATCGCACGCATGCTGGGGTCTGAACGCGCCAAGCGGCAGAGCTGTAGTCCGTTCAATTCAGGCATCATGATATCCAGGATCAACAAATCCGGCTTAAATTCCCGCGAGCGCCCAACAAACGCCAGCGGATCGTTCAAAGTTTCACAGCGGTAGCCCGCCTGATCCAGCTGGTACTTCAGCAACTCGGTGACATCCGGCTCATCATCGACGACCAGGATACGTTGTGTGGTGTGGGTGGACATAGCACTCAAATTTGTCACTTAAATTGTAAGCAGACCTTCAATCTGACGAGCACAAAGCACAGCATGCGCAGGACGAAGCCCGAACCGCGCCAGGCGCTCCGCGGCGAGCTAACTTTTGCAGCGGGACTCCAGATACACCATGAGGATACTAATGTCCGCGGGGTTGACGCCGCTGATACGACTCGCCTGCCCCAGCGTGCGCGGCGCGATGTGCGTGAGCTTCTCGGCACTCTCCTGCCTTAAACCTGCAACCAACTTATAATCAATATCTTCTGGAATTTTTATGCGGTCTACGTGGCGCATTTTCTCAATTTGCTTGGCCTCGCGCTCCAGGTAGCCGCGAAAGACCACGCGGTAGTAAACTTCGTCGCGCACGCTGGCCGAAGCCGCCTGCAGCTCTGCGGGAAAGTCCGCCTGCGAGCGCGTGCGGCGCAAGCAATCCGCATACAGCTGACCACCAGTGCGCTCTGTCTCCAGTCGAGCCACCCAGTCCTCCACGAGCTGCTGCTTGAGCTCCATGCGCTCCATTCGGGCCGAGTCGACTAAGCCCAAACGCTTGCTGTGGGCCAGTAGGCGCAACTCGGCGCTGCCGTGGTTGAACAGCAAACGGTGCTCGGCGCGGCTGGTAAACATACGGTAGGGCTCCTGTGTGCCCTTGGTGACCAAATCGTCAATCAACACGCCGATGTAAGCCTCGTGGCGCTGCAGCACCAGCGGCTCCCCTCCCCGCAGCTTTTGCACGGCATTCACGCCTGCCAACAGGCCCTGCGCCGCGGCCTCCTCGTAACCAGAGGTGCCGTTGATCTGCCCCGCGAAGAACAAATTCTCCACCCGTTTCGATTCCAGCGAGGGATACAGCTGTGTGGGCGGCGCAAAATCATACTCCACCGCATAGGCCGGGCGCAACATGTGCACCTGCTCCAGGCCGGGGATGCTGCGCAGCATTTGCAACTGGACCGCGAAAGGCAAGCTGGTCGACAGGCCGTTGATGTACCACTCGTTGGTGTGGCGCCCTTCCGGCTCGAGAAACAGCATGTGGCGGTCCTTGTCGGCAAAGCGCACGAATTTATCTTCGATGCTCGGGCAGTAGCGCGGCCCGGTGCCCTCAATTTCGCCGGAGTACATCGCCGACAGGTGCAGGTTGTCGCGCACCACCGCCTGGGTGGCCGCACTGGTGTAGGTGATCCAGCAGGAGACCTGGTCCTGACCCGGCAGCCAGCCCAACTTGCGCTGGCCACGGTGTTCCACGTGGAACAGTTCCTGCGCCGCGGCTCCGGCAGCTGAGGGTTCCACGTGGAACGCGTCCGCCATGCCGCGGGTGTCGTAAAAGCCAAACAGGGTCGGTTGCGCGTCGCCGCGCTGCTCCTCCAGTTGGCTGAAATCGATGCTGCTGCCCAGGATGCGCGCGGGCGTGCCGGTTTTAAGGCGCTGCAGCTCAATGCCCGCCTCCAGGAAGGAGGCCGACAGCCCCTTGGCGCTGAAGTCGCCCATGCGCCCGCCCTCGTTCTTGTTTTGTCCGACGTGCATCAGGCCGCGCAAAAAGGTGCCCGTGGTCACC
>Ga0228650_1000907_pt1 | contig 11340 bp, 5 predicted proteins | sample 62DmetaG_FD_183171 | JGI IMG/M metagenome (GOLD analysis project Ga0228650, IMG submission 183171) | Seawater microbial communities from Monterey Bay, California, United States - 62D | ecosystem: Environmental > Aquatic > Marine > Coastal | place: USA: California | collected 2016-10-28
TTATCCATTAATCAATCACATCGCGTCACTCGACCATCATCGCGCGTCTCGCGCCGTCGCCTCGCCTCGATCGTCGCACGCACTCTGCACGCACGTCTCCACGATCCCCCCGAACGCGCCCACGGCGAGATTCTCCGCGTCCGACAGCGGGACGCGCGCCATGACGACCGCGCGACGCGTTTTCGCGCGTCGACCGTCGCGCGCAAGGCCCCTTGCCGCGACGCGATGTTCGATCGCGATGTTCGATCGATCGAGCGCGACGTCGACGCGAACCTCGATCGAGGTTCGCGTCGCGGCCGTCGATCGACGCGGTGAGGTTCGCGCGATCGACGGCGTGGGCGTCGATCGACGCCGGCGTCGACCGACGGCGGCGGCGGCGCGCGCGCGGCGACACTAAGCGCGCGCGAATCCCGATCGCGATGTCGACGACGACGACGACGACGCGCGCGAGGGAGGGAAAGGCGCGGAAGCGCGACGCGGCGCGGGAGACGGAGACGGACGAGGCGCGCGCGCGACGTCGCGCGGCGAAGAAGGCGAAGAAGGCGAAGAAGGCGACGTCGGCGGCGACCGACGCGAGGGCGACGGCGGGGTCGGAGAGCGCGTCGATCGAGGCGCCGAAGACGCCGACGCTGAAACGAATCGCGTCCAAGGAAGACTTTCGAAGGGAACACGCGATCGAGATTCGGAACGCGTGCGAGAGGACGCGGGATTTGGAACCGTTTACGACGTTCGACGAGGCGGCGTTTCCGAAACCGCTGCGAGCGGCGCTGAAAGCGCAGGGATACGACGCGCCGACGCCGATTCAGGCGGAAGCGTGGCCGATATTGCTGAAGGGGAAGGATGTGGTGGCGATCGCGAAGACGGGGTCGGGGAAGACGTGTGGGTTTTTGTTGCCGGCGCTGGCGAGCATCGTGGCGAGAGGATCGCAAAAGGCGCCGGAGATGCAGTTGCTCGATGGACGATGGCGTCCGGGGGCGGTGACGCCGACGGTCATCGTGTTAGCGCCAACGCGGGAGTTGGCGATTCAAATCCACGACGAGTGCGCGAAGTTTTGCCCCGCCGCGGGGTGCCGCTCGGCGGTGCTCTACGGCGGCGCCGCCAAGGGCGATCAGTTGCGCGCGTTGCGTTCGGGCGCCGACGTCGTCGTCGCCACGCCCGGGCGATTGAACGATTTTCTTGAACCACCCCCGGGATTCACCGCGCCCGTGAGCGCGGTGAAGGCGTCGTACGTCGTCCTCGACGAGGCGGATCGAATGTTGGACATGGGATTTGAGCCGCAGATTAAAAAGATTTTCAAGCTCTGCCCGTCGGCGCGTCAGACGGTGATGTTCACCGCGACGTGGCCGAAAGCGGTGCAAAAGATTGCAGACTCTTTCACGACGAAGCCGATTCACATTCAAATCGGTAGCGGCGGCGATAAACTCACGGCGAATAAGTCGATTACGCAAACCGTCGAAGTACTCGAGGAGGAGGAAAAGTTTGACCGTTGCGTCGCCATCCTGAAGAAGGAGCTCGGTAAGGACGACACGTGCATTATGTTTGCCGGCACAAAGCGTCGATGCGATTTTTTGGACCGCAGATTGAAGCAGTCTGGGTTTTCCTCCGCCGGCGCTATTCACGGCGACAAGGACCAATACGAGCGCGAGATGGTCCTCGACAACTTTCGTCGCGGTCGTGGCAATATTCTCGTCGCCACTGACGTCGCTGCGCGTGGTTTAGACATTCCTGGCGTCGCAGCGGTTCTCGTGTACGATTTTCCGCTCCAAGTGGAGGATTACGTGCACAGAATCGGTCGCACCGGACGCGCCGGGAAGGAGGGCAAGGCGTTCACCTTCTTCACTAAAGATAACCGTGGCGCCGCAAACGAGCTCATCGATATCCTCCAAGGAGCCGGACAAACCGTACCTTTGGCGCTCCAAGCGATGCAGCGCAAGGGCGGCGGCGGCGGAGGCGGCCGCGGTTGGTCGGGCGGCCGAGGCCGAGGCGGCGGCCGAGGCCGAGGCGGCGGTCGAGGAGGCGGCGGCAGATTCTCGCGCGGCAACAAAAAGTGGTGATCGTCTTCGCGTCCCATTCATTCCGCATTATTATATTCGTGTATTGAAATCGTAGTGTATTCGTTCCGCTCGAGAAACGGCGTCGCTCTTCGGCCGCTTCGACCTCGCCCCGGCGCCGTCCCCACAATCGGACGCGTCGGTCCGTCATGCGCGCCGAAGCCGCGTCGCACGCGACAGCGCGAGAGCACATCGTGCGCGCGCGTCCACACCGCGCGCGTCGAGCGCCGGCGCGCACAGCTGCGCCATCGTCGTCGCGAATTCGTTCCGTGCGCGAGCCCAACTTGGATAGCGCAGACCGCGAAGAAATCGCCTCGAACGACGCGCTCAGGCGCGCTCGCGGCGAGACGAGCACGTCGAACGATGACGAGTCAACGATCGCGTCGTTTGTCGCGAGCGCAGGGGCTCGAGAGACGATAGATTTAGGCGCGCGCGCGTCGTTGGCTGCTGGATGGGACGCTCTGGCGAGACGAGTGCGAGACGCGCGGCGAGACGCCGATCGAATGCCGGCGTGCAAGTTTGACAGCGGGTGCTTGCGGTTCGTGATCGATGTGCCGCGAGACGCGCGGGCGCTGCGATGGGTGAGCGAGGTGAGCGGGAAGGTGAGGAGTGGAACGCCGGCGTTTTATTGGTCGCCACGAGCGAAGACGGCGAGCGGAAGCGCGGTGGGCAAGGGCGGATCAGCGTCGAAGGAGACGGCGATGGAAACGACGAGGAGTGATAAGTTGGATTTTGACGCCGCACGCGGGTCGCGCGCGGGTTTTGGGTCGTGCGCGACGTGGACGGACGCAGGGAACGAGGACGAGACGTCATTTCGGCGGCGCATCGCTTCGATGCGGAGGTTTCTAAGCGAGCATAAAGACGCTCGTGCGGGGTCTCGAGTGTATGGCGCCGGAAGGTTCGATCCTGGTCGCGCGCCCGAGGAGGAGTGGGCGTCGTTCGGGACGCATTATTTCTTTTTGCCCACGCTCGAAGTCGTGGAGGGCGTCAAGAGCGCCACGTTGACGGTTTCCGTGGCGTGGGACGCGCGCGGTGAAGAAAACTGCGGTCCATCGGCCAAGTCACTCGTCCAAGCGCTTGATGATGCGTGCGAGACGCTCAAGCGCTCAATGGGTGTCGAAAAGAGTTCAAACAAGGCGTTACCCCCGGGCGCGGCGCACGTCGTCGACCGTGCGCTGGTGCCCGATCAAGACGGATGGTCCAAAGACGTGTCCTCCGTCATCAGCCGCATTAGAGTATCGCGAGCATCCGTGAGCGCTAGCGTGCGGGACAAAGAGGATGCCTGGATCGACTTAGGGAGCAGCTTTGACGAATCAGATTCGCCAGATGTGCGAACGGCGTTAGAATCGCTTGGTCGCGCGGCTGGAGTCGAAGCCCCGAGCGCGGTTCTCGATCAATTCGAAGCGATGACGATGGCCATGGATGGCGGACTGTACAAAGATGACTCAACAATGGAGGGCATGGTCGACGCTTTGCTTCTCGGCGGTGAAACCGTCGATCCGTTACGAAAAGTCGTCTTGGCGCGGAGAAGCAAGCTCAACCTGAACACGCCTGTGGATACTTTTGCCTTGGTCTCGAGGCTGCAATCTCGAGATCCAGATGCGTATCAATTCGTTTTAAGACACCCCAACGGTGAGACCTTCCTAGGTTCGACGCCTGAGCGCTTGTTCTTATGTCAAGGGGGTCGCGCGGTGAGTGAAGCCGTGGCTGGCACGCGCGCCAGAGGCGCCGACGACGGTGAAGACGCGGCTTTGGCGTATGACATGCTTCTGTCGCCCAAGGAGCACGAAGAGTTTGCAATCGTGCGTGAAGAAGTTCGTCGTGCACTGGGCGATGTCGCCGACGGTGGAAATGATGGCGTGGAAGTTGAGCTTGAAAAAGGTATCTTGCGCAACGTTACCGTGCAACATTTATACTCGCGTCTCTCTGCGCCCTTGGCCAGCGGCAAGACAGAGGCTGATTTACTCGATGCGCTGCATCCCACGCCCGCGGTGTGTGGATACCCGCGCAAAGCTGCGCTAGACACGCTTCGTGCGGTGGAGTCGTTCGATCGCGGACTTTACTCGGGACCGCTCGGGTGGATAAGCGCGGATGGCGCTGAATTCGCCGTCGCCATTCGTTCAGCGCTGGTGCACCCCGACGGTGATGAGGTGTCTTTGTACGCGGGCGTCGGTGTCGTCGGTTCCGCCAACGCGCAATCCGAATGGCACGAATTGAACTTGAAGACAAAACCCCTCGAGTCACTTCTTGCGCCGGTGACACCGCTCGCGAGCTTGCCAAATCCCAACGCAGCGTGGGCAACGATATTGATCGGTGAGCTCGTACGCGGCGGCGTGACGACATTCTGTATCGCTCCTGGAAGTCGTTCGACGCCTCTCGCACTTGCGGCTGAGAAACACGTCGAAGCAAACGTGGTCGTGTGTATTGACGAACGTTCTCTTGGGTTTTATGCATTGGGATACGCAAAAGGCGCGGCCCAGCCCGCTGCGGTGATTTGCAGCAGCGGCACGGCTGTGGCTAATTTACTGCCATCCGTCGTCGAAGCGTCAGAAAGCTCAACCCCGTTATTATTACTCACCGCAGATCGACCGTATGAGTTGCGCCACACTGGTGCGAATCAAACGATTGACCAGGTGAAAATTTTTGGTTCGTACGCTCGATTCAACGCCGACTTGGCTCCACCCGGAGACGGCGCGCCTGCGCGCGCCTGCGCCACCATGGCTGCGACGGCGCTTCGATATTTGAGAGGAACGAACCCTGGACCGGTGCACCTAAACTGTGCTTTTCGCGAACCGCTCGGTCCGCAACGTGTGGACTGGGACTCAGCGGCTGCGCTTAAGGGGTTGGAGAAATGGGAAGAGTCGTCGACGCAGTTCACCATTGGCAATGCCACCGCAGGAACGATGCACGACGGCGGCGCCTGGCAAGCAGCGCTATCTCAAATCGCAAACGCTAAGCGCGGATTGCTAGTAGTTGGAAGTGGCTCGTCTGCAGCGGACTCAATCGCGGCGACTGCGATCGCTAAAACGCTGGGCTGGGCTGTCGCCGCCGACGCCACGAGCGGTATTCGCGTGGGCGCGGGTGAGGATGAATCCGTGCGTAAGATTCCTATGATCGATTACGTATTGGTGGAACCGAGTGCGCATGATGCGTTGAGACCGGATGTTATCCTGCAAATTGGTGCCCGTTTGACGTCCAAGAGGCTATGCCAGTTCCTTGAAGCGAGCGCGATTGAGAATAATGCTGAGTGGATCGTCGTTGAGCCGACTCCGAACCGAGTGGATCCGGCGCATTGTGTGAGTGTTCGAGTTGAATCGTCCATCGGATACGCTTTGGAAGTTTTGGAGAGCGCGCTAAGTCACGAGAGCGGTTACGACACGAGTGACTCAAAAACATCATGCATCGCCTTTGCCGAGCGCGCCGTCGCTGTCGGCGCCGCAGTCGCACGCGAAGCCGCGATGGCCCTCAACGACATCACCGCCAACGAAGGTATGTCCGAGATGGCTGTCGCGATCGCCATCAGCGAGGGTCTACCTGATTCTATGGGTTTCTTCTTGGGTAACTCCATGCCCATCCGCGATGTCGACGCATTCAGTGGAATCAAAGAATTCTCCGAAGGTTTAAATTTTGATCGTGAAGACTGCGCGACGTCGGCGTACGGAATTCCCGTCACGGCGAATCGAGGCGCGAGTGGTATTGACGGTGTGATATCTTCAGCCGCGGGATATGCTGCAGGCCTTGGACATCCGGTTACACTCATCATCGGCGATGTGTCGTTTCAGCATGATTCCAATGGACTACTGTTCCTTCGCGAGCGTCCCGGTCAACCACCGGTGACGGTCGTCGTCGTCAATAATGGCGGCGGTGGAATTTTCAATTTTTTACCCGTCGCCTCGCAGGTTGACGATAAGTCGTTCAATCGTTTGTTTGCCACACCGCCGGATGTGTCCAGAAGAGGACTGTGCGAGGCTCATCGCGTCGCCTATGCGCATCCAACGTCGGTTAGTGAGTTCGGTGAGGCGCTCAGCGCTGCGTGGAACGAAAATCGTCACAGCGTCATCGAAGTGACCACGTCCCGCGCTCGAAATTTGATTCAGCACAAGTTAGTGCAGCGGCGATGTGCACGAGCCGCACGACAAGCCCTTGAGCTAACGACTACGTCGACGTCAAAGACGATTCAGAGTATTGAAGTGGCTTCGTTCTCACTTCCTCTGAAGAAACCCACTACAGCGAATGCGTCATCGACGACACGGGACGGATGGCTTCTGAAGGTCACCCTGAGCGATGGTGTCGTCGGTTACGGTGAGTGTTCTCCTCTGGATGGACTTCATCGCGAATCGTACGAAGAGAGCGGCGCGCAACTTTCCGTCGTCGCTTCGCTCATGAACAGCATGGAAGTTCCTACGAATGTTGCTCTGCTCAACGGCGCCTTTGCAGCCTGGATTGAAGATTGCGTCGGCGTGCGCTCGACGAGCGAGTTGTTTCCCACTGTTCGATTTGCGTTGGAGTCAGCAATTGCGAACGCGCTCGCCGCAAGCGAAGGCAAGACGCTTTCTCGCGTCATGACTGGCGACGAGGTGATGAACTCCGTCTCTGTGAATGGACTCGTTGACGCGACGACTGATGTCGCCGCTGCGCGCCGCGAAGCGCGCGCGCTCGTGGACGCCGGTTATACCTGTTTAAAAGTCAAAGTGGCTCGGGGTCTTGGTAGTGATGGCGCTCGAGCAGACGCGGAACGACTCGCTCAGATTCGAGACGAAGTCGGTCCCAGCGTCGCGCTCCGTGCTGATGCGAACAGGCGTTGGGATTTGACGGAAGCGCTCGATTTCGGCGCGCGAGCGCAAGAACTCAACGTGGGTTTGCAGTACGTCGAAGAACCCACTCGTGCGGCACATGAAGTCGCGGCGTTCCATTTCACCACCGGCATAGCCGTGGCTTTGGACGAGACCATCGACGACATTCTTTGCGAGTCTTCAAGCTTGGCCGAGGCAAGCGCAGCGATTTCACGCGTTGCGGATCAGTCCACAGGTATCGTAGCTGTGGTGCTCAAACCATCCGTCATTGGAGGTTTAGAAGCGACGTCTTTAATTGCGCGCATCGCAATGTCTCGAGGTGTCCGGCCCGTGATTTCTAGCGCGTTCGAAAGTGGCATTGGATTAAACGTCAGCGCTCACCTCGCGGCGACGCTCGACGATGTTTTGGCTCGTGAGATTCAAGCAGCCAGAGACTCTTTGGTGACGGGCGACGACACCGAGCGTCCGAACACGCTGGATATAAAACCTTTGATTTTGGCTTTAGACGCGCAACCAACATCGCACGGCCTAGGAACGGCGTCCTGGTTTGACGGCGACGTGATGTTCCCCGAAGTCGTCCCCGTCCGGAAAGGAAGCGACGGGATGTCCATACACTTACTCGAAGATACCGACAAGACTAAACGTCAGACATCAGTGGTATCCATGTTCCAGGATGTTTCGAAGCGTTGGGGTGAAGATTCCACAATCACGGTTGAAACATCGAATGGAATTTACGAGGTACAGTGCGTCGAGCGCACTCCAAGCGGAGGCAACTCGAGCGGCGAAACGATCGTACTATTGCATGGATTCATGGGATCGAGCGAAGATTGGGATATCGTTGCCCGCGGTCTGACCGTTCGTAATAACGCTCGAGTGATCGCAATCGATTTGCCCGCTCACGGACGAACGACGTGTACGCCGCATCGAGGGAAATCCATGCGCGATTGCCTGCGCGTGGAAGCCATGCGAGATGTAGTCGCCGCAGCGATGACCAAGCTCGGATGTCCCAACGAATGTACGCACGTTGTCGCTTATAGCATGGGTGCACGCATTGCACTTACTCTCGACGAATCAAGTCTGAAGTCTATCGTCTCCATCGGCGGTTCTCCGGGATTGTGCGGGGAAGACGCGCGAGTCGCGCGGGTCGCTCAGGACGACGACTTAGCCGCCGCTTTACTCAAGGGTGATGATGCGCGTGAGTTCGCCAAAGTTTGGTATCGACAAGGTTTGTTCTCTACTCTCGTCGCTCATCCACGATTCGGTGGCGTCAATGGGCTCGCCGAACGTCGCGGATCAGTCATTGGGACGAACGCAGAGGCGCTCGCTGCGTGCCTCGCCGCCGCCTCACCCGGACGTCAAATCGAGGGTTGGTCGACGCTTTGTCGTCTTCGCGGTAAGCTCACGATGATCGTGGGCGACAAGGATGAAAAGTTCAAATCGATATCGCGCAAGATGCAAGACGCCATGAGTGAAGGGGTGGTAGACGCGGCGCCGTGCAAAGTATTTATCGTTCCTCGATGCGGACACGCGGCGCATTTGGAAGCGCCTGAGTCCGTCGTCGCGCGCGTTCTCGAGGCAATCGACGCGCAGCAGTAGAAATTAGCTCATAGTTGGGATTTGAATTAAGTGATGACCATTAAATCACGGTCGGTAAAGTAATGAATCGACTCGGCGCGCGAGCGATTTTTATTTCTTCTTCCCGAACAAGGAGAACGGGTTGAATTTCTTGCCCTCGAGCGGATCCTTCATCTTAACAGGGCCCTTGGACATAGACTTCGCGAAGCGGCTCGTGCCGCCCACCGTCTTGTTCAACGCCGCGGTCTTCTTCGCCATCTCCTTGCGCTTCGCCTCGGCCTTCACCGCCGCCGCCTTCTTCGCTTCAGCCGCCTTCGCCGCCGCCGCCTTGCTCTTCTCCGCGAGCGCCTTGGACTTGGCCTTCGCGTCCTCGGCCTTCTTGCGCGCGGCTTCTTGGTTCTTCTTCATCATCTCACGGCGGTTGGACGTGTCGATGGTCTTACCAGCCTGTGGTTATCTCGCGAATCGTTCGCGTCAGTCAGTCCTCGGATCGCGCTCGAAAAGATCTTCCCCAGGGTGTCCCGCGCGGGACTGATCTTGAACATATCCAGGGCGCCCGCGTCGCCGCGCGAGCCCTTCGCGGCGGTCTCGTGCAAATACGCGAGGCGGCACGAAACCTTCGCGCCGTGCGCGCGCGCGTGAGCGACGCTGACACCGCGATCGCGCGCGCGCGTCGCACGAATTCCGCTCGACGCGTCGAGTGGATAAAGAGCGCGCGAGAGACCAGACGACGCGCGCCGCGCACCTTGACGACGAGACCGCGGCGCTGCGACTTGGCGGGCTTAGTCGCCGTGAGCGCGCGGGGGGCGGTGATCTTGGACGACAGGGCGAACATAGCGATGACGAGGGTGGGAGAGTGCGGCTCCAGGGACGAGGTGGTTTGAGCCATCGGGCTCGAGCGCGTAGATATTAACTTTGCTCGCGTTCGCCGGGGGCGTACGGTAAGACGCTGAGAATGGCGCGCACGGTGCCTTCACGCGCAGAATCGCCGGCGGAATCGCCGACGTGATGCGCGTGTTGGCGGAGGATGTCGCGCAAATCAGATAACGCGATGGCGTTTTGCGAGGCGTCGAGGTAGAGCCGGCGCATGATCGGCGCGTGGTCGGTTGCCCAGAGGTGGGCGAAGACCAACGTGAGGTGCTCGAGGGTGGCCAAACCGGCGTCAAGCTTTTGAAGATACTCTTCCTCTTCGGTGAGATCGATGCCGAGATCTTCGTCGACGTTTTCCAGACGCGCTTGCTCCGCGCTCACGCGTTTGGCGAATTCCACCCAAAGCTCTACGAGTCGGTCACACTTGGCGTAGTCTTGTTCGACGAATTTCGCGCAAAGCCTGTCGCGGCGATCGGTGTTGTCGACGTGCTTGAACAGCGAGCAGATGACGCTGCTCGAACGTGTTTGTTGCTCGAGCGCGGCTTCGTTACCGAACGTCTTGCGAACCGCTTTCGCGTTGCGTCCCATAAAGATGGAGAACAAACTCTTCAACCCGAGACCGTCTATGAAGCGATTACACGCGTCTTTGTTCCCGCTCAACACGTAATCCAAACACTTCAGCGCAGGAAGTGACGCAAAGCTCGTCTTTTTTGCGTCCCCGCGCGTTCCATTAAGCAATATTAACATGAGTTCAACGCCCTCAAACTCGACAAATTGCGCCTTGTTCTCGGGAACCATGGCGACGGCGCATATAGCATCAAATAAATTTTCAACGAGCTCCTTTTCGCCGTCGTCCTCGGGCTCACGCTTCTTATACGCCGATGCCGCTTGTAATAGGCTCTCTAAACCATTCATATCCACGCACTGCTTGCGACATTTCGCGCTGCTTTGTAAAATGATGGCTAAAATTTCCGAAGCGTACAGCTTGTTTTGATCGACGTCACGCTTCTTCTCAACGCGTTTCAAAAGCCATTTCAACAGGTCGGTTTCCTCGCAAAACCCTTCTAGCGCCTTATTACTAGACTCTCCGCTCGCATCATCGACTTGAGTGCCCATGATTTCGCCTAAGTTCTCCACGATGCCCAACACCGACGACACCGCGTTCGACGTCTCGCTCGACGTCGCCTTTAGTTTACCACTCGCGTCCTCAAACCGTGTCAACGCCGCGTACAGCGCTTGATACCCACCGCTCTCACGCAGTGCAGTCGCCAGCGCCTTTCCTCCGTTTTCATCGCTCTCTACTGCGTCCGAATCCGTGAGTTCTCTCAAAACCTCCAACGCGTCGGCGACGACGTCCTCATTTTCGTGTCCCAACACCGCCACCATGCTAGGCACTGCGTTCAACTTCACCAACTCTTCGTACAACTCGGGCGCGCTCGCGAGTGTCCCCAACCGTTTCACTTCGCAATCCAGCTCGATCTCGCTCTCTGCGAATTTTCGAGGTTCGTTTCCGTATTTCGCCCGCGCCTTGACGTTCTCCGCGTACGCGCGCTCAAACGCCAACACCAACCTTCGCACGTGTTTCGCGTCGATCGCGCCCGCGGAGCCGTCACCATCGTTAGTGACGTCGTCGTTCGTCACTCCGGCGCGCGTTTCGGCCTGCGCGAGCAAGTCCTCGGCAGTGCGCGACGTCGGTTCACTCGGACGGTCGAAGAATGACTCGTCGAGGATTGGACGCCGCGAAGCGCGCTCGTCCTCTTCTGCGGCTTCGTCTCCGCCGTGGTCCCGGGAACGCTTGTTCGACATCGTGGGTGTGCCGATTAAAGCGGCGCGAAACGGATCCACGGTCGAGGACGCGCGTCGGATTCTGCGGCGGCGGCGGCTCGGGCGCGGGCGCGGGCGCGGCGCAGGCTACGGCGTCGGCAAACGAAATGTTTCAGTGCTGTTTTTGATATCACGATGGTTTAAAAAAATGAATGCTACTTAGAATACACGCGAGTGCGCCGTGGCGACGCGAGCGAAAGCTGAGGGCGCGCGAGGAGATTTGCTGA
>Ga0228650_1000914_pt1 | contig 11300 bp, 5 predicted proteins | sample 62DmetaG_FD_183171 | JGI IMG/M metagenome (GOLD analysis project Ga0228650, IMG submission 183171) | Seawater microbial communities from Monterey Bay, California, United States - 62D | ecosystem: Environmental > Aquatic > Marine > Coastal | place: USA: California | collected 2016-10-28
CTGAATGTTCGGTGTCAGATATGCCCGTGGGTCGACTACACAGTTTAAACGCTCGGCAGAATCTCGCCCATATTGCGCCGCCAGTGCAGACGGATCGCACGGAACGTTAACGACATCTGAATCAAGTGAGAGACTGTCGTTAAGTAAGTACTTACTCTCGTCACCAACAACGGCTGCAAAGTTCTCAAGCTCAGGCTGAAGTGCTTTAATCGCTGGCGCGGGGAGTACCCGGTCAGTGACTTCAAAACGCCAGACATCTGCGCCGAAGCTAAAGCCATCCAAAGCCCCACTCGGTGTCCACAAAAAACCCACGTTGTAAGTATCTGCATACTCATTCCCGACCGTTGGCGCGGGACCACCTAAAGTGTAGGTACCCTCCGACTCACCGTTTTCGATAGTCGGTGCGTCTAATCCGGCCCTCACCCTTTGCGATGAAATCGGATCCACAAAGGTCACCGATGAGGATTGGAGACCCGTGTTCACGATCGCGATATTAGGCGCTCGGAATGACTGAGAGAATGATCCTCTTAACAATAAATCCTCAATCGGACGCCAACTCATAGCGATCTTAGGGGAGACCTCACTGCCAATATTACCCCCATAATCCTCATAACGAAGAGCAATTTGCGTCTCCACATTCTCTATGAACGGTAGCGAAAGTTCCATAAAGACGGCAGTTGTATCCCGATCGTCATTGTAGTTAAACGCACACATCGCACACTCAAAGTTGTTACTGACGCGATGATTACCTCCCTCTATAGCTGGGCGATATCGATTCTGCAGGCCGGGATAATGAAGCTCGTTAGCAATCTCTTTGGTGTTTCGCTCACGGTACTGCGCACCCAATGCAAACTGAGCGGTCCCGCCGTCCATCTCAAAAAGCTCGCCGGAGACTACGGCATCAAAAACCGCCAGCTTGTTGCGCTTATCAACGCGATTGACGTTCTCAATGATGTACTCCATCATCGCCGGATCATTTGCAACATTGGGGTTGGTCAGCTGACTCAGGAAAGGGTTGTAAAAATGACAATCTCCCTGACCTTGATTGTTACTGGTTAGACCCAGGGATAGGTTCTCTCTCGTCGTGAAGACGAACCCTGGGAAGAAGGTCTGCACCAAACCTGCTGCGTTAGTGGCCCACATGTTCGGGAACATCCCGCCGAAAGGGCCAGGATCCGCTTGCATATCAAAGTCTGAGATGCCGTTCGGTGTGCAGTTCTCACCACCCAAGCCTAGCGCAGCGCGCTCGGTCTTATCTCGATTAAACGTTCGATAGCGCTGTTCCATCGACGAGCCACTCCACGAGTAGCCCACGTCGTAATCCAGCTCCCGGTCAAACGCCTCAAACTGACCCCTGAAGCCAACTTGGACCGCTGAAGTTTCTGTCTCAGTGTTATTCTGATCATTACCAACCCGAACAATGCCCTTGCGCACCGCCTGCCAATGGGCAACATTTGGCCCGCCATTTGAGGCAGCCATCGGATGATTTGGCATGTCTGCCAGCGTCGGTGGCGTGAGCCCCGCCTTCGCAGCGAAGGAACCTGTTTCCAAATACGCTCCAACCGGATTGCCCCCGTGACCGCCCGGAGGCGCTAAGAAAATTGTGGGTCCTCTACTCTGATTATAGCCATCATCTGAGCGGTGGGTCGTCGATTCTGAGTGCTGGAAGAATGAATAAAATTCCATGTTGTCATTAAAGCGATGCTCAAAGCTCCCTGCAAAACTATCACGCTCCATCTGGTTCGTTACCATGCTCCAGTGTGAGGTATCATCAAAACAGGAGCCACCGGCCTGTCCCTGCTGGTACCTAAGCAGATCCTCAGGTTGCACTAAGGAACCTCCGTGCACACTTGTGGCCGCCGAACATCCCGGATCCGTCCAAATTGGAGAAGCAACTCCGCCCTGCATAACATTACGTGTGACTATGTCTGAGTTGTAATACGCTAGCGGAGTAGCAGCTCCCACGGCCGCACTCGCAAACATAGACCCACCACTGCTCATAGTACCGAGGAACCTCTGCTCTTCAGCATCGAAAAAATTAGTTTGCCTTACGTTAATTGGATCCCGCTTAAACTGTTCGGCTGACAGGACGAGGTTAGTATCGCCGTCGTCGCTACCCCAACCCCATATCGCGCTGATCGTCTGGTCATGCTGCCCATCGGCCTTCTGGACACCCTGAAGATCACCATACAACTCAAAACCTTCAAAGTCGGTCCGCATGATCACGTTGACCACACCGGCCACCGCGTCTGCTCCGTAAAGAGCCGACCCTCCGTCGGTCAGCACCTCAACCCGGTCAGTCATGACCAGAGGAATTGCGTTTAAATCTACAAACTCTCCACCGCTCCGAGTAGTCGCGGCAGCGGGCACCATCCTCTTGCCATTGATCAAAGTCAATGTAGAGTTTTCGCCTAAGTTACGGAGGTTGACGTTCGATGAACCGACGACCTGATCGTTGTCACCGCTACCTGGGTTTGTGATCGAACCCGAGTTAACCTCTAGGTTCTTGATCACGTCCCAAATCATCGCGGCGCCCTGAGCCTCGATGCTCGAACGATCGACGACTTGGACGGGTGAAGGAGCATCTAACGGTGAACCCTTAATTAATGATCCAGTGACTACGACCTCTTCAACGACGTTGTCTTGGGCGAGCACTGGGGCTGATAAAGCTGAGATCACGGCGAGGGTTATCGCCCTGCGTGAGCTGGGGACGGAATTGCGCATTACTTTCTCCCTTATTAACTACAAAATTCTAATAGGTTTGTAAGTATTTTTTTTATATTAAGCGGACTGCGTTTCTTGGTAATACAGGAACTAATTCTAATTGCAGTCCCAATCCTTTTAACACCGCAAATTTGCGCTGAATGCGGAGTATAAAGCGATTATTCATGCAGAAGCAATGAGTTTTCAGGCCAATTAGCTTGCTTTTTTTATATCCAAATTCTGCTCATTACAGAACGGGAACGAGCTGAACTAACGCAAGACGCTGTAAAGGACCTGTCGATGGAAATCAGAGGTATCTTTAATGTCTTTGACATAACGGCAAGTGCGCCGGGGAATACTCGAGCGGACAGGTTTTTCATCTCGACAGACGATCCTCTTATCCGGCTCAACACTCTCGTTATAAGCCACAACTTCAGCGTCCGTGGGCATGCGCTTAAAATTGACGTCGGACGAAGAACAGCCAAAAAAAGTCACACTCACAAGAATTGCCAGCGACCCGATAGTAGAAGCCCGTAATCGGTAGGACGAATTGTTGGTAAAATCAGCCATTGCTTAACTCCACGCTTGAGAAGATGTGAAAACGATATTTATTTGTAGACTATAATATAAATATAACCAGACAAAACCAATGCCGCAAATAAACAAAATTTCCTCCGGAGGTTACCATGACCAATCCTAAGCCCACCTATCTGGATTTGTATACTTGGGGAACCCCGAATGGTCGAAAGATCTCGATACTTCTTGAGGAACTGGGCCTGCCATACCGCTATCATTCCATCGATATCACCAAGGGCGAGCAGAGTCTCCCCACGTTTAAAAAGTTAAATCCCAATGGCAAAATCCCTGCACTCGAAGATCATGAGACGGGGCAAAAACTAATGGAATCGGGTGCCATTATGCTTTACTTAGCGTCTAAAACCGGCAACCTCTTAGGTGAAGCTGGCAGCGTTGCATACTGGGCTCAAGTTCAGTGGCTGATGCTACAGGTTGGCGGCATAGGCCCAATGCTCGGCCAACTTCATCATTTCGCAAAATTTAACCCAGGCAAATCAGACTACGCTGAAACCCGGTATAAATCAGAAGCTGATCGACTATACGGATTGCTAAACGAGCGCCTCAAAGACAACGAATATCTTGCAGAAACATACTCCGTCGCTGATATCTCTGTTTGGCCATGGATTGCCCGCTTCGATTACCAAGGAATGAACTTAAACGATTATCCCGCGCTCAAAAAATGGTACCTATCTATTGCGGATCGCCCTGCCGTCAAGCGAGGATACATCGTACCCTCGGACGCTGAGATTCCCCTGCCAGCGCAATAGATTTTGCCCAGGTATCTTTCATATCTAGGGTAAGATACTGTCATAAATTATGTCAGCTGCAACCTCGCGCATTTTGGCAGCGCCAGGGCGCCTCTTGCCTCTCGCCTGTATCATGCCTATCCAAAACATATCTTCCTGCGGATCAATCCAGAACCATGTGCCCGCCGCTCCGGACCAGTAATATGTCCCCGGGCTGTGCGGTAAATTTGCCTTAACAGGATTCATGATCACCGCAAAATCGACACCAAAGCCCTGGCCAATTGAGCCGTCGCTCGTCAGCGAGCCACGTAAATTAAGCCCGTCGCGAAGACTATTAGTTCTCATTATCCGCACTGCTTCGGGGCTCAGGATGCGCTCCCCGTCGAGCTCTCCCTCGTTGACCAGCATCTGCAAGAAGCGCGCGTAATCATGTGTCGACGAGACGAGACCACCGCCGCCGGATTCCAACCGACCCGCATCCAAGTAGCTCGGCCGATCCTGTCGATGCTTCCTCTGTACTAAAGCATTCCGTTCTGTATCCCATTGATGCACCTCCGCAAAGCGGGTCACGTCCTCTGGGTTTACAAAGAAACGAGTGTCAGTCATACCCAGTGGATCGAACAGCTCCTCCCTCAGGAAGGCTCCAAAACTCTTGCCAGATAGCTGCTCGACGATGTAGCCCTGAATATCGACAGCCACAGAATAATAGTAGCGCTCGCCTGGCTCGAACAGCAGCGGTATCTCAGATACTTTTGAGATCAGCTCCTCAAGATTCGCCGACGCCAGGACCTTGCTGTCGCGAAATTTTTGGTTGACCGGATCCCTTCCTCCGAGCCCGTACCCAAACCCCGCGGAATGATTAAGGAGCTCGCGCATGGTCGGCTCGCGCTGAGGTGACGTCAAAGTCATTTTCCCGTCATCATCATACTCCATCATTATCTTAAGACCGGCGAGCGCTGGCACGTGACGACTAACAGGGTCATCAAAATCCCAGAGCCCTCTCTCCCAAAGCATCATAAGGGCGACCCCTGTCACAGGTTTTGTCATCGAATAAATGCGAAAAAGCGTGTCTAGCTCCATAGGCTGCTGATCATCCAAGCGGGCTAACCCAGACGCCTCAAAAGTCGCTATCTCTCCGTTCTTAACAAGCAACCAGACCATTCCAGCAACATCGCGATCCTCAACAATTTTTGCCATTGCACTATCGAGTCGGGTTATGCCCTCTGCACTGAATTCAGGATGATTAGATTGATCGACTAAAGGTGGCCAAGTGTCATCTGCATGGAGGAAATAAGGTGCAAAAATTAAAGCAATTGCGGCGAAAAAAGGTTGAGCATTTATTTTTAAAAGTTGAGTAAGCATTCTCTTTTTGTATCCAATTTAATTATTTGAGGCTAGAATGCCATCAATAAAATTGAACCTCAATGTTATCAATATTGTCGCAATCTCAATCTTTGGAGGAACACTTAATGAAAACCAAGTTGTTTGCTTTTCCGCTCGTTCTAATACTCCTAAGCCCATTAGCTAACGCAGAAAACGACTATCTAGCCCCCCGCACACAATGGGACCAACCCGATCTTCAGGGCGTATGGAATTTTGCCTCCAACGTCCCGATGTCAAGGCCTCGGCAATTTGGGGAACGAGAATATATGACGCAAGAGGAAGCCAACGCAATTGCCGAAAATATGGAGGCTAGTTTTGAGCAGCTCAACGAATATGACGTGGGTGGTTACAACACGTTTTGGGTGGAAAACGCAGGCAGGGGCGATAATCTAAGGACCTCACTTATAACTTATCCCACCAACGGACAACTCCCCAAAAGAGTTGAGGGCATCAATATACAGAACCCTCCGTTTGGCGGACTTGGCCCAGACTTTAGAGGCGAACGTCCTGTAAGAACCCCCGTTGGCGGGATAGGCAAAAATGGTCCGGAGGATCGGGGTATATCTGAGAGGTGTATCGTCGGTTTTAACTCAGGCCCACCGTTTGTGCCAAGCCTTTACAATAATAATGTACAGATCGTTCAAAATAGAGACACGGTCGTTGTTGTCACTGAAATGATACACGATGCACGTATCATTTCTCTGACTAAACCTCATCATGTCGAAGAAGAGATACGATTATGGACCGGTGACTCACGTGGCTACTGGGACGGCGACACGCTTGTTGTTGAGACTAAAAATTTCAACGACTTGACTCAAAGCTTCAGCGTGTTTGGAAGCGCGACAGGTAAATTTCTTACCGAGCGTTTTACTCGAGTCAACGAATTCACAGTTGATTATGAATTTACCATAGAAGACCCAGACACCTTTAAGGATAGAATAACCGCGCGAGTCCCCATGTCAAAAGTTGATGGGCTGATGTATGAATATGCGTGCCATGAAGGCAATTACGGCATGGTTAATATTCTCCGAGGAGAGCGGATGGCTGAAATGCGCATGGACGCGCCAGAACCCTAAAAAGCGTCGTTTGACACAGCGAGCTTATCGTCAGGGTTCGAGACACTATTTATGTGCCCTCTACGCTAAGATCCAGAAGTATTTGACGTTTTACGAGCCTTTAATATACTGTATGTATGTACAGTATATTAAAGGCTTAAAATGACATCTCTCGCCCCTCCTCCCTTATCACCAAAAATTGCAACCCAGACTTATGCAGAGCTTCACTGTATTTCGAACTTTACCTTCTTGCGTGGTGCTTCTTACCCAGAAGAATTAGTGGCACAAGCTAAAACACAAGGCTACTACGCAATAGCCATAACAGATGAATGCTCTCTCTCTGGGGCTGTTCGAGCTCATGTTGAAGCTAAAAGGCAAGAGGTAAAGCTAATCATTGGTAGTGAATTTCATCTAACAACAAACCCAAGCACGAGAGCTCCAAATTTAAATGCGAATGCCGAATCCAAAAATAACATCAATGAAATAGACCGGCCTGAGCCCATCGAACTAGGTGAAAAAGACTGTCATCTAATATTTTTGTCACCGAATCGCCGTGGCTATGGAGAATTGAGTCACCTTATTAGTTGTGCAAGACGACGCGGGAGCAAAGGCTACTATCAAATTGATCGTGCGCTAGTCGAAAGACAACTCCCAACAGAGTGCTTCGTACTATGGCTACCCGATCTCTATGAGTCAGAAGAAAGCCGCCAGTCACAAGCAAAATGGCTGCTTCATCTTTTCAAAGGACAACTGTGGATTGGTGCAGAGCTGCTTTTGCGCGGAGACGATCGTTGGCGCTTAACTCAATATGAGCGTTTAGCGGCAGCATTTGATATACCCTTATGTGCGAGCGGTGGTGTTTATATGCACTCATCAGAACGTCAAAGACTACAGGACTGCTTAACCGCTATACGTGTCGGAAGATCGGTTGAAACTCTAGGATATGAAGGCGAACCAAATAGTCAGCGACACCTTCGCAGCATCGATAAGTTGACTAAGCTGTATCCTCAAGCTTTGCTAAACGCCACAACAAAGATAGCCAAAAAATGCGACTTTTCTTTGGACGAGCTCCGCTATGAGTATCCTAAAGAACTAGTCCCAGAAGGCTATAGTGCAAGCACTTGGCTTCGCAACCTAACCGAAACTGGAATAAAAAGAAGATGGCCTAACGGAGAAAGCCCAAAAACTCGCAACTTAATTGAACGCGAACTACGCTTAATTAAAAAACTTAACTTCGAGCATTACTTTTTGACTGTAAATGATCTCGTTATGTTTGCACGCCGACAAGGCATTTTGTGTCAAGGTAGAGGGTCTGCCGCAAACTCTGCCGTATGTTATTCACTGGGCATAACGGAAGTCGACCCAGATCGAATAGAGCTTTTATTTGAGCGCTTTCTTTCAAAAGAAAGAAACGAACCCCCTGATATTGATGTTGATTTTGAAAGTGGTAGACGAGAGGAGGTCATTCAATATTTATACTCAAAATATGGTCGCAGCCGTGCGGCACTGGCAGCTACGGTTGTCACTTACCAGTCACGCAGTGCGATTCGTGATATTGGCAAAGTACTTAATTTAGAAAATGATTTACTAGATAAAGTCTCCAAATCGATTTGTTGGAATGGTTCTAACCTTGAGGAAAAGCTCCGCGACTGCAATGTGAATAGTGGCAAATTCAGGGTTAACTTGCTTATAGAGTTGGCCGAAGAGCTCATCGGTTTTCCTCGGCACCTTTCACAACATGTTGGCGGGTTTGTATTAAGCCAAGGTCCTCTTTCACACTTAGCCCCAATTGAAAATGCATCAATGGTTGACCGTACAATAATCCAATGGGAGAAGAGTGACCTTGAAGCGCTAAGCCTTTTAAAAATAGATGTGCTCTCCTTAGGCATGCTCAGCGCAATAAGTAAATGTCTTAGCATTATTAATGAATCTACGAATCAAAAAATTACTGTGCAAGACATTCCAGCAGAAGATCCAGCTGTGTACGATATGATATGCAAGGCCGATACCGTAGGCGTTTTTCAAATTGAGTCACGCGCACAGATGAGCATGTTACCAAGACTCAAACCAAGAAATTATTATGACCTCGTTGTGCAAATTGCAATTGTTCGTCCAGGACCTATACAAGGCGACATGGTACATCCCTATCTAAATCGTCGTAATGGCAAAGAATTGGCGACTTATCCAAGTGAAGCAGTAAAAAAAACCTTGAAACGAACTCTCGGCGTGCCTATCTTCCAAGAACAAGTTATGCAATTAGCGATGGTCGCTGCTGGCTTCAGTGGTGGAGAAGCGGATGCTTTACGCAGAGCCATGGCCGCATGGAAGCGCAAAGGAGGATTAAGTCCCTATAAAGAAAAATTAATTACTGGAATGCTTTCACATGGTTATTCTCAAAAATTTGCTCTGCAATTATTCGAGCAAATTAAAGGATTTGGCGAGTATGGATTCCCCGAATCGCATTCGGCAAGTTTCGCACTTATCGCTTATGTTTCATCATGGCTAAAACATTATCACCCCGCTGCTTTTTGTTGCGCTCTTCTTAATAGTCAGCCCATGGGCTTTTATAGTCCTTCTCAGTTGATTCAAGATGCACGTAGGCATGGTGTAACTGTAAAACCCATTGACGTGAACTTAAGCGATGCGATTTCGAAATTAGAAAAAGACACTAGGACAAAGACGAGCTCTAAAAAAAAACGGCTCCGCGTCGGATTAAATCAAGTGAAAGGTATCTCACAAAAAGCAATTAATACAATTATAATCGCCCGCGAAAACAAAAAATTTATTTCGGTTAGAGACTTTAACTATCGTTGCCAACTCCAGAAGAATGACCTCGAAGCGCTAGCAGAAGCAGACGCCTTTAAAAACTTAGCTGGTGATCGACATCAAGCTTTCTGGCAAATTAGTGCGGCTGAAAACGTAAAATTGTTCCAAAAAGAAAACAGTCTAAATTTGAAAATAGAGGACGATGACTTTGGAGTCAACGTGCTCTTGCCAACCTCTAGTGAAGGCCAAAATATTATTAAAGACTACAACTCAACTGGCTTCACACTTCGCAGACATCCTCTTTCATTATTTCGTGCTCACCTTAAAAGTCATAACGTGAACACCGCTAGCGATCTAATCGATATACAAGATAAGCATCGAGTTAAAGTTATGGGCCTTGTCACTTGTCGGCAACGGCCGATGACCGCTTCAGGCGTCAGCTTCCTGACGTTAGAAGACGAAAGTGGAAGTATGAACATAATCGTATGGTCTAAGCTGAGCAGAAAACACCGATTAATCATTCGTTACGCACAATTAATCGGTGTCCTGGGGAGAGTGCAAAAAAATAGCAACTCTTTGCACGTGATAGCCAGTGATTTAATTGATCTCAGCCATTGGCTCGGGGAACTTACCGTAAAGTCTCACGACTTTAAATAAATTTCAGCAGAAACTACCTCTGGTAACTACCACCGCAATGGGTATCTATGGTTGAGCTGTCTACAACCGAGCTATAATCTGATTAAAGGTGTGACTCGGGCGCATCGCCTTCGAGGCTAAATCAGGGTCAGGTCGATAATAACCCCTTAGTTCTACCCCGTCGCCCTGAGCCTCGTTTAGCTCAGCAACAATTTTCTGCTCATTCTCTGTCAGCGCCTCTGCTATCCGCGTAAATTTATTTCTGAGACCGCTATCAACTTCTTGATTTGCAAGCGCCCGCGCCCAATATAACGCCAAGTAAAAATGACTCCCACGGTTATCGAGCTCCTTAACCTTACGCGATGGCGACTTGTTATTGTCTAAAAACTCGCTGGTAGCCTCCTCTAACGTGTCGGCTAGGACTTGCGCACCATTATTACCGGTAACTTGCGACAAGTGTTCCAAAGAAGCAGCAAGAGCAAGAAACTCTCCCAACGAATCCCAGCGAAGGTGGTTTTCTTTTTCAAACTGTTGCACGTGCTTCGGCGCAGAACCACCGGCCCCGGTCTCGAATAAACCACCACCGGCCATAAGCGGAACGATCGACAACATTTTTGCACTAGTGCCGAGCTCTAGAATCGGGAAGAGGTCAGTTAAATAGTCGCGTAGTACATTGCCAGTCGCTGAGATCGTATCCTCGCCATTCCCAATACGCTCCAGAGAATAGCGCGCCGCATCCCTCGGTGCCATGATGTCGATCTGGAGGTCATCAACTTCATGTCCTAGCAAGTACATTTTAACTTTCTTAATTAACTCAATATCGTGTGCTCGATTAGAATCAAGCCAAAAGACCACGGGTGTGTTTGAAAGTCGCGCTCGACTGACCGCTAATTTAACCCAATCCTTTATTGGCGCATCTTTCACCTGACACATTCGCCAAATATCACCTTTACTCACATCATGACTTAATAATACATTCCCGTCCTCATCAATAATTTCTACAGTTCCGGCAGAAGCAATCTCGAAAGTTTTATCATGCGAACCGTATTCTTCGGCTTTTTGCGCCATGAGGCCAACATTCGGCACACTCCCCATAGTAGTAGGATCCAAAGCACCGTGTGCCTTACAATAGTCAATGACCTCCTGATAGACTCCAGCATAACTCCGGTCTGGTATTACCGCTTTCATATCTCGCAGTTGACCGTCAGGGCCCCACATTTGACCAGACGACCTCAACGCAGCCGGCATTGAAGCGTCAATAATGACATCGCTGGGAACATGTAAATTAGTAATTCCCCGGTCGGAATCTACCATGGCCATATCAGGGCGATCGGCATGGCAAGCCTCCAAATCATTCTCTATAGCAGTGCGTTGCTCCTCAGGCAAATCTTTGATCTTCGCGTAGACATCACCAATACCGTTGTTCGCGTCCACG
>Ga0228650_1000938_pt1 | contig 11176 bp, 11 predicted proteins | sample 62DmetaG_FD_183171 | JGI IMG/M metagenome (GOLD analysis project Ga0228650, IMG submission 183171) | Seawater microbial communities from Monterey Bay, California, United States - 62D | ecosystem: Environmental > Aquatic > Marine > Coastal | place: USA: California | collected 2016-10-28
TGCCGGCCGTGTATTCCTCGGCGACGATGGAGGCAAGTGGTTCGATCGCCTTTAATTCGGTTTCAAAAAAAACAATTTCCTGCCCTTGTTGCTGTGCAAAGCGGACCGCGTCCAGAACGCTGCGATCGGGGCTGATAAGAAACCCATCCGCAGCTTCGATAAATAATTGCCCGAGGGAGGTTTGCTGATCGCCGCCTTGGCTTGAGTCAGGAGTCAGCACGATTAACTCGACATCAATCGAATAGCGGCGGCTCATTTCACGCGAGGCTTCTTGTGCGCCCAGATGAGCGGCCTGATAGATGGTATCTTCCTGGTCCTGCCCAACGATTCCGATTTTGTATTCGCCCAGCACCTCTAGATTTTGCGCCTGTCCGCTTATCAAAAAGAGTAGTGGTGCGAGGACGTAACTGGAGATTTTTTTAAGCATGAGCGAACCCAACTAAGAGCCTCTTCAATCAAACTGGCAACTGCTGTTTGGCCGAACATAAAAAAGCCCCGGCGAACCGGGGCTTGGTGGATCCATTTCAGTTACCAGGCTTTTTGCCAACCGAGGGTTAGGACCCAGTCGGTTGCCATCTGGTAGCCATGCAAGTCCTGCCAGAGTGGCAGACGAATATCGGCTGCAAGGCGGTGGCCTTTGAGTGCGCCCTTGGGGCCGAGTAGGTTGACCCCCAGAATCGCGTCGATGCGTTCGCCACCATAGTTGTCGCCGTAGGCGGTGGTTACGGTGTTGCGCCCCATCATCGGGCCCTGGTTGATGTCTTGCTGGTCGCCTTTGAGCGTGCCGGACCACTTGTAGCTAAGCCCGCCGCCGAGGCTGATCCAGTCGCTCAGGACATAGCCTGCCCAACTCGTTAGGCCGAATTGGTGGCCGTGGCGATAGTCGCGGTCGTTGTTATCTTGCAGGCGAACGATGCCGCTGGCCTGTACCCCGTAGGACCATTCCTCGAATTGCTGCCGGAAGGTCAGTGACGGAAGTAGGTCGTAGGTGCCGGAGCCGAGTTGCATCGGTGCCGGCAGCACACTGCTGACGAGGCCCATTCCCATTATCGGAATGCGGTCCTTCGCTGCAACCGAGCCGGTGGGAAGATTCAGCCCGAGCCCCAGGTGCGCCTTCTGCTGGTCTTTATCGTAGAATTTGTAAAGCGCAGTGAGTTGGGTATCGCCCCAACCAGAGGTCTTGGTGGTGAACTGCTCGCTGCCGCCGTTGGCTGCAATCAGCATGCGATGGATGCGGTGGCTCATATCGGATTCAATGTAATTACGCATCGCCATCAGCGTCAGCTTGTCGCTGGCAGCGTACATGAAGCCGAACATGTGCATGTCCATGGTCATGCGCTCGGGCGCGACAGTGTAGTTTGCCGCGAAGATATCTGGGGAGGAGACATCGTTAGTGCCCTTGCGCATGTCATTCATGTCCATGCGCATCAAGCGATAGGAGAGCATCCAGCCCCCCTTGTGATGGGTATGGTCGCCCATCACCGAGATCGGGGCATGGGAGTCCGGTCGCCCGGAATTTGTTGCACTTGGGCAACAGCTGTATTCAGGGGTTGCGGGCACTGCAAGTGCGGCAGTTGTCGCCGCAAGGGTGAGTATTACGGAAGAGAGTCGTTGTTTCATAAAAATTCGTTATAAGTAAATGTGTGCAGTTCGGCGAACGAGCTGCATGACAGAATGCTTAAACGAATTCTCGAGGCGGGGGACAGGGCACTTCCTTGTCTGGATTCTGAATTCGCTGCGCGGAGCAAGAAGCGTTCAAATAAGAACGACGCGGGTGCGAGAGCGTGAAGGCGCGCAGCTCACAGCGAATTAACTTGAGCTCCTTGGAGTCAGTCGTGTGGAGTGGCTGCTGTGTATCCGCTGCAGCTTCGACCTTAGTAATCAGCTTGCACATCTCGCAGGGACGCTCGCCACTAAAGGTCTCGCTCACCGCCTGTTCAAATGAACTTTCCTGCGAGTAGCTCGTCACCATCCATGCCCAAGCACCCAGTTGCAGTAGTGCAAGCGGCCCGGTTAGTAGCCACAAACTGAGTAGCAACAAGAAGGACTGGAGGCAGGCTTTGAGCAATTTGATTTAGTCCTCGATCGCGTAGTCGAGCGTCTTGCCGCCATGTTCAATGGTGAGGTGGTTGGCGCGATCCGCTCTCTGACTGGCTTCGGTGCGGCCGATGATCTGGGCAGGAATGCCGAAGGCTTGGCTTTTGGCGATGATGCCTGCCGCGGCCTCTGGCTCGCAGTACAGCTCCATGCGATGCCCCATGTTGTAGACGCGGAACATTTCCTCGTCAGTGGTGCCACTGGCTTGCTGGATGGCAGTAAAAATCGGCGGAACGGGCAGGAAATTGTCTTTGATAATGTGTACGGCTGTGCCGAAGCGCAGGCATTTGGTTTGACCTCCTCCGGAGCAGTGGACCATGCCGTGGATGGCATCGCGATCTTCCTCGAGGAGTTGTTTTATAATGGGCGCGTAGGTACGGGTCGGGCTCATTAGGGCTTCACCGACACTCATGCGAGAACCCGGTAACGGATCTTCCATTTTGTAGGGACCACAGTAAAGAAATTCCTGGTTGGTACTTAGGTCGCAGGTTTCCGGATACTTTTCGAGGTAGTCGCTGCAGAGTAAATCGTGGCGGGCGCTGGTCAGGCCGTTGCTGCCAATCCCGGAGTTTTCAAAGCTTTCATAAGTGGCTTGCCCAGCGGATGCCAAACCGACGATCGCAAGTCCGGGTTTAATTTGGGCATTATCCACCACGTTTTTGCGGTCCATCACGACAACCGCACACGAGTCGACGGTAACGGTGCCGGTAAGATCGCCGACATCCGCGGTTTCACCGCCCCCACTGTGAGTTCCGACCCCATAGCTGCGCAGCAAGGCGAGGAACTCTTCGGTGCCTGAAATTAACTCAGCCAGTGCTTCACCGGGCACCGCACGCGCGTTGCGGTTTACCGTGCTGGAAATCAAGATGCCATCGATCGCCCCTACGCACAGCAAGTCATCAATATTCATCACCAAACTGTCTTGTGCGGTCTTGCGGAAGCCGCTGGGGTCGCCGGTTTCACGATAATGCAGGTAGGCGAGCGTACTTTTGGTTCCCGAACCATCCGAATGAATGATATTACACTTGGCTGGGTCATTCGTGAGGCGGTCGGCGCCAATTTTACAAAACGCGCCGGGGAAGATACCACGGTCGAGTGTATCGACGACGGCATGCACTTCAGATTTTGAAGAAGATACGCCACGCTGCGCGTAGCGATCGGAAGGGTTACTCTGGGAGTTACTCATGTCTGAAAAGTTGAAATCGATGAAAACGGTGCAGGTCTGGGTCTAAACAACGAGATTATTCGGCGGCTGAAGTGCGGCGATACGAGCCATGATGCGCCGAGACGCTTCGAGATAGCGCTCGGGGTGATCTTTGCCAGGGTCAATCTCGGCGGCTGTCATAGGGCGACCATAGGCAATGTGTATCGGCCCTCCCAAAGTGGGGCGCTTGTGTTGCCGGCCAAACGCTTCATAGGTGCCGAAGATTCGTGTGGGAATAACGATGGCACCGGATTTACAGGCAATCATTCCCGCACCCGGCTTGGGTTCCGCGAGTTGACCATCTGCCGAGCGCGTGCCTTCGGGGTAAATTGCGACCGCGCCCGCTTTTTTGAGCGTTTTAAAAATTGCTTTAAGCGATTTGACGTCGGCGTTATCGCGGGCGACAGGGATGGTATCGATGGCCAACAGGCCTTTGCCGAACCAGCCTTTATACAAGGTGTCGCGGGCGAAGTAACTGATTTGGCGACGAATGCGCGCACCAATGGCCGGGGGATCGTAAAAGCTGATGTGATTCGCCGCGAAAATCAGCCCTCCCTGCTGCGGCACGTGCTGTGCACCCGACAGCGTATAGTCGTAAAAGGTACTGAAATACCAATCGGCGATCACTCGAACCGTATTGTACAGTGCAGGTATTTCGGTTTGCGGACTAGTCATGTGGCTGAACGTTGATAAGGGCACGAATTTGCTGCACCACACCCTCTAAGGGCAACGGTCCGGTGTCAATTTGAGTGGCGCCCTCAGGGCAGACGAGTGGAGCCGCTTTACGCGTGCGGTCCAGTTGGTCGCGCTGCGTGATCGAGTCACTCAAACCTTCATTTGCTCGACGGGCAGCACGCGTCGCGGCATCGGCATGCAGGAAGAAACGATGGTCGGCATCCGGAAAAATAACGCTGCCAATATCGCGCCCTTCCATAATCAGTCCAGCATACCCCTGTTGAGCCGCTACGGCGACTTGCCCTCGTTGGTAGTCAAAAAGAAATTGGCGCACACTGGGAAAGGCGGCGAAAAGCGAAACGGAGGCAGTCACTTCCGGAGCGCGTATGGCCGCTTCGGTGAGGACGCGGTCATTGATACTCAGTAAGGCGCTACGGCCCCGCAACTGCGTGCCGAGTTTCAGACTCGTGAGTTTGGCGACTACAGTCGCTTCACTGCTGGGGGTGACCCCCAGTTGTCGCAGCGCTGCAGTTAAGCTGCGGTAATGTGCGCCGGTGTCGACATGCATGAAATCGAGCTGTTCGGCTAAGGCCCGTGCGGTCGACGACTTGCCAGTGGCAGCTCCACCATCAATGGCAATGACTGTGCATGGGTTCGTTTTATGCATGACGTAAGCGCTCCAGTGCCTCGAAAAAATGGGGGAAGGTTTTGCCGCAACAATTCGGGTCTTGGATGGCGAGCCATGGTTCGCCATCGCCGAGGAGATCATAACTACCCAAGATTGCGAAACTCATGGCAAATCGGTGATCTTCGTAGGTCTCAATCTCGATTAATTTACCGGCTTTGCGGGCATTCAGTACGCGCGCGCGCAGTTCGTTGGGTTTCGGTGCGACCGTGAGCGCATCGTCTTCTTCCTTCACGAGTTGACCGAGCTTGGACAGTTCATTGGCCATGCCGGCGATCCGGTCGGTTTCCTGGTGGCGGGTATGGCCAATGCCGGTAATTCGCACAGAGCCGCCAAGTAGCGGCGCAATCGCGGCATAGGTCAGGAAGGTGTCGGAGAAATGATTGAAATCGATTTCACGGTGACCGCGCTTAATTTCGTCAGGCGTTGGGTTTGAAGCGATCCAGCCGCGTGGAGTCGCATCCACGCGCAATCCATGGTGTGCCAATACTTCGGCAAATTGCGCATCCCCTTGAAGTGGCTGCGCGCTTAGCTTCGGTATGCTGAGGTTCCCACCTTGAATGAGGGTGAGCGCCAGGAAGTAACTGGCTGCCGATACGTCGGGCTCGATCGCATACTGGCCGGATGTAGGCTTGCGGTAGGCGATGGGGTCGAGCGTGTAGTGCGCTGCGGCATCCGCCTTGAGCGGGGCGGCGCCGAAGGCCTCGCGCATTTGCAGTGTGATGTCAATATAAGCGGGGCGAACTCCGGATGCGATGAATTCAGTTGGGCTCTCACTGTGGGAACAGGCAGCGAGCAGCAGCGCAGATAGAATTTGGCTGCTGGCGGATGCATCGACTGTAGCACGACCACCTTTGTAACCTTTGGCTTTCAGAATAAACGGGAAGTGGTTGGGTTCACCCAAAAATTCAAAGTCAGCTGCCTCTAGTTCGACGAGCGCGGCCAGAAGTCCCGCCATGGGTCGAGCGCGCATCGCTTCGTCACCATCGAGGGTATACCTGCCGCCGGGTTCGAGGGCGAGGAACGCCGTTAAGAAGCGCGCAGCCGTGCCGGCATTACCGACATGAATGTGCGCCTCTTTATTTGGGATGCGTCCACCGGCACCGTGTACGGTGATCGACGGCTGCGCCTCATCCGCAGTACATTCGATGCCAAGATCGTTGAGGGCCCTCAGCATGAGGCGCGTATCGCGGCTAAATAGGGCACCTTCAAGAACCGTACGGCCTTCCGCGAGGGCGGCGAGAATCAGCGCACGATTCGTGATGCTCTTTGAACCTGGTAAATCGATCTGCGTATCGATGGGGCAGGTGAAGGGTCGAATGGGCAGAGGCTCGCTCATGGGTTCAAATGGTCGCGGTATTTTTTACCGCGTACAAGCAAACGCTGTAACTCGGCCGGCGGTGCTTCGGCCAATGTTGCTTTGAAGTCCTGCAACACGGCCTCATACCCGTCGATCGCATGTAAGACCTCTTCGCGATTCTGCTTGAGAATCTGTTGCCAGAGGTCCGGGTCGCCCGCAGCAATACGGGTGCAGTCGCGCAGTCCGCTGCCAGCTAAGTGGCGCCAGGCCTCGTCTTTTTTTGAAAGGTAGCCGCAGAGGGCCGAAGTCAGTAAATGAGGAAGGTGGCTGATGTGAGCGACGGCTTCATCATGTTGTTCGGGGGGCATGACGCTGGTTTGCATGCCGAGTCCCTTCCAGAAGGCCTGTAAGCGTGCGGTCGCTTCCCCGGCCGAGTCATCTGTGGGGGTAAGAATGCAAGCCGCATTCTCAAATAAGTCTGCCCGTGCATGCGCCATGCCGGTCTGCTCCGAGCCCGCCATCGGATGGGAGCCGATAAATTTGGCTCCAGTCTGCAATAAGTGTTGGGCTTCTTTACAGATGTGACGTTTCGTACTCCCCACATCGGTCACCAGTGCGGTGGCGCTGAGGTGCGGTTGTATCGTCGCAAGTAGCGGAGCGATGGTTTCTACTGGTGTGCAAACTACCACCAGGTCGCTATCGCCGACGGCCGCTTCAGGGGTATCGAAAACCGCGTCACACCACGCCTGTTTGGCACTTTCGCCCCGTGTTTCGGCTCGCCGTGACCAAACCACCACGCGCTGCGAAAGCCCACGGGCTTTCACCGCCATCGCGAGTGAGGCACCCAATAGGCCCGGCCCCAATATGGTGATCTGCTGAAACATCTGTATGTTGAAACTTTTTTCACCATTTGAAGTCGAGCGATAAATCATGCGGCGGAACATTCCACAATGGTGGCAATAGCTTTTACCTTGCTCACCGAAGTGCCTACGATCATGTAAAAACACTTCAGAAGTAAGCCCTTTAAACGATGAGACGTATACCAAAGCCATTGGAGACCACTCGAAGATTCTCGACGGGAACGCGTCGACAGGGGTTTTCTACGCCCTGGCTCGCCATTTTGCTTGGATTGGGGGTATTGTCGTTCTTTTGGTTTCTTTCCTCACTGGGGCCCAAGAAGGTCGATTATTCAGAGATTATTGTGGAAGAGGAGCTGTCGGAAGAAGTGAAACAGCTCCAGTCACAAAGTCTCGAGTTGGAGGCTCAGTTTGAGGAAATCGTAGCGCTGCGAGAGCCTCAATTTAAGGACCTAGAACTGCTGCGCCGAGCACTCGAGCTACAAAGTCAATATGTGGATCGCTTGCCTGCCTACTCTGCCGAGGCGGCTCAGCGTGAAAAAAACTTAAATGGGCGCTATGATGAATACGCCTCCCAAGTCCTGATTGAAGACAGCCTGAATTTTGAACGTACCGCTCGGAACTTAGAAGAAGAAGGCTCTTTCGAGGCGGCCTCACGCGCGCTCGTGGAGGCATTGCGCCTACAAAAAGAAATTAACGTGGAGTATCCACTGAGCTCCGCCGCTAATCCGAACCGTTCGACCCGATTGCTGCGTGAATCGCGCTTTTTGGCCGCCGAGCCGTTGGCTCGTGAAAGCTCGGCTCTTGAAAAAACCGCTGATTTGTTGATCGAGAGCGAAGATTGGGAGGGTGCTGAACTTGCCCTGGTTCAGGCGATACAACTCCAAGATCGCTTGAATCGTGAATTTAGAGGAACCAAACACGACAATGTCCCCCGCTTTGAGCAGTTGTCGACCCAGCTGGTAGCCATACGCTCAGGGCAAAGTCAGGCAGAAATTGTTCGTATGGCGAATCGCGCGGATGCCTTACAGGTCGAAGGCGAGACACTCGAAGCCGCGCATATGTACCAAGAGGTTGCCCGCCTACAGCGGAAACTCAACGAGACCTATCCCAAAAGCCCGTATGCCTCGTCGGAACGTGTTGCCGACTTCGAGCGTAAAAGCCAAACCTCGCAGAGTTTTGACCTGGGTTTGGAGATCGAAGCCAATCATGATCGACTCCGAGAATTATTAGCCTCGCGTCGTACATATGAGGCAGCGGAGGTGATCGTTGAGTTGCGCCGTGGGATTCAGCACTTGCGAGAGGTCTTTCCGAGGAGTTCACTGAATAATCCGCAGTTGGAGTTAAAGGTTCGCTATTTGAATCTGATTCAAACGGATTTGGACTTTATCCAAGACCGTATCTACAACGCTCTGTTACCGATTCCGGGCGTGTCGGATTGGCAGATGACTCGGACCGAAACCTCTCAAGCCCTCTACAGTCTGATTATGGGCGGAAACCCGAGCCGCAATGTTGGCGATTTGTGCCCCGTTGATTCAGTGAGTTGGAAGGATGCCAAGGAGTTTTGTGAACGTCTTGGCTGGATCATGGGCACAGAGGTGCGCTTGCCGACCGAGGATGAATTCCGGCAGGCTTTGGGACGCTTGCGTTATGTGGTTCTCGAGGCGCATGTCTGGGGTGCCGCAGACGACAAGCTGGCGCCTCAAGTGGTCGCGAGTAAAAAAGCCCTCAATAACGGTTTTCAAGACTTGCTCGGCAATGTGAGTGAATGGCTTGAGTCGGTGGATCGCTTTGAGACAGAGGATGCCCACCACATCGGCGGGCATGTACAGGATCGCTTGGACGTGCTCTTCTCGGTCCCGAAACGTTCTACACCACGCGCGGGTCGGAGTCGTTTGATTGGTTTCCGGGTGGTGGTCAAAAATACGAGTGCCCAAATCGATTCGTAGGGGCAAGTGGCCGAGATCAAGCTTCGCTGCGCCTCCCGAGATCCATTCATGAAGAGTAACTCCCCAGAAATCGCCCAGCAAAAGGCAGCTCGTGCCATCCGCCTGATTTTAATCGTAATGGTGGTGTTGATGCTAGTGCCGCTGCTGCTGGTATGGTTGCTGGGGGCGTTCAAGCTAGAATCGGCCGAAACTATAACGGGATCACCAATTCAATCCTGGGATACACACGCATCCGTAATTAACCGTATATTTACCTAAATAAATAACTTATAAAAACCTACGGCCTGTCCCTATCTTGCTTGAGCTAAGCAGTGGGGAGAACTCTACTAGCCTAGAACAGAGCTTAGTTTAAGCACAGATTATCCAAAAAATATTATTATGAACAAGAAACACCCAAAAGGATTCACCCTTGTCGAAATCATGATCGTGGTCGTCATCATCGGCCTGCTCGCCGCCATGGCAATTCCCGCCTTCCAAAAGGTTCGCACGACTTCACAAACGAAGGCGATTACCAACAATCTCAGGCAATTAGCTTCTGCTGCGGACCAGTACTTCCTCGAGGAAGGCGCCACAACGACTACAGTTGCTACTGATTTGGTTGGTTCTGATAAGTACATTAAGTCTTTAGATCCTGTTGCGGGTGAGACATACCCAACAACAGTTACATCGACACAAACTACACTGACGGCAACAGGCGGCGCGCCTGGAGATATTAGCATCGATTTTTAGTTACTCTTCCCCTGCGATGCATAAGAGCCGCTTACATTTGTAGGCGGCTTTTTATTAGCTAGGCCTATCGCCTTAAAGCGAACCCTGCAAAAAATGCACCAAACGCTCTGCAGTCTTGCGGCCGATTCCTGGGACTGCACACAGCGCTTGGGGTGAGGCCGCGCGCAGCTTGTCGAGCGAGCCGAAATGCTGCAACAACGCTTGGCGTTTGGCCGGCCCCAGCCCTTTGAAATCTTCGAGTAAGGATTCACGCAAGCGCTGGCTGCGCAGCTCTGCATTGAAGCTGTTGGCAAAGTGATGTGCTTCGTCACGAAGATGTTGGAGCAAGCGTAGGGCAGGGTCGTGGTGGGCTAGGTTGAGAGGCTCCCGCCCATCGCTAAAAATAATAGTCTCGTTGCGCTTCGCCAGTCCGATGACCACAGGCGGTTCGATGCCCTGGCTCAGGAATGCTTTCAGGGCGGCAGTTACTTGCCCTGCGCCACCATCGATCACCACTAGATCCGGGAAGGCCTTACCTTCAGCGTGGAGGCGGCGGTAGCGGCGGCCGACGACTTCTTCCATCGCGCGGAAGTCGTCGTTGCCGATGAAGGATTTAATCCTATAACGGCGATACTGCTTTCGGTCGGGTTTTCCGTCGCGAAAACAAACCATCGATGCCACGCAGAAACTGCCGGAGATGTGAGAAATGTCGAAGCACTCCATCGAGCGAGGCGGTGTTGCCAGATCCAGCTTTTGCTGCAGCCGTTTGACGACCTGACGGTGGTCAAGCGTCCCCGTCAAATTTCGCTCGAATTTACGTGTACGCTCTGCAGTGCGTTTCAGTGCCTCGATTAAGTCGCGTAAGGATGCGGCCCGCTCATAATCACGTGCCTTGGCGGCGGCCTGCATTTGCGCTCCCAAGTCAGCAAGCCACTCTCGTGCCTGCCCTTCCAGGAATTCGCAGGCGGCCTCCATCCGCTCGCGGTAGGCTGCTGCAGTGATTTCATTTGCCTGCGTGTAAATATCCTGCCGCGCATCATCGTATAAGCGCCAGCGGCCATTGCCGAGGTCAACGGGGGATGCATCACTGAGCAGGATGCCGAATTTTCGGCGCAGTTCGGCAAGGGTTTTGCGCAGGTGCCCGGCATGCGCAAAAGGACCATAGTAGCGCGAATGGCGGTCCACGCGATTGCGGGTAAGGCGAAAGCGCGGCAGTTCCTCGCGCAAGTTGACGCGGACCATGAGGAAGCGTTTGTCATCGACGAAATCGGTGTTGTAGCGCGGCTTGTATTTTTTAATCAACTGCCCCTCCAGCAGCAGTGCCTCCGCCTCGGATTTAACGAGTAGGATCTCAAAGTCGTGGATCAGTTCGATCATCGCCTGTACCTTAGGCTGCGCCAGCATAAGTTTGCGGGAGGCTTGGAAATAGGTAGCCACCCGTTTTTTTAGATCTTTCGCCTTGCCGACATAAATCGTCTGCCCGAGACGGTCTTTCATTAAGTACACGCCAGGCCGGTGTGGCAGACGGCGTACTTTTTCTTTTAAGTTAATCTTCCCTGGCTCTGGCATTTGTTGCAATTTCAGGTAAGCTGCAGGTTAAAATAAAATCTCTCAACCGATATCTTTGATTATGCCCCATCCCCAGACCGTAGAGGTAATTAATTTAGGCGACGAGCTCCTAGTCGGAATCCGAGAGAATAC